>WNGE01000089.1_pt1 | contig 97211 bp, 103 predicted proteins | sample 5400651 | NCBI WGS metagenome assembly WNGE01 (sample SAMN13153370, study PRJNA577476) | soil metagenome | isolation source: 60 cm soil or saprolite under grassland replicate 2 | place: USA:California | collected 2016-06-15 | reverse complement strand
CGAAGAGGAGGTTGGCCGCGCTGCGCTCGAGCGGCAGGTAGCCGACCTCGTCGACGACGAGCAGGTGGTAGCGCTCGAGACGCCTGAGCTCGGTCTCGAGTTGGTTGCGGTCCTGCGCTTGCTCGAGCCGGGAGACCCACTCCTGCGCCGTGGCGAAGGCGACGCGGAAGCCGCGCTCGCAGGCCTTGAGCGAGAGCGCGATCGCCAGATGACTCTTGCCGGTGCCGGGCGGCCCGAAGAAGCAGACGTTGGCGCGCTCCTCGATCCAGCTGAGCTGTGCCAGGTGCAAGACGAGCGGCCGCTCCGCCGAGGGCTGGGCCGACCAGTCGAAGTCCTCGAGCGTCTTCAGCGCCGGGAAGGAGGCGTGGCGGATCCGCATCCGCGCGCCCGAGGCATCGCGAGCGAAGACCTCGGCCTCGAGCAGCGTCTCGAGAAACTGCTCGTAGGACCAGGACTCGCTGCGGGCCCGCTCGGCCGTCTGCTCGAGCCGCTCCAAGACGCGCGGCGCCTTCAGCTTGGCCAACAGGTAGGGCAGCCGCTCGCCAGGCTTCGCCTTGTTCACGGGCACAGCTCCGCGTACTCGCGCAGCTCGGGCGGCGCGATCGCGGCGGGGGCGATGAACGCCGCTCGCGGCGGTGCGGGCGGCTCGGGCCGCATGATCGGCGGCGGCAGCCAGAGCCCCCGGTCGAAGCGCAGCTCCACGCGCTCGTGCACGAGCCGTTCGGGCGCACGGTAGAAGCAGCGGCCGTGCTTCACGTAACCGTCGATCGGCACGCGCACCGAGCGATGACCCGACCAGTCGAAGCGCGCCGGCGGCAGCGGCCGCAGCGCCGAGCGCTCCTCGGCGAGGCGCTCGGCGACCGCGAAGCGGCCGCTCGCATGGATACGCGCGTTGCAGACCCCGTCGCGCCAATCGACATACTGGTCGTTGAGCTCGCGCAGGTCGCGGAAGCGGCGAGCCGGCCAGAAGCCGGACTTGAGGTGGCGCACGGCCGCCTCGACCGAGCCCTTCTCGCGCGGCGTCTCCGGCGTGCAGGCGCTGGCGTGAAACGCGTAGTGGCCGCGCAGGTGCAGGAAGCGCTGATTCCAGACGACCTGCTCCCGCTCGCGCCGAGCGACGACCGAGCGCAGGTTGTCGTAGACGCACTCGCGCGCCACGCCCCCGAAAAACTCGAAGGCGCGCACATGCCCCTCGAGGAAGGACTCCAACGTCAGATCAAAGCTGAAATGAGCGGTCTGGGCGCCCGAGTAGGGCAGCACCGCGACGAGCGCGTAGACGCGACGCTCGCGCCCGGCAATGCGCGGCCGCGTCGGCATCTCGGCCCAGTCGAGCTGCAGCACCTGAGCGGGCCGGTAGCCCCTGCGCTGGGCCGGGCGCACGCTCGACGGACGCAGGCGACGCAGATGCTCGCGCACCAGTCGCTCGGAGCCGCCGAAGCCGTGCTCGAGACGCAGGATCTCGGCGACTCGCGGAGCCTCGATCTGCGGCCACTCCTCGACCAACCGGCGCAGGACGGGCCCGAGCGGGTCGAGCTGCGAGCCGAGCGCAGCGCGGCGATAGCGCGGCGGCTCGTCGCTGCGAGCAAGCCGTACCACGGTGCGGCGATTGATCCCCAGCCGCCGCGCGATCTCCCGCTGCGAGAGTCCCTCCGCCGCCAGCGTCCCCACCTGCGCCCACTCCAACGCGCTCCGCACCTCCTGCCTCCTCGCTCGACACCGTGATCGAGCGCCCCAGCCTCAGCAAGGCGGCGGACGCGATCAGCGGCGCGGCGAGTGGTGCACTTTTCGCTTGCCGATCCTGGCGCAGCATTGGGCTGCCGGCGTCACTCCTCTCCTCGATCGCTCGGCGCTCCTGAAGGCCGAGGCGATCCGCACCTGCGGCTCGTTCTCGCACACGCCCTGCGGGGCGCCGTTCTCCCGGACGTTCCAGCAGGCCGGCTACGGCCTCGCCTCGATCGGCGAGAACCTCGCGTGGGCGACGGGCGGGCTCGCTGCCCCGCAATCGATCGTGAACGCATGGTTGGCGTCGCCCGCGCACCGAGCGAATCTGCTCAGCGGCCGCTGGCGGGATGCGGGTGTGGCGGTCATCAATGCACCGTCCTTCGCCGGCCAGCGGAACGTTCGCATCTGGGTGCTCGAATTCGGCAGCCGCCGCTGAGCCGGCAGAGGGTTTTCGACTAGTAGTCGCAAACTGCTAAGGTGCGAGCGTGAGGGTCGCGCTCGCCCAGATCAACTCCGTCGTCGGCGATCTCGAGGGAAACCGCGAGCGCATCCTCGGGCGGCTCGAGGAGGCGAAGCGCAACGGCGCCGACGTCGTCCTTTTCCCCGAGCTGATCGTCACCGGCTACCCGCCGGAAGACCTGCTCCTCCGGCCTGGCTTCATCCGCGCGGCCGAGCGCAGTCTCGAGGAGATCGCGCGCGCGTGCCGCGGGATCACCGCCCTCGTCGGGACCCCCCACTTCGACCGCGACCTCTACAACGCGTGCGCCGTCTGCGCGGCCGGCGAGGTGAAGGCGATCTACCGCAAGCGCTTCCTCCCCAACTACGGCGTCTTCGACGAGGACCGGTACTTCGCACCGGGACGGGATCTGATCCTGCTCGAGCTCGGCAAGACGCTGCTCGGCCCGACCGTCTGCGAGGACATGTGGCAGCCCGGCCCGCCCGCGACCGAGCTGGCGCTCGCCGGCGCCGAGCTCGTCGTCAACATCTCCGCGTCGCCCTACCACGTCGGCAAGGAGCGCGAGCGCGAGGAGATGTTCGTCACGCGCGCGCGCGACAACTCCTGCTTCGTCGCCTTCTGCAACGCGGTCGGCGGGCAGGACGAGCTGATCTTCGACGGCCACTCGTGCGTGATCGACGACGAGGGCGTCGTACTCGCCCGGGCGCCCGGCTTCGAGGAGGCACTGCTCGTCGTCGACGTCGAGCCGAAAGAGGTGATCGGCCGCCGGCTCCGCGACGTCCGCCGCCGCGCACTCGCACGCGAGCGCGAGACGCCGCCGCCCGTGTCGGTGATCCACGTCGGCACCGAGCAGCCGCCCGCGAACGGGAACAAGGCGAGAGCCGAGGTCGTGCCGTTCGCAGACGACCTCGAGCAGATGCGGCGCGCGCTCGTCCTTGGGCTCGGCGACTACGTCGACAAGAACGGCTTCAGCGACGGCGTCGTCGTCGGAGTATCCGGCGGCATCGATTCGGCGGTGACCGCGGCCGTCGCCGCCGAGGCGCTCGGGCCGGAGAGAGTCCACTGCGTGTCGATGCCGTCGCGCTACTCCTCCGAGGCAACTCGAACCGACGCCCGCCGCCTCGCCGAGAGCCTCGGTTGCCCCTTCCGCGAGCTGCCCATCGCCTCGATCGTCGACGCCTGCTCGGAGACGTTGGCCGAGCCGTTCGCGGGACTCGATCCGGATCTCACCGAGGAGAACATCCAGGCGCGAATCCGCGGCGTGCTGCTGATGGCCCTCTCGAACAAGTTCGGCTGGATGCTCGTGGCCACCGGCAACAAGTCCGAGCTCTCGGTCGGCTACGCGACGCTCTACGGCGACATGGCCGGCGGCTTCGCGCTGCTGAAGGACGTGTACAAGACGGATGTCTTCCGCCTGGCGCGCTACCTGAACGAGTCCGCCGGGCGAGAGGTGATCCCGCAGTCGATCATCGACCGGGCCCCGAGCGCGGAGCTGCGGGACAACCAGCTCGACGAGGACTCGCTGCCACCCTACCCGGAGCTCGACAAGGTGCTCGAGCAATACGTCGAGCACGACCGTACGCTCGAGGAGCTGTCGGATGACGGCTTCGACAAGGGCGTCGTCGAGCGGGCGGTGGCGATGATCGACCGTGCGGAATACAAGCGCCGCCAGGCGCCACCCGGCGTCAAGCTCCGCCCGAAGGCGTTCGGCCGCGACCGCCGGACACCTATCACTAACCGCTGGCGCGGCTAATCGCCCGCAGCAAGGGCGAGCTCGGCCGCCCCGTTGACGTCGAGACTGCCGCCTTCGGTGCAGGCGGCTGCGAACGCCTCTTCACCCAGATCCTCAGCTGCTCGGGCAAGCGCCCGGTCGCGCAACTCGGCGCCGTCCCGTGAGCGTTCCTCCCCCGTCGCGGTCCTGATCTGCTCGGCCGCGGCGAGCAGGGCAGCGCCGTCGGCGAACCGCCCGACCTCCACGAGCGCAGCGCCGAGCGACTCGAGCGCAAACCAGGTCGAGCGGGCGTCGCCTCCGGCGAGGACTCCGGGAAGGCTCTTCCGCGCAAGCGCGAGCGCCTCCGCTCCGTTGCCCTCGCGAAGCTCGAGCCCTGCGATGGCCAACTGGACGGAACACGCCAGGAACTCGTCTCCGCGCTTTCGCGCGAGGTCGCGACTCTCCTCGAACAACGTCCGCGCGCCATCGGCGTCGCCGATCCTCAGGAGGAGGCCGGCCAGGTTCGAAAGATGCGCGACGAGCGACTCGTCGTCGTTCGCTCGGTCGATCGCGACTGCCGCCTCCCCCAGCTCACGTGCCCGGCCGAGCTCCCCGCGAGCCTCGGCAACGACCGAGAGGACGCTGTAGCCACCGGCGATGTCGTGGGGCACCTCGAGCCGCTGCCCGACGTCGAGCCGCTCTTGCGCGAGAGTCTCGGCGCGGTCGTGATCTCCCGCTCCCAGTGCCAGCCAGCTCAGGGGACGCAGCGCGAGCAGGCGGAGCTTCGGGTCGTCGACCTCCGCCAGCGCATGCTCCAACCAGTCTCGCCACTCGTCGCGGCCGCTCAGACCGATCCAGTACTGCCAGGATGCGCCGGCTATCCGCAGCTGAAGCTCCCGCTCGCCGGTCGCATCGGCCCAGGCCACCGCCGCCCGCACGTTTTCGGCCTCTTCCCTCAACCGAGCGAACCACTCGGTCTGGTCGGGACCGCGAAGGTGGGGCGCAGCCTCCTCTGCGAAGGCGGCGAAGTATTCCGCGTGCCGCCGGCGCAGCTCGTCCTCTTCGCCGTGGGCAGCGAGCAGCTCCTTCCCATAGCGGTGGATCGTGTCGAGCATCGTGAAGCGGTCGCCGTCGCGTCGCACGAGGTTGTGCTCGACGAGTTCCGCGACCGTGTTGACCATTCCGAGACAGACTGCCTCGGCGGCGTCGAGCGACCAGCCGCCGGCGAAGACGGCGAGCCGCTCGAACAGGGAGCGCGCCTCGGAGCCGAGCAGGTCGCAGCTCCAGGCGATCGTCGCGCGCAGGGTCCGCTGTCGTTCATCGACGTCGCGCCGCGGAGAGGCGAGCACGTCGAGGCCGTGCTCGAGCCGAGCGAGCAGCTCCGGCGGTGAGAGCACGCTGGAGCGCGCCGCCGCGAGCTCGACTGCCAGCGGGAGGCCGTCGAGCCGATCGCAAATTCGCGCAACGACGGGATCCGGCTCGAGCTCGGGCACCATCGCCCTGCCGACCTGCACGAATAACTCAACCGCCTCGGCGGCGCCGAGCGGTGGGACTTCCAGGACGTGTTCGCCGCGCACCCGCAATGGAATCCGGCTCGTCGTCAGGATGGAAACGCCCGACGAGCCGTCGAGAAGCTCGGCGATCGCAGGGGCCGCTTCGACGACCTGCTCGAAGTTGTCCAGCACGAGCAGCAGCGACCGCCCTCTCAACCGCGCGACAAGTGCTGGCCGGTCAGGCGCGCCCAGGGTGGCGGAAGACCTCCGTCCGCGCTACAGGCCCCTGGACGTGTGTCACTGCACGCTTAGCCGCCGGAGTCTGCAACGTTCTCGAACGACGCACGGCCTCATCACCGCTTGCAAGCTTGACGATGCGTCGCCGAGTAGCCGCCTGTCCTTGCCCGCGAAGTCGTCGACGAGGTGGGCGCCGGTCCGGTAGTGCTTCATGACATCGTGGTCGTCGATTCCCTCCTCCACGAGGCCACCCGCGGCGACAAGGGCGTCAATCGCGGCGGTTGCGGCATCGGCCTTGCGGAAGAGCGGCTCGCCGTCGATCTCGGACAACACTCCTCCGTCGAGCTCGACGTGGGGGTTGGGCCTGATCACCTGCAGGTCGAGCACGATCCCATCCCGCCTGACTGCGTTGACCATTTTGCGTAGGACGTGCACGACGTCCTCGGGTTCTACTCATCAGAGTGACCAGGAGAAGACGACGAGATCGAACGACACGCGTTCGAGTTCGATCTCCGTGCCCGAGGCGACTCGGTAGGTGACACGCTCGGCAAGCTCGGCTGGTAGGAAGCGGCGTGCCCTTTCGACTGCCTCGGCGTCCGGATCGAAGGCGAGCACACTCGCTGCGTCGGCGGCGATACCGAGCGTGAGGCGGCCGTCACCGCAACCCAGTTCCAGGATGCGCTGATCGCGGAAATCGGCGAGTCGGCGCAGAGCGGCGAGGTGTGCGCCTTCCGGGTCGAGCACCCGGCTCAGTGGCACCTCGAGCGCCTCCTTCGTCGTCGCTCAGTAGCTGAACACCGTCGCACCGTCGCCGACCCACTCCCAGAGCGGCGTCGCTCCGGCAAGCCGCGCATTCGGCACGAGGTTCGCTTCGTCCAGCTTGCGCGCACTGAAGCAGATCGGGCAAACGAGGAGCTCGCCGCCTCCGTCCGCGTACTGCTGAAACAGGCGCGACAGCGGCGGGCAGCCGTCGCACGCGACGGCTTCGGAGTAACCCGGGAGCCCGAGCCGGACCGCCTCCTTCGTGAGGAACATCGCCACCTGCTTGCCCCGCTCGAGAGCCGCGCCGCCGACGAGAAACGCGACGGTCACCCGCTCGGCGTCTTCGAGCCCGGTGGCGAGATTGATCACGACCTTGCTGTCGTCCGCCATCCTGGGCCCTCAGACCTCGTACGCGTCCGCGGCGACGCGGTCGCGGATCTTGTGGTCCGTGCGCTTCATCTCCGGATGATCTCGGTCGACGTGCTCGCGGGCGAGCCGGAAGAGCTCCAAGTGGTCCGCGGCCTCGAGGTGGTGGCCACACGGACAGTCGATCGCCAGCATCTCTCCTCCTATCGTCTCGTCGGCTGCCAGATGTCGCGGAGCCTACGCGCCCTGCCGCCATCGTCCAAGGGGAAGTTGCCGATAGCGGCCATCGTCTCAGGCGAAGTTGCTTGCCACGGCGTGGCGGCCACGAACAGGCCGCTGAGCCCTGTCAGCCCCGCGACGATCGCGATCGCCTCGCCGCTGCCGAGCGCGTCCGCGACGAGGCCGGCGAGCAGCGCCCCCGCAACGAAGCCAGCGTCGCGCCAGAACCGGTAGACGCCGACGACCGAGGCGCGGTCCCGCGGCTCGGCCACGTCAGAGACGGCGGCGATCAAAGTCGGGTAGACGAGGGCCGTGCCCACACCGAGCAGCGCAGCCGCCGCGAGCGCGGGTGTGAACGCGCCGCCGCCGGCGACGAGCACTGCGAGCGCGCCGGCCTGGATGAGCATCCCGAGCGTGATCAGCGGCTTGCGGCCGGTCCGGTCAGATAGCCAACCCGTGCCTAGCTGGAGGAGGCCCCAGACGCCGGGGTAGACGGCAGCGACGATTCCGATCCGGGTCGCGGTCGAGCCGTGCGCAGCGAGGTAGAGGGGCGCGAGACCCCAGGCGAGCGCGTCGTTCAGGTTGTTCACGAGCCCGGCCTGCGAGCAGGCCCGCAACACCGGATGCCGGACACTTCCCTCGACGAAGGCGCGCCGGAGCGGCAATGCCTTGCGGTCGCCACGGCCACCCTGCTCGTGCGTGACGTGGGCGCCCGTGTCCCGGACGAAGACGATCGAGATGAGCGTTCCCACCAAGACGATCGTGAGCGCGCCTACCCAGATGACAGTGCGCGGTGCGATCGAGGACACGAGGGCACCGCTTGCGAATGCGGTCGCCGCCACGCCCAGATACCCGGCCGACTCGTTCAGCCCGAGCGCGAGCCCGCGTCGTGCCGGACCGGCGAGGTCGATCTTCATCACGACGGTCATCGACCAGGCGAGACCCTGGTTGGCACCGAGGAGGACGTTCGCGACCACGATCATCCACCAGCTCGATGCAAAGGCCACGAGGACGGGCACCGGCGCCGCGAGCAGCCAGCCCGCGATGAGCAGGCGCTTACGCCCAATGCGGTCGGCGAGCGCGCCGGCGGCGAGGTTCGTCAGGGCCTTGGCAGCGCCGAAGGCGACGACGAAGGACAGGATCGCGGCGTGCGAGGCAAGCCGGAAGTCCTGCTTCCCGAAGAGAGGAAGCACGCTGCGTTCGAGTCCGACCAACGCGCCGACGAGCGCGTTCAGCGCGACGAGGAGCGAGAACTGCGCCGCGTTCGCCCGCAGCCCGAGGCGAACGGGTGTCGCCATCAGGGCGTGACGGCGACCGTTCCGCGCTTGTTGGCGGCGACGATCTCCGCCTGGTCCGCCGGCGGCGGCGGCACGTCGACGAGGAGCGCGCGCGCGAACGTGTCCGCATCGCCGGCGGCGAGCGCCTGGTTGTGGCGACGCTCGAAGCCGATCGTCGAGAACGGGTTCCCCGAGAGTCCTCGACCGCAGACAGAGCCGCCGTAATGACTCGGGTAGACCGCAACTCCGTCCGGCAGCTCCAGCAGCTTCCCGAGCGAGTCGTAGAGCTGTCGCGCGAGAGGACGGGGATCGCCGCCTGCGTGCAGATCCGGTCGTCCGACGTCGCCGACTAGCAGGGAGTCACCGGTGAAGACGAGCCACGGGTCGTCCGTTCCGCGGCGCAGGTCGGAAACGACGTAGGCGTTGTGCGCCGGCGCGTGACCTGGCGTCGCGAGCGCGCGCACGTGCGTGTTGCCCAGCGCGACCTCTTCGCCGTCCGCGAGCTCGTCGTGCTCGAACTCGACGGGCGCTCCGGCGGGGAGATAGACCGCGGCGCCGGTCGCTTCGATGAGCGCCGGAAGCCCGGAGACGTGATCCGCCTGGATGTGCGTCTCGAAGACCGCCACGATCGGCGCGCCGACACGCTGGGCCTCGGCCAGGTAGCGCTCGACCAGCGCCTCGTGTGGATCGACGACCGCGAGCATGCTTTTCGTCAGGCAGCCGAAGAGGTACGAGGCGCAAGCCGTCTCGTCGTAGAGGAACGGACGCAGGATCACACGCTCAACGTAGAGCCGGGCCCGCAATCGCGCTAGACGAAGTTGCCGATAGGTGCTATCGGTAGCGGGAATGGCAGCGACGAGCCCGTTGCGGGAGCTGTGGGACACGACGCGGATGCGTCTGCTCGTCGAGATCGAGCGACAGGGGAGCGTCTCGGCCGCCGCGGCTGCGATCGGCATCGGGCAGCCGAGCGCGAGCCAGCATCTGCGCCTCCTGGAGACGGCTGCGGGTCAGCGGCTCGTCGAGCGGACCGGGCGCGGGAGCCGCCTGACCGAGGCGGGGCAGGTCTTGGCCGCCCGAGCCGCGCAGGCCCTCTCCACGCTCGGCGCCGCCGAGGAGGAGCTCGGCGCGCTCTCCGGTCTCCAGACCGGCACGATCCACATCGGCGCCTCGACCGCGCCCGGCGTCTACCTGCTCCCGGACACACTCGGTTGCTTTCGCCGGAGCTATCCGGCGGTGACGGTCGAGGTCGAGATCGCCGCCAGCGACGAGATCCTCAAGCGCCTGCTCAGCGGGCGTCTCCAGCTCGCGATCGTCGGCGCGCAACGGGCGGACGATCGGATCGAGCTCGACCCGTTCCTCGAGGACGAGATCGTCGGCGTCGCGAAGCCGGGCCTCGCGCCGCTCAAGCAACGCGCGCTCGCACCGGCGAAGCTGTCGGAGTTCATGCTCCTCGCGCGCGAGCCGGGATCCAGCTCGCAGCGTGCGATCGACGAGGAGCTCCGGGAGATCGGAGTCCGGCCCGCGGGCACCTGGGAGCTCGGTTCCAGCGAGGCGATCAAGCGGGCGGCTCGCGAAGGTCTAGGCCTCGCGTTTCTCTCCAGGTACGCGGTGGCGGAGGAGGTCGAGCGTGGCGACCTCGAAAGCTTCCGGCTCGCCGGCCGGCCTCGCCTACTCCGGCACTTCTCGGTGGCGCGTCTTGCTGGCCGCCCCCTTTCTCCGGCGGAGCGCAGCTTCATCGAGACCTTGACCCGATGCTGCGCGAAGCAGGAGGAGTACGCAGCGTCCTGTGTTGCGCCGCCAGGCAGGCTCGCAGGTCGTCGCCGTTAGGAGTGAGCATGTCCGCCTTCGTCGGCAGGACTGAAGAGCTCCGACTCCTGGAGGACCTCGTTGCGGGTGCGGACGGCCCCGGCGCCGTCCTCGTCTTGGGCGATCCCGGCAGCGGGAAGAGCCGTCTGCTGGCCGAGGTCTTCCCGCCCGCGCAGCGACCGACGCTGTTCCGTGTGGTCGGGTACGAGCCGGAGATTGAAGTGCCCCTCGCGTCGGCCTCCGAGCTGCTGAGGGCGCTGGCCAACGTAAAGCCGCAGGGACGACGGCTCGAAGCGCTCGTTTTCGACCCAGGCCAGGAAGAAGTGTCGCCGCTCGAGCCGCTGCAGGTCTTCGAGGCTGCGCACCGAGCGCTGCGGGCGGTCGGGCCGGCCGTAGTCCTCGTCGACGATCTGCAGTGGGTCGACAACGTCTCCCTCGCGCTTTGTCACTACCTCGTGCGCGCCGCCGAGGCGAGTGGCCAGCACCTTGCACTGGTTGCGGCTGCGCGCCCGTCGGCGAACGCGACGCTGTTCGGGGCGTCGCTTGCAGAAATGCTGCCTGCAGATCGCCTGAAACAGCTCGAGCTCGCGCCGCTGACGGTCGACGAGGCGCTCGAGCTCGTCAGGGTGCTTTCCCCGACGGTCGCGGACGACGCGGCGCATGAGCTCGTGGCGAAGTCCGGCGGATCGCCTTTCTGGCTCGAGGCCCTTGCGCGAAGCGCCGGAGCCGAGGTCGATGCCGATCGCCTCGTCACCGCGCGCCTCCGCGGCGCGAGCGCGGACGCCGGGGCGCTGCTCGCGCTCCTTGCGATCGGGGCACGGCCGGTCGCACTCGCCGACGCTGCGGACCTCAGCGGCTGGGAGGCCGAGCGGGCCGAACAGGCGGCGCGCGAGCTCGTCGGACGGGGCCTCGTCGTCGAGACGGGCGGCAATCTCCGGCTCGCGCACGATTTGATCCGGGCTGCAGCTGCCCGCGGGATCCCCGACGAACAGCGCCTCGACATTCATCGACGCATCGGCGACTGGCTCGCGCGAATCGCCGGAAACGATGTCCGTCGTCTACGCGAGGCGCTCGGCCACAGGCATGCAGCTGGACTTCCGTCGCTCGATCTCGCGAATCGTCTGTTGCAGTCCCCCCAGCGAACGTTGCTCGGGCCCGATGGCCTTGGCCTGCTCGGCTCCATCGCCGACAACGGCGATCCTCTCGACCCCGACGTTCTGGCATTGCACGAGCAGGTCGCGTCCCTTGCGAGCGAGCTTGCCGAACACGACGAAGCGCTCGAGCGCTGGTCACTTGTCGCCGAGCGCGCCGAGACGCCGCTGCGAAGCGCCTCGGCGCTGCTGGCCGCCTCGCGCGCCGCGTACGGCCTCGCGCGCGCCACGGAAGCCCGGGAACTCCTCGAGAGCAGCCGACGCATCGAAACGAGAGATGAGGTCTTGCGCCTCGAGCAAGACACGCACGACGCAGCCATCCTCCTCTGGCTCGAGCAGCGAACCGCAGAGGGCGAGGCGCTGGCGCGCAAAGCGGTTACGGCCGCACTCCGGCTCGGCGCAGGCTCCGACGGCCTGGCCGGGCTCGAGGCGCGGGCGCGTCGCGCATACATCGACACCCTGCGGCTCGATTACGAGGCGGCGGTCATGACAGGTGACTCGGAGGCTCTACTTCGCGCCGCCGAGGCACGAGAAGCGGCTGCTCGAGGGTTCGACCTCGAGTCGTATCTGACGGCGTCACTCGCACTCTGCCTCGCGCTCCGCCAGAACGGGCGCGTCGACGAGGCAATCGCGCGGGGTCGGCGGGTCTGGGCCGAGGCCGAACGGCGCGTCCTGCCGCGGCTCGTGGTCGACGCCGGCTTCTGGCTGTCGCGGACGCTGGCGATCAAGGGCGATCTACCGGAGGCGGAACTGGTCATCCAGAAGGCGACCGAAGTCGCGGCGCGGGCCGGCGACGTTCCGCGCGCCCGTCACCGTCTCGCGCGGCAGGAATGCGCGATCGGCTTCGAGCGAGGGCGACCGCGTGAGGCGCTGCGGCGGCTCGAGACGACGGACGAGCCGAACGAGCATCAGCGGATCATGCTTCACGGCGACCTCGCGTTCTGGTACAGCCGCTTGGACGGCGCGGCGGCCGCACCGGCTGTGCTGGAGCAAGTGGCCAAGGGACAGGCCTGCGCGGATGTGGTCGGCTGCAAGCGATGCGCAGCAGAGCTGGCGCTCTTCGCTGCCGAGGCGCTCGCTCGGATCGATCGGCGGGAGGAGGCACGCCGGACGCTGACGCGCTGGGACGCGCTCGGTGTGCGCGAGGCGTTCGACGACATCGTCCGGATATACGTGGCCGCACTCGCAAAGGACGACCCGACGGCCCGCGCCGCGGCGTTGGACGCGACCCTGGCCACCGCCGCCAGCTCGCCCTTCGCACTCCTCTCGCTCTGGACCCGCCTCGACCTCGGGCGCGAGCTCGCGGCGTCGGGTAGCGACCGAGCCGTCGCCGAGCTCGAGCGAGCCGCAGATCTCGCCTCCGAGCTCGGGGCGCTGACGGTGCTGGAGTTGGCGGAGCAGGCGCTGCGTGGTCTCGGAGTCAGGACCTGGCGTCGAGGCGCCGCGGCCAAACGGCTGACGGAACGCGAGCAGGAAATAGCCGAGCTGATCGCCGCGGGCGCCAGCAATCCCGAGATCGCCCAGGAGCTGTTCCTGTCGCGGAAGACGGTGGAGAGGCATGTCTCGAACGTCCTGAAGAAGGTCGGCGTGCGCAACCGCGCCGAGCTCGCCGCGAAGATGGCCGAGCTCAAAGTCGAGGGAGCTCCCCGATGATTCGGGAGGCCCGCCAGACCTAGCTTCGTCACGGACTGTTCCTCACCTGAAGGGAGCGGAACGTGGCGATGATGGTGGTGCTGCTGGAGGCCTCGGACGGCGAGTTCTGTGTCCGTCCCGATCAGGTCGCGCAGCTCGCACGGCTCGGCGTGAGCAACCTCGCCCTCGTCCGCGACCGGGAGACCGTGGGGATCGTCCTCGAGGGGTGGCTGTTCGATCCGGCGCGCTCGGGTGCCGCCGCGGTCTGCGGCCTCGCGGCCGGCGGCCGAGCGCTCCACCCCGTCCTGCACATGTCGGTTTCGACCGCAGCAGCTCCGCGCGGAGTCGAAGCCTCGAGGAAGGAGTGAGATTCATGCGTCTGAGATCAGTACTGGCGCTTGGGGCGATTGCAGCGCTCGGGGGTGCAGGCGTTGCGGTGGCGAATCACGTGCCGCAGGTCGACCCTGCAGCGGTTCCCACCGGGATGCTGGCCGAGCACAACTCGATCCGCGACGTGCCCGTCTCGGCGCTCGCCCGAGCCGTCACGCCCGACGGCGCAGACATGTTCGTCCAGCACGTGCGCCTCGGCGCGAACATGGCGACGGGGTGGCACACCCACCCGGGCCCCGCGCTCGTCGCGGTCGTCAAAGGATCCGTGACCTACGAGGACTCCCAGGCGAACAGATGCCGTCAGGCGACGTACGGGATCGGCGAGGGGTTCGTCGATCGCGGCTTCGGACACGTCCACCGCGCGATCGCAGGCCCGGACGGAGTCGACTTCTACGTGGCGTACATCCTGCCGCCCGGCTCGGAGACCCACGTCATTCCGGTCACCAGCGCGCCCGAGGCGTGCGCCTAAACACAGGAGGAGAGAGATGAGCAAAAAGCTGATGACAACGATCATGCTGATCTTCACGTTGGCGGCAGCGGTTGCGCTTTTGGCGCTACCAGCGGCGGCTGCGCCGCCCAGCCCCGGAGCCTGCAACATGCTTCACGTCAGCTCCACGGGGATGGACGGGATGCTGAAGGCGTCACCCCAGGGTCTCGACAACATGATGGAGCTGATCGCCGCTTCCGAGGCATCTGGCTGCCCGAAGTAGGCCCGGCTGCCAGCCCGTAGGGCCGATGTTCGTACCGCTTGGCTGGCTAATCAGCGCGAGCGCCGGGAACCGGAATCGGCGCTCGCGCGATCTCCCATGCAAGGGCGAGCGCCTCGTCCGTCGAAGCGGCCCGACCGGCCGCTACCTCCTCGGCGTCGAGCTCTCCGAGCAAGGACTTGAACCGCGCACGCTGGAATTCGGCGATGCCCTGGTCGAGGTTCGACTCGATCTGCTCGGCAGCGCCCCAGAGCCGTGCCCCCTCGCGGGCCCTGCCGGTTACGGCCGCAACGGCAGCGAGCCCGGCGAACAGGTACATCAGCTCGCGCGATTCGGTGCAGTTCGGTAGAGCTTCTCGGTACCAGTGGAGAGCATCGGTCCAATCGCCCTCGTCGAGCGCGAGATCACCGAGCTCCATCATCGATCCGGCGACCCCGCCCGCGTCGCCGGCCTTGCGGTAGTGATCGATCGCGCGCTCGGAGTAGCTACGTGCAGCTGCGAAGTCACCGTCGAGGCGCGCGAGATAGGCCAGATAGGTCAGCCGTCCGCCTGCCGGAGCATGCTCGCCGAGCTCGACGAAGAGCTCGTGGCTCTGCTCCAGCAGCTCGCGAGCCGCCGTGCGATCGCCTTCCAGCTGCGCCACGTACCCCAACCCGTGCAGGACCCACGCTTCGCACGAGCGATCTCCCGCCGCGCGCGCCAGCGGCAGGCTCTCCTCGTACCACGGCCTTGCCAGGTCGGCCCGCCCGAGCTCGGAGGCCAGCCTCCCCGCCACGGCCAGGGCACCGGCCTTGAGGGCCTGCGGCGCGCCGGGCGCGAGCTCGAGCAGCGGCTCGAACCAGCGCAAACCCTCGCGCAGCTGCATCCGCCTGTACCAGAACGGCTCGAGCGCCTCTGCGAGGGCGAGCCCGAGCACACCGTCGCCGGCCCCAGTCGCCCAGCTGAGGGCGGCGCGGATGTTGTCCAGCTCGAGCTGCGTACGGTCCAGCCACTGAGGCTCCTGGGGACCGCGAGCGAACCCGCGCGCCGTGCGGGCGAACTCCAGCATGTTCTCGGCATGCCGCCTGCGCGTGGACGGACCGTCTCCGCGCTCGTCGAGTCGTTCGAGCGAGTACTCGCGGATCGTCTCGAGCATCGCGAACCGAGGCTCCTCGTCGGTTCCCACGTAACGGACGAGGCCCTTGTCCAGCAGAGACGCGAGCCCGTCGATCACGTCGAGGTCGCCGTCGCAAACAGCCTCTGCCGCTTCGAGCGTCCAGCCGCCCGCGAAGACGGCCAGTCGCGCGAACAACGCCCGGCGCGACTCCGGGAGCAGCTCGTGGCTCCAGTCGATCGCGGCGCGCAGCGTCTGGTGGCGCTCGGGGCGGTCGCGGCCGGCGCCGCTCAACAGCGCCAGACGCTGGTCGAGGCGGGCGAGCAGCGCAGCAGGCGGAAAGAGCACGATGCGGGCGGCGGCCAGCTCGATCGCTAGGGGGAGCCCGTCGAGACGCCGGCAGATCTCCGCAAGGGACGGCTCGTTCGTCTCGGTGAGCTCGAAGTCGGGCCGAGCAGCCTGAGCGCGCTCGACGAACAGCCTGACCGCGTCGTCGCTTCGAAGGGGCGAGACGGGGTAGGCGCGCTCGCCGGCGACGTGGAGCGGCTCACGGCTGGTCGCCAGCACCGTCATGCTCGGGGCGGCGGCGAGCACGCGCGACAGGGCCGGTGCGGCGCCGAGGACGTGCTCGCAGTTGTCCAGCACGACCAGAAGCGGAGCCGTGTCTGCGAGCGCTTCCACGAGTGCCTCGGCGGGCGTGCGCGCGCCGCTCTCCCTGATCCCGAGGGTCTGCGCGATCGTCGGAAGGACGAGCTCGGCGTCGGCAAGGGCGGCGAGCTCGACGAAGACGGCGCCGCCCGGGAACCGCTCGCCCAGCTCCGCGGCAGCCGCGATCGCGAGGCGAGTCTTGCCGCTGCCTCCTGTCCCCGTCAGCGTCAGGAGGCGGGTGCTCTCGAGCCGCAGGCGGATCTCCTCCAGCTCGGACTCGCGTCCAATCAGCGGCGTCGCCGGCACCGGCAGGTTCGTGGGCGGAAGCAGGGCCCCGGCGGCGGGCACATCGAGGGCCTCATCCTGGTTCAGGATCTGACGCTCCAGCTGCTGCAGGGCCGGCCCCGGGTCGATCCCGAGCTCGTCGACCAGCCGCCGCCTACCCTCGGCGTAGACCTCGAGCGCCTGCGCCTGGCGACCGGAGCGGTACAGCGCCAGCATCAGCGCCGCGCGCGGGCGCTCCTCGAATGGATTTTCGGCAACGAGCTGCTCGAGCTCGGGAAGGAGCTGGACATGGCGGCCGAGCTCGAGCTCGGCTTCGATCCGCTCCTCGAGGGCGTGGAGACGCAACTGCTCCAACCGCGCCGCCTCCTCGCGGGCGAACGGCTCGTAGCGGAAGTCGGCGAGCGGCTCGCCGCGGAAGAGAACCAGCGCCCCACGCAGAAGCTCTGCACGCCTCGTCGGCCCGCGCTCGCTCCGGGCCGCCTCGAGCAGGAGCTCGAAGCGGCGCGCGTCGATCGCGGCCGGGTCTGCACGAAGGACATAGCCGGGCGGCCGCGTCTCGATCACATCCGCCCCCAGAGCCTTGCGCAACGCCGAGACGTGGCCTTGCAGCGCCACCTGCGAACTCGGCGGCGGCGAGTCGGCCCAGACGATCTCGATCAGATCGTCCGTCGAGACGACCTCGTTCGCCCGTAGCAGCAGGGCCGCAAGCAGTGCCCGCCGCTTCGGCCGCGACGGTGTCAGGTCGCGCCCATCGGACTCGACCTCGAACGGTCCGAGAAGACGGAAGTCGAAGGTCGCGCCGGCCATGCCCTAGGCCCTAGGCAGGCCCGCCGTCGCCCAGCGCCTGAGGCTTTCCCTGACGAGCGCGAGGTCGTCCGCTGGTTCGCTCGCCGCGCCACGCTCCAGTTCCTCCTCGTAGCGCGCGGCCCCGAGGTCCGCTTCCGCCAGCTGCCGCGTCTCACGATCGATTTGGGCCTCGAAGAATTGGAGCGCGATCCCCAGACGCTCGAAGAGCGCCGCCACCGAACCGAGGAGCCGGATCCCAAGTGCCGCTTCCCCGGAAGCCTGCGCGATCCCCGCCGCGACGACGAGAAGGTGACCGAGGTTGTGCAGGTTCTCCGAGAAGTCCCACTCGTCCAGGCACTCGGAGAGAGCGCGCGCGGCGTTCGCCGGGTCCCGGTCGAGGACGGCGGCGATCGCGAGGTTCTCGAGCGCCACTGCGCGACCGTACGAATCCCCGATCTCGTCGTGTTTCGCTGCGGCGCTCTCGAAATACGTCCTTGCCGCTGCCGCATCTCCTCTCGTCAGAGCCCCGCCCCCGAGCAACACGTTGAGCCTGCCGATCAACTCGCCGTAGCCCTTGTCCTCCGCACGTCTCAGCGTGTCGAGGGCAACGCGATCTGCGGCCGCCTGATACCCCTGGACATGGTCGGCGACTGCGGTCGCCCAGCGGGCGTAGAGGAGGACCTCCTCGTCACCGCCCGCTTCGAGGAGGGGGATCGAATCAGCGACTGCGTGTCGATAGTCGTCCCACTCGCCGCGCGCATAGAAGACGTCGGAGGCGGCGAAGAGCGCGCGACCGCGAAGCTCAGGCGGCGCATCGGGCGACGCCGCCAGCGCGGCCTCACACCATGCATGACTCTCCGTCGCGAGATTGTGGTCCCACCAGAAGCGCCAGAGCGCCCAGACGAGGGCGAGCGCGGACGTTCCCTCGCCGCTCTCGATCGCCCACGTGAGTGCCGCTCGAAAGTTGTCGAGCTCAGCCAGGAGCCGCCTCTGGGCTTCGCGTCCACCGCGTCCGACCAGGACGGGCTCGAACTCCTTGGCGAGGGCGAGGAAGTACTCGGCATGCCGCCGGCGAGTGTCGGCCTCGCCTCCGGCCTCCAACCGTTCGCGCGCGTACTCGCGGAGCGTCTCCAGCATCGTGAAGCGGGGCTCCTCCTCCGTTCCTTCGACCCGGACGAGGCTCTTGTCGATTAGCGAAGCGAGCCCGTCGATCACGTCGAGTTCGCCGTCGCAGACTGCCTCTGCTGCTTCGAGCGTCCAGCCTCCGGCGAAGACGGAGAGCTGCGCGAACAGCGCCTGCGCCGGCTCCGGAAGCAACTCGTGACTCCAGTCGATCGCGGCGCGGAGGGTCTGGTGGCGTCCGGGTTGGTCGCGGCCACCGACCGTCAGAAGCGAGAGGCGCCGGTCGAGGCGGGCGAGCAGCGCCGCTGGCGGAAAGAGGACGACGCGGGCGGCGGCCAGCTCGATCGCGAGCGGAAGGTGGTCGAGCCGCCGGCAGATCTCGGCGACCGCAGGCTCGTTTGCCTCCGTCAGCTGGAAGTCTGCTTTGACGGCTTCCGCGCGCTCGGCGAAGAGCGGAATCGCTTCCTCCGTTCGCAGCGGCGGCACCGGGTAGACCCGCTCGCCGGCGATCCGGAGCGGCTCGCGGCTGGTCGCCAGCACCGTGAGGGAAGGGGCTTCCGCAAACAGCTGTGCGAGCGCCGGGCCCGCATCGAGGACGTGCTCGCAGTTGTCCAGCACGAGGAGCAGCGGCTTCGTAACTGCCAGCGCGGCGGCGAGGGTGTCGGCCGCGTGAGCGACGGTATCGGTGATCCCGAGGGCCTGCGCGATCGTGGGCAGGACGAGCTCGGCATCGGCGATCGGCGCGAGTGCGACGAAGACCGCGCCGCCGGGATAGCGCTCGGCGAGCTCCGCCGCCGCTTCGATCGCGAGGCGCGTCTTGCCGGTGCCGGCGGTTCCCGTCAATGTCAGGAGACGGGTCCTATCGAGCCGCTCCCGAATCTCTGCCAGCTCGGCCTCCCGGCCGATCAGCGGCGTCGGCTGCGACGGGAGGTTGCTCTTCGCTCGCCCAACGGCCTCCCGTGAGGATGCCGCCTCGAGTGCTGGATCCTGGTTCAGGATCTGGTGCTCGAGCCGCTGCAGCGCCGGGCCGGGCTCGATCCCCAGATCCTCGACCAGCCGCCGCCTCCCCTCCGCGTACACCTGCAGGGCCTGCGCCTGGCGGCCCGATCGGTAGAGCGCCAGCATCAACAGGGCGCACAGGCGCTCCTCGTAGGGACGCCCACCCAGCAGCCGCTCCAGCTCGGGGAGGAGCTCGGCGGGGCGGCCGAGCTCGAGCTCGGCCTCGATCCGCTCCTCGAGCGCGCTCAGGCGCAACTGCTCCAGCCGGGCCGCTTCTTCGCGAGCGAACGGTTCGTAGCGGAAGTCGGCAAGCGGCTCGCCGCGGAAGAGCGCCAGCGCCTCACGAAGCAAGGCGGAGCGCTGCGCCGGTTCCCGCTCGCTCCGCGCGGTCTCCAGTAGCAGCTCGAAGCGGCGCGCGTCGATCGCCGCCGGCTCGGCGCGAAGTAGATAGCCCGGCGGTCGCGTCTCGATCCTCTCAGGCCCAAACTCCTTCCGCAATGCGGCGACGTGGCCTTGCAGCGCCGTCTGCGCGCTTGCCGGCGGCGAGCCGACCCAAACCGCCTCGATCAGATCGTCCGTCGAGACGACCTCGTTCGCCCGTAGCAGCAGCGCCGCAAGCAATGCCCGCCGCTTCGGCCGCGACGGTGTCAGGTCGCGCCCATCGGACTCGACCTCGAACGGTCCGAGCAGCCGAAACTCCACGATCCGCCCTGATTCTGGCACGGATCAGAGCCGCGTTAGCAACGCGTCAGCGATGCGTAAGGACCCGGCTGCATCGTCCGCGGCATGGCCGTCCGCCGACTCAACGAGACCGAGGCGCGGGTCGCTCGCCTCGTCGCCGCGGGATTCCGAGACGACGAGGTTGCACAGGCCCTCGATCTGAGCCCGAAGACGATCGAGTGGCACCTCACGCGGCTCTGCTGGAAGGTCGGGGCGCACTCGCGCTCGGATCTCCCCCAGGCGCTCGCAACCAGGACGAAAGAGGAGGAGAGATGAAACGAGTGGCTGCTTTCGCATGCGCGCTTGCCTTTGCAGGAGTCGTTGCCGGAGCGTCGCCGGCGAGCAGGCCGGTGGTTCCGGGTGCTTCGGGCACGGTCTGGGCGGTCGAGCGCTTCGACGGCGGGGTGAACACCCTGGCCGGCTTCGACGCCAGCACCGGGGAGGTGCTCGGAGTCGTCCCGGTCGGGAGGCGCCCGATCGGGGTGACCGCCCCGCACGGCACCGGCAAGGTGTACACCGCCGACGAGCGCAGCAACCAGCTGAGCGTGCTCGACAAGGCGAGCTTCACGATCGTGAAGACCATCCCCACGGGCCCCGCGTCATTCCCGCACCACTTGATGGCCAGCCCGAACGGGAACTTCGTCTACTTCGGCCGCTACAACACCAACACCGTCGGCGTCGTCGACACCTCGATCGACGAGATGGTCGCCGCGTGGCCGGCGAGCGCGAACGCGCTCGCGAAGACACACGCCGTCTGGATCACCGACGACGGCAAAGAGTTGTACGCGACCAACGAGGTCGCCAACTCCGTGTCGAAGCTCGACGCCGAGACGGGCGAGCTTCTCTGGGAGCTCCCGATCGGCAGCCGGCCGAGCGAGGTGCTCGTGACGCCGGACCGGAAGACGGCGTACGTGACCGTCCGCAACGAGAACAAGGTCAAGATCGTCGACCTTTCCGGCGACGCGCCGTCGCTCTCGGGCGAGACGTTCATCGGCGTCCAGCCGGACACGATGCAGATCACCAACGACGGCAAGACGCTCGTCGTCGGGCTGCGCTCGATCCCGCAGATGGCGCTGATGGACACGGACACGCTGGACGCCCGCTTCGTCAGCTTCCCCGGCTACGGGATCAGCGGCCACCAATGGCTTTCCGCGAACGGCGAGCACACCTTCATCGCGCTCGAAAGCCTCGTCACGACGCAACCCGGTGCGATTGCCGTCGTCGACAACGCCACCGGCGAGATTCTCGACACCTGGCCCTACCCCGGCGGCCCCCAACCGCACGGCGTCTTCTACGAGCCACAGGCCCTGGAAATCGAGGGAGCTCACCGATGATCGCCCGCTCATCCACGCCTAGCGTCGTCCACGAACCCCGCAACACCACGGAGTAGAGGCAAACAATGAAGAGCAACCCCAATCAGGACAACGCCGTCACGACGTTCATCGTCGAGGTCCCCGCGGCGGGCCGCGTGGCCACCTCGCGGACGGCAGAAGCTCTCGCCTGCGCGCCGGGCGTGCGTTACCTGCGGTCGATCCTCGTGCCACTGGACGGCACGTCCCTCCACTTCGTGGAGGGGCCGACCGCAGCGGCGATCGGCGAAGCAGCCACGCCCGCGGCGATCCGGTTCCAGCGGATCGTCAAGACCGTAGACGTCTGCCCGGCTCTGCCCCACTCGACCGCTCCCGCGCTGCGGGCGGCGTAACGAGAGGAAGGAGCCGTGGAGCGCATGACGCGGAACCATCGATTCGGAACGCTCGTCGCCGTCATTGCCATTGCGGTCACCGCCGCACTGGCGGTTCCGGCCCTCGCCGAGGCGACGGTTCGTTCCTTCGTTTCGACCCGCTGCTCGGTCGCGCCCGGGACGAGCTCCCGGCTCGACAGCGCGATCGGCCCGGTCAGCTTCAACTATCCATACGTCGCCGGGGCCACTTCGGCCTATGCCGACGCCTCCGGACAAGCGGCCGGCGGGCTCGCGCTCGCCGAGGGAAGCGCTGCGGCCAACGACGACTGTACGACGGACGCTGTCTTCAAGGACAAGCTCACCGTCGGCGCAGGAACCACTGGCCTCCCCGCAGGAACGCCTGTGACGCTCCGCCTGACGACCAGGCTCACCGGTCAGGTCGACGGTGGCGCTCGATCCGACCAGATGTCGTCGCTCGTCAGCGTCGACACGTTCGTCTCCTACGCGCTCACCGGCACCCAACTCGTCTGTGGCGTCGAAGGCTGCGAGCTCCCCGAGCTCGCACGGCTGGCATTCGACCTTCGGCGTTTGATCGATCACTCCTTGGCCTCGGCAAACGACGCCGACGGATCCATCACCGACGTGCTTCGCTGGAGCTGGCAACTGGAGAGCAACGCGGCACCCGGCCAGGGTGACTCGGCCGACTACGACATCGAAGTCTGTCCGACGTTCCCGACCACCTGCGTGGTCGGCGGCAGTCTGCCAGGAGGCATTCAGCCCTTCTACATCCCGGTCGGCGCAAGGTCGATCGAATTCCAGACGGAGATCGGCGCGGAGATCGCGATCGACGGCCGGCTCAACATCCTGGCCCAGGCCTACGGGCCGAGCTACGCGTCGGGCGACCTGCTCCAAAGCCTCCATGCAGACATCACGCCGGCTCCGGGCTATGAGGGGATCGCCCTCTCGTACCAGAGCAACCCAATCGGCCCGCCGTCCGATGCGACCGCGCCCAGCATCGACTGCGCCACGGCGGATGGCGGTTGGCACTCGGGCAACGTGTCGATCTCGTGCACCGCCTCCGACTCCGGGTCCGGCCTCGCGAGCGCGGGCGATGCGGCGTTCACGCTCGACACGAGCGTTCCGGACGAAGCCGAGGACGGGAACGCGCAGACCGGCTCCCACCAGGTCTGTGACGTGGCGGGGAACTGCACGACGGCCGGGCCGATCGGCGGGATCAAGGTCGACCGCAAGGCACCGAGCCTCAGCCTCCCGGCGAACCTGACGCTGAACGCGACGGGCCCAACCGGTGCAGTCGCCACCTACTCGGCGACCGCGACCGACGGCGGATCGGGCGTCGCAACCGTCGCCTGCTCGCCGGCCTCGGGAACGGCGTTCGTCATCGGGCAGACGACGGTGACGTGCACGGCGACCGACCATGCCGGCAACAGTGCTAGCGGGACGTTCACGGTCACGGTCGCGGGCGCAAAGGAGCAGCTCGCTGACCTGATCCAGAAGGTCGTCAACGCGTCCCAGCTCTCGCCGGCCGCCAAGACCCTGCTGGTCGGGAAGCTCAACCAGCTGCTCGCATCCTTCGACCCGAGCAACGCGACGCAACGGCAGGCTGTCTGCCTCGCGCTCCAGATCTTCAAGACCGCGGTGCAGCTCCAGGCCGGCAAGACGATCACGCAGGCGCAGGCCACGGAGTGGATCGCGGACGCGAACCGCATCCGGGCGGTGCTCGCATGCTGAGGCGGCGCCGCCGACGCCGCGACGACGGAACTGACCGACATCGACCTCACGAACGAAAGGAACGAGGACAAGCCATGAGACGTATCGTTTGCAGCTATCGCGTTGGGATGATCGCCGTCGCCGCGGTCGCGCTCCTTGCGACGGCTATCCCGTCCGCTGCGGTCGCCTACACGAGCACGGGCACCAGCTACGCGCTCAGCGCGATCGACAACGGTTCCGGCGCGCAGCAGGACCCGCGCATGTCGGCCTTCTACACGGCGTACACCGACGATCAGGGAGGTGCCACGGCGAGAATCGAGTACTACCGTAATTACTGGAACATCGGAATCTTCCCGTCCCGTGGCACGGTTCCGACTGCGGCGAACGCGATCGACTTCCTGCCCGACGTCGACGGCTTCACGATCGTCTTCACGCGGCTCTCCTCGTCCGGCAGCGCGATCTACACGTACTCGCTCCTCAGCGAGACGTTGAGCGAAGTGGCGCCGGTCACCGCCCCGGCGGTGCCGGACCGCCGGAACCCGGCGATCGGCGGCTCCACGATCGTCTGGGAGGACGCCGGCGCTCCGGGCGCCAGCGCCAATGAGCCGGACCTCGTCCTCGCCAGCGGCGGCACCACCTTCCGTTTGACGAACGACGCGCTCGCAGATCACAACCTGAACGTCTCACCAGATGGCGGGACGATCGTGTGGGAGAAGTGCGCTGCCACTTGCGACGTGTACGCGGCGACCGGCAGCAGCAGCTCCTGGGTGACGACACCGGTGGCGACCGCCGGCGCCGACGAGATCTGGCCGGACACGAACGGCAGCCGGATCGTCTACGCGAGCAACGCCGGCGGCGCCTACCACGTCTACGTGACGACGCTCGGCGGCACTCCTATGCAGCTCTCCGTCCCAGGGTCGGTCAGCGAGAACCACCCGGCGATCGCGGGCAACTTCGTCGCATTCGAGTCATCGAATGGCACCCAGACGGACATCTGGGTCTACGACCTTACGACGAACGTCGCTCGCCGCATCACCGACACGCCGGAGAGCGAGACGCTCCCCGACGTCACGAACGCCACCGACGCCGGCAACGGCCAAGAGCTGAACGTCGTCTGGCAGGTCATCGAAGCCGACGCGAACATCTACGGCTCCTTCCTCCCGGCGGAATCGCAGCCGCTGTTTACCGACCGCTTCCTGCAGCCGCTGACCGCGTCGAACGACCCGGCCAACCCGGTCCTGAACACGGGCAAGAACGGCAGAGTGATCCCGGTCAAGGTGCAGGTCAGCCAAGGCGGCACCGCGATCACCGACATGAACGCGCCGGGGCCGGTGACGATCGCGGTCTCCAAGCTCGCCTCTTGCAGCACCAGCGCCGGCAGCGACCCGATCGCCGTGTATGCGGACGCGGGCCAGTCGAGCGCAGGAACGAACCAGTTCGGCTACGACGCGCTCGCTCAGGCCTGGGTCTACAACCTCGACACGAAGGCGCTCGGCCTCGTGACCGGCAACTGCTACCGCATCGACGTCTCCGTCAACGGCACCCAGGTGACGAACGCGTTCGCCGTCTTCCAGCCAACCAAGTGACGCGGAAGAGGAGAGCACCATGAAACAGATGCTTCGCAGCCGGGCCGTTCGACTGGGACTCGTTGTCGGCGCGCTGCTCGCGGCCGCCGGAGGCGTCGCGTACGCGACGATCCCCGACGGCGGCGGCGTGATCCGTGGCTGCTACTTGAACAAGCTAGGGACCCTCCGGGTGATCGATCCAGCGACACAGCAGTGCACATCCTTCGAGACACCGATCCAGTGGAACGCGCAAGGGCAAGTCGGCGCGATCGGTCCGCAAGGCCCTCCCGGCCCGGCCGGGCCTCCGGGTCCCGAGGGGAACCAGGGCCCGCAAGGCGATCAAGGCCCAAAGGGAGATCAGGGCCTGGCTGGTGAGCGCGGCGAACCAGGCCCGCAGGGAGAACAGGGTCCGCCGGGACCGGCGGGGCCGGCGGGACCGACTGGCCCGACGGGTCCGCAAGGACCGGCAGGACCCGCGTCGCACGGTGTTCTGATGGCAAAGACGACGGCGCCAAACAAGCCGGCGCATGTCTTCTTTTCATTCGGCCCGGGAGGCGGGTCGACCGAAGCCGACCTCCAGACACTCTCGCCCAATGTCGTGGTCACAGCCGCCCACCTTGCTGTTCGGAGCGACATCGTCGCGCCCAGCGGGGGTACGTACACGATTGCTCTACGGGTAGACGGCGTCGACACTGCGCTCGCATGCACCGTTCCGAGCGGCGCGACCACGTGCAACAGCGGCACCGCCAGCGTGGTGATCCCTGCGGCGAGCCTACTGTCACTTGGCCTCACGACCTCCGGATTTACGAGCTCGTTCCCGACGATCTCGATCGGCGTGGAGACGCACTGAGGACAGCCAAGACGCGACCCACACGCCGACGTCGACCGGCTCGGGCGGCGGCCCGTCCCAGAGCAGGTCGCGGAGGAGCTCGGAGAGGCGCCTGGGAGCGAAGACCGTCCCAGGCGCCTCGAACTCGTCGAGCGTCCACCAGCGCTGCTCGGCGATCCCTTCGGCGGCGAGCTGCGCCGCGGTCCACTCCGGCGCCGGCTCGAAGGGTTCCGTACGCACGAGAAGATCCGCTCAGCCTGACCGCCCACCCTGCCATCTCGGCGAACCAGTGGTCTCTCATCCAGATGCACGACCCGAGCTCGAAACCGTGGAGGTGGCATTCCTCCGCCAGCTCGCGCATGATCGCCTGCTCCGGCGCCTCGGCCGGGTCGATGCCGCCGCCCGGCGCCCAGGTTGTCTTGTCCGGCCATTGGAACCGCACGTGCAGGATTCGGTCGGCCGGATCCAGGACGGCGCGAGCGGCCGGCCGAAGCGCAAGCCGGTAGACCGGCCGGCGAGTTCTTGGAACCAGCGCTCCCGCTCGAACCTCGGCACCGTCGCGTTCGCCCGCGACGTAGACGCTGCTTCGGACGCGACCCCCGTTCGGCATCCACGCCGGAAGAGCCCGCGAGAAGCTCCGTTGCACCGGCGGCTCGGCGCCGCCGCAGGATCACTCGAGCAGATGCCGCCAGCGGAGTTGCGGAAATCTCGTAGAAGCGGGGTCACGTCTTGCATTCACGCCGGCCTCGCGACGGTCGCGAAACATGCGGGGGATCGATCAGCTGGACCTGAAGAGTTCCTCCGCTCTCGCACGAAACGAGGCAGGATCGACCGCCGGATAGCGGTAGAGCTGCGGCTCGATCTCGTCGAGGTAAGTGAGTGCACGCGCAGGATCGACGAGACCGGACTCGATCAGCGCGCGCAGGTCCGCGAGATCCTGTTCGTGCGCGCGCTCGGCCTTTGCGAGGGCCTGCGCGTAGGGATCGAAATGGAAGAACGACAGCGGCCCTTCTCGGGCCACGGACGGACTCCGTTCCTCCCAGCCTGCCGGTACCGGGATGAAGTCGAGCGGCGAGGCGAGCTCCACGTTGATCGACAGTTCGTCCTTGATCCGCGGCAGCGAGCGCAGGAGCGCGTCGCTGTCGGGAACGATTAGCACGTCGACGTCGATCGTGCTCTTGCGCCAGCCGACGAGCACTGCCGTCGCGCCGCCTGTGAAATAGACGGCTCCCTCGCCGTCGGCCGCCGCGCCGAGGGCGCGCATGAAGCGGCGGATCCTCTCCGCGTCCGCTAGCTCGCGCATTCTGCGGCGCGCTCGAAGCTCACGAGGCGCCGGATGAGCGCGTTGTAGCGCGAATGCGCGCCGTCTGGGTCCTCCCTCCACAGAAGCTCATAGAGCCGGTGCTCAGGTGACTCGACCGCGGCGTCGACTGCAATCCCGAGCTTCCGCAGGCGCGGTGCTCCGATCGAGACGAGCAATGACGCCTCGGACTCGACACCGCGTTTGAGGTCGGCGAGACCCCTTTCCACAAGATCGAAGCCCGGCAGCGCTTGCCTCTCGCCCGACGTCACAGAACGAAGATAGCCCTACACGCCGACATCGATCGGCTCGACAGGCGCGCCTCGTTCGAGGAGGTCGCGGAGGAGCTCGGCGAGGCGCCGCGGCGAGAAGATCGTCCCGGGCTCCTCAAGCTCGGCCGGCGTCCACCAGCGCTGGCCGGCCATGCCCTCGCCCGCGAGCTGCGCGGCCGTCCACTCCGGCGCCGGTTCGAAGGCCGCCGTGAGCACGAGATAGATCCGCTCCGACTGGCCGCCCCACCCCGCCATCTCGGCGAACCATTGGTCTCTCGTCCAGACGCACGGGCCGAGCTCGAAGTCGCGCAGCCCGCACTCCTCCGCCAGTTCGCGCACGATCGCCTGCTCCGGCGTCTCGCCCGGCTCGATGCCGCCGCCGGGCGGCGCCCACACCGTCTTGTCGGGCCACTCGAAGCGGACGAGCAGCACTCGATCCGCAGGATCGAGCACCAGTGCGCGCACCGCCGGCCGCAGAGGAAGCCCCGACGAGCGGCCCGCAAGCTCCTGGAACCAGCGCTCGCGCTCGAGCCACGGGACGGCGGCGTTCGCGGGCGAGGTCGACGGGAGGATGAAGAGCCGCGTCTCGTCGAGGCGCCGCTCCTGCATGCCCAGCTCGGCGCGCTCCCCGAACGCGCCGCGGTACGCCTCCTTGCCGACGAAGCCGATCCAGCGCGGCCGCAGCTTGTGTGCGATCCGCTCCAGGCGCTCCGCCGCGTCCGCGAAGTCGGCGCGGCGGAGGTCGCCCGAGCCCGGCGTCGTCCGGTAGGCGGCGTTCGTGATCCCAATGCCTTCCTCCAGAACGGCGTGCTGCTCGCGCGGCTCGTACAACCGCGACGTGAAGCCGGTCGCGTGCAACAGGCGCCAGAAGTCGTTCCTGGGATTGGCGAAATGCGCGCCGGCGGCGGCCGAGACCCGGCCCGGATTGATTCCGCAGAAGAGGACCCGCAGTCCGGGCGCAAGGACGTCCGGAAGGTCGCTAGGCGGCTTCGGGCTCGGGGAGCTCTTCGAGGTCACGCGTCTCGAACAGCTCCTCGAAGCGGCGCCGAATCGCCTCTCCGTTGAGCAGGACGTCGTGGCGCGGGCGGCGCGGCTCCAGCCGGACGACCCGCACCGTCACGTCCCACCCGCCGTAGCACCTCGCGTAGCACTCGGCCTCGGTGAGCGGGCGCAACCGTCGCATTCACCCACCTTAGGCGCCGCACCGGACGGTTAGAGATTCTCCTCGGATTCGATCCGGATCAGGGGCGCAAGCCTCTCCAGGAACGCCCTCGCCTCGAACGCCTCCGCGGGCGCGAGCGTGCCGACCCCGCGCGCCTCGCCGTCCCGGAGCGCGGCCGCGCCCTGCGCGATCAGGAGGCCTGTCAGGCCGTAGACGTCATGACCGGTGAGCGTGACACGACGACTGCCCTTGGGGCCCCGCGCCTGCCCCACGACGGCGAAGCGTGCTCTCCGCCGGCGCGATTCCGAAGGCCCGCGCCCCACCCGGCCGCTCAGCCGGACGAGCGGGGCCGCCAGCCGGGCGATCCGCGCGGTCCTCGCGGCGGCCTTGGGCGCGCGCACGTACGAGCGCACGCGCTCCGTCTGCGTGTGGCGCGGAACCGTGAGCGGCTCGGTCCCGCTCCACTCGACCACGGTGCGCTCACCGAACGGGAACTTCACCGTCCGGGTGCTGGCACCGAACCGCGACTCGATCAGCCGGCCACTCTCCCAGGCCACCTGCGGCTGCCGCATGACGTGCCCGATCGTCCTCCGCGTGCCGGCGGAGGCGGCGACGCCCGCGACCGAGTAGGCGGCGATCACCTCGTCCAGCGGCTCCAGCCCGTCGGCGGCCAACCGCGCGGCCAGGTCGCCGGGCACGTAGTCGAAGCCGAACGACGTGAGCACGACGACGTCGTTCGCCTCCGCACGGCCCGAGTAGCGCTCGTAGACCAGCCTGGCGAAGGCCTGCTCTCCGCTCGTGTCCAGGTAGTGGGCCCGGCGGTCGATCGCCGCCGCGACGGGGAGGTCTCCCGTCTCCAGGAACGGCCCCGCGAGCGAGGCAACCGCGAATGTGCCGTCGAAGGCCTCGCGCAGCGCGCTGTCGTCCCTCGCATCGGCGACACGGATCTCGTCGCCCGCGACGGCCATCGCCTCGAGCGCCTCGCGGCGGCGCCCGACGAGACGGAGCGGGAGCCCGAGCGCCCGCGCGCGCTCGACCACGAGCCCGCCCGTGTACCCGGTCGCGCCCAGGACCGCCAGCGGCTTCGCCGACGCCATCAGGCTGGAGGATAGGACGGCGAAGCCCCGCGGAAGCGGGGCTTCGTGCGAGCGAGAACAGCCCTATTCCGTGTAGCCGGCGCCGCCGGGCCCGTAATAGGCCGAGAGCTCGTCCCGGTACGCGGTGTCGCGATACGTGTTCTTGTCGAACTCCGGAGCGTTCTTGATCTGCTCCTTCGTGCGATTTACGAAGACCGTCTCCGTGTCGAGGTCGAGGTCGCGGATGACCCCCGCGGGCAGGACGACCTTCTTCCCGAAGATCCACGGGCCGGTATCGACAATGATGAAGCTGCCGCCTGCTTCGTGAGTCGCCTCGTCGATCTTGCCGATGCCGCCGTCGAGGGCCTCCACGGAGAAACCGGTGATATCCGTGTCGGCGATCACGGTGGTGGACGAGTACGTCCACAAGTCGTAGCTCGCCATCGCGTTCACCTCCTGAGGCGCGAAAGCCTCGTTGTTTGTCGACCTGCTACTCCAGGTCCGCTACCCCGCGCTCCCGAGTCGAAACCGGGGGACAGCTAGGTGCGTTCGAGTGGCGCCATGGTGAGGCCGTGGCCCCGCAGCTGGTCCCAATAGAGCTCGGCCGCTTCCTTGTGTCCCGACCAGACGATCGCCCGGCCGGTGTTGTGGATCCGGTCCGCGAGCGCCATCCCCCGATCGTAGGAAACACCCGGAATCGTCGCGGAGAGCGCGAAGGCGACACCTTCGAACGTGTTGTGGTTGTCGTTCAGCACGACCACGTTCCACGGCGCTCCGAGCCCTGTGCCCGTGCCGCGATCGACCCGCTCCTTCGTTGCCGGGGACACCGGCTGAATCGTAGTAGCGTCTCCGAGATGTCGACCGTCGCCCTCGACGTGGACGCCGTCCGCGCACGCTACTCCGCCCTTCAGCGGCCGCTCGCCTTCTTCGACGGACCCGGTGGGACGCAGGTGCCAGACGAGGTGATCGAGGCGATCGCCCGCTATTACCGCGAGTCGAATGCGAATGTCAGCGGCCCCTACGAGACCAGCCGTCGGACCGAGGCGCTCGTCACGCAGGCGCGGCTGACGGCGGCCGAGTTCCTGAGCTGCGCACCGGGGGAGGCGATCTTCGGAGCGAACATGACGACGCTGAACTTCGCGCTGACGCGAGCCGCGGCGCGTGAGTGGCGGGCCGGCGACGAGATCCTCGTCACGAAACTCGACCACGACGCGAACGTGTCGCCGTGGCTCGAGCTCGCGCGCGACCGTGACCTCGGCGTCCAGTTCGGGGAGATCCAGGAAGACACCACGCTCGATCTCGACGATCTCGAGCGGAAGCTGACCGACCGCACGCGAGTCGTCGCGTTCCCCGTTGCCTCGAACGCGATCGGCACGCTCACCGATGTCCGCCGGATCGTCGAGCTGGCCCATGACGCCGGTGCGCTCGCCTGGGCGGACGCCGTCCACTACGGGCCGCACGGGCCGATCGACGCCGCCGGCTGGGGTGTCGACGTCCTGATCTGCTCGCCGTACAAGTTCTTCGGGCCGCATCTCGGGCTCGCGTTCGGCCGCTCCGACGTGCTCGAGGCCTGGCGGCCGTACAAGGTGCGCCCCGCCGACGACGAGCCGGTGGGCAAGCGCTTCGAGACGGGGACGATGGCGCACGAGCTGCTCGCCGGCTTCGTCGCCGCGGTCGAGTACCTCGAGTCGATCGGCTGGGACGCGATCCGCGCCCACGAGCGGGAGCTCGGCGAACGCTTCCTCGATGGTCTTTCGGACGACGTTACGTTGTACGGCCTGCCGACGATGGACGGCCGCGTCGCCACTTTCGCCTTCAACGTCGCCGGGCGCTCACCCCGCGACGTGGCAACGCGTCTCGGCGACGCGGGCTTCGCGGTCTGGCACGGCAATTACTACGCCGTCGAGGTGATGAAACGGCTCGGCCTCGAGGACGGCGCGGTCCGCGCCGGCATCGTCCACTACAACACGGCCGCCGAAGTCGACGGCCTGCTCGCGGCGATCGCGGGGCTCTAGCCCGTAGCCCAGCGAGTCGCTGCGCTCGCGCGGGCGAAGCTACGGGTGGCCCGCTCGTCGACCGAGAGCACGACCGGACCGTGGACGATCAGGTGTCGCTCGGCCCGCTCCTTCAGCAGGTCGGTGAAGAAGCCGTTCACGAGCCACTCCCGGCCGGGCACGACCGCCGTTCGCATGCGCAGGCGGACGAGCCCCGGCGCGAGCTCGTCGATCTGCTGGATCTGCGGCCGGTGCACGAACGTCGTCGGCCCGACGGGCAGGATCGTCGCGACGTCGGTGACGAGGCGCTCGGCGGCCTCACGGTTGCTCGCGACGAGTTCGACGTCGAGCTCCTTGACGCCGCCGGGGAGAACGCGGACGGCGGGGATCTGCGAGTTGTGGATGTTGATCGTCTCGCCGTCGAGCGAGCGCAGCTTGGTGCGCCGCAGCGACAGGTCCTCGACGATGCCCTGGAGGTCCAGCGCCGGGATCGCGATCGTGTCCCCGACCGAGTACCAGCGCTCGACGAACATGCTGAAGCCCGCGAGGATGTCGATCAGCACGCGCTGCACGGCGAAGCCGGCGAGGATGAGGATGAACGAGGCGCCGGCGACAGCGGTGAGCTTGTCGAAACCGCCGGTCACCTGTGCCGCCGTGAGCACCACGGCCGCCGCGAAGGCGATGTAGCCGATCCCTGTCCGGACGACCGCAACCGAGGTCTCGCGGCGCTTGATCTCGATGATCTTCGTCGGGAGGTCGCCGGAAGGCGCGCGATGCCGCCGGTCGTGCCAGGCGAGGACCTTGCGGGCGACGAGCGCGCTCAGCCGCGAGACTGCCCACGCGGCCGAGAAGAGGAGGATGATCGTCAGGGTGGGAAGCATCGTCACTAAGTCCTTGTCAATGAAGCTATCGGCGGCATTCTCAGTGTCACAAGCTCTCCGGTCCAATCTTTACGCCCTTCTAACCTTCGCCCTGCCGTGACCCCCGTCGAGCTGCTCCAACGGCTGATCCGATTCGACACCACGAACCCGCCCGGGAACGAGGCGGAGTGCATGGAGTTCGTCCGCCGCTTGCTCGAGGACGCGGGCGTCGAGACCGAGCTCTACGCGCGCGAGCCGGGGCGCCCCAACCTCGTCGCGCGCCTGCCCGGCAAGGGGAGCGGGAAACCGCTACTGCTCCAGGGGCACGTCGACGTCGTCACCACCGCGGGGCAGAACTGGGCGCGGCCGCCGTTCGGCGGCGATGTCGTCGACGGCTACGTCTGGGGGCGCGGTGCCATCGACATGAAGGGCGGCGTGGCCATGCTCGTCTCCGCGTTCCTGCGCGCCGCCCGAGGCGAGATCGAGCCGGCAGGCGACGTCCTGCTCGTCCTCCTCTGCGACGAGGAGGCGGGCGGAGATTTTGGTGCGAAATTCCTCGTCGAGGAGCACGCCCACCTCTTCGCCGGGATCGAGTACGCGCTGGGCGAGTTCGGAGCCTTCACGCTGCACCTCGGCGGAAGGCGCTTCTATCCGATTCAGGTCGCCGAGAAGCAGATCTGCTGGCTGAAGGCGACGATCCGCGGCTCCGGCGGGCACGGGGCGATGATCAATCGCGGCGGGACGATGGCTCGGCTGGGGCGGTTCCTTCGGGATCTCGACCGCAAGCGGCTGCCGATCCACGTGACGCCGGTCGCACGCGAGATGCTCGAGCGGATGGCCGCGGACCTGCCGCAGCCCCGCCGCGGCGTCCTCCTCTCACTGCTCAAACCGCGCCTGACCGATCGCGTGCTGCCGCTCCTCGGCGAGGCGGTCCGCACGACCGAGCCGCTCTTGCGAAACACCGTCTCCCCGACGATCGTCCGCGCCGGCGAGAAGATCAACGTCGTTCCCGCCCAGATCGAGGTGGAGCTCGACGGCCGCGCGCTGCCGGGATTCGGCCCCGACGACCTGATCGGGGAGTTGCAGGAGCTCGTCGGGAAGGACGTGGAGCTGGAGCTCGTGCGCCACGACCCGGGGCCAAGTGAGCCGAACCTCGAGCTATTCGAGACGCTCGCCGGTGTCCTGCGGGAGCTCGACCCCGGGGCTACGCCGGTGCCCCTCCTCCAGATCGGCGTCACCGACGCCCGCTTCTTCTCACGGCTCGGGATCCAGACCTACGGGTTCCTGCCGATGCGGCTGCCCGAGGGCTTCAGCTTCGTGCCGCTCGTGCACGCGGCGGACGAGCGGGTGCCCGCGGATGCGATCGACTTCGGCGTCGAGGCGATCTCCCGCGCGCTGCAGCGCATCTGAGCTTCAATCAGCGCCGCGCGCTCAACGGTCGCGCGTGAGTCCCGTCGGGGCGCATGACGTAGACGATCGCCCCTGAGCGCGTCGTCGGACGCACGAACGCGATCAGCCTCCCGTCAGGCGACCACGCCGGCGAGAACCCGAACGTAATCGCTTTGGCCGCGCGCAGAGCGCCGCGTCTCGCGTCCGCGATCAGGACCCGGCAGCCGCCGAGGGGGCAGTCCGCGCTCGCGATTCTCGCGCCGTCGGGCGACCAGCTCGGTGGGCTCATCAGCGATCCCGGCTGGGCGCACTGGAACGGGTCGACCGGAGTGTCCGCGCCGTCATCGGCGATCACGGCGAGCCGGCAGATCTGGACGAACGCGATGCTGCGGCTGTCCGGCGACCATTTGGCCGTGTATCCCCGCGCCTCGAGGCGGGTCGCGACGCCGTCGTCGAGCCGGAGGACATAGAGCCAGTCCTGCAGCTCGAACAGGAGCTTGCTTCCGTCCGGCGACCACGACAGGTCGGTCAGGTCGTTCAGCGCGACGACAGTCGCCGTGGTGACCGTCTCGGGAACCTGGAACACGAGCCGCACGCCCTGCCCGTCGCGGTCGGCGACGAAGATCCCCTCTCCCAGACCGTCGACCTTCCCGGCGAACGCCAGCTCACGTCCGTCGGGTGACCACGCGGGGGTCGAGCTCCAGGACGCCCTCGGCACCAGCCTGCGCAGGTGCGTGCCGTCGCGGCGGATGAGGTAGAGGTACGGCCCGTTCCTCGTCTGCCGCGGCGAGCGGGCGAATGCGAGCGACTTGCCGTCAGGTGACCAGGAAAGGAAGAAGTCGCGCGCGCCGCGCGTGAGGCGCCGGAGCTGTTTCCCGTCTCTCCGCATGACGTAGATCTCGCTCGTGAGGTCACGGCGCTGGACGTTGCGCAGGCGGAGGAACGCGATCGCGGTTCCGTCCGGCGACCACCTCGGCGTGCTGTCGAGCGGCGCAGGTTGCGGCGCAGCGGCGAGCAGCCCGGCCGTGAAGAGCGTCGCGAAGGTCACGTCGGTCCATAGCATGCCGCGCAGCTCGAGCCGGGACTACTCGCCGAGCAGGGGCCGGTCGTGCGTTCCGTCCCGGCGGACGAGGTGGATCCGCGCCGGCTTGAAGTCGCGCGTCAGGTGCGTGTAGGCGATCAGGGCGCCCTTCGGCGACCAGGCCGGGTCGCGACCGCGCGCGACGTAGACGGGACTGGCCGTTGGCGTTCCCGCCGAGATGACCAGCACGCTGCACACGAGGTGCCGACAGTTGCTGTAGGCGAGCCACCGCCCGTCCGGGGACCAGGAGGGAAGGCTCGTCCCGGTCTCGGGCGGACAGGGCGGCGGCTGAGGCGGCGGTCCGGTCGCGTTGACGGACACCACGCCGACCGAGCACACCGACGCGTAGGACAGCCGGTTCCCCGCCGGCGACCAGGCGACGAGGCCGGGTGGAGCCGGCAAACGCGTGACCGGCCCGCCGGCCGCCGGCACGAGTGCGATCGACGCGCTGTCGGAGAACGCGATCCTCCGACCATCCGGCGACCAGGCGGCCGAACGCACGTCTCCGGCGGCAAGGAGGCGCGTTCGGCCGGTGTTGCGGTCGGCCACGTACAGTCCGGAACGGCCCGCGAACCGTCCGCCGAACGCGAGCCGCCGGCTGTCCGGGGACCACGAGGGTGAGATCGCCAGGTTCGAAGTGTCCCCGCCCGCGACCGGCGTGAGTGCCGCTCGACCGTCCCGGCGTGTCCACCAGACTCGCGGCGGGAGATATTTCGATGCGACGACGAAGGCAATCCAGCGTCCGCCCGGCGACCACACGGGCTCGACCGCGTCCGCGGGCTCGGACCTCTGTGTGATGCGGCGCAGGCGACGACCGTCGGCCCGGACGACGTAGATGCTCGTATTGGAGTAGCCCGCGGCGAGCTGACGCATTCGGTCAAAGGCGACATAGGCGCCTCGCGCCGACCAGGCGGCGTGCCCGTCGTCGACACGCCCTGCTACGGGCGCAAGCGTCAATGCAGCCAGCACGAGGACCCCGACCACGTCGGCCGATAGCATGCCGCGTCGCTTGACCCGGGACTACTCCGCGACGCCTCTTTCGAAGAAGCTCGGTGCAAAGCCGGGCACCGAGGTGGTCGTCCTCTTCACGACGAGCCGCGCCGAGCTCGAGCGTCGCTTCGCGGCTCTGAAGCAGACGCTCGCGCCCGCGGACGGACTCTGGGTCGCGTGGCCGAAGAAGGCGGCGAAGATCGAGACGGATCTCGACTTCGACGCTGTCCAGCGGATCGGCCTCGAAGCCGGCCTCGTCGACAACAAGTCGGCCGCGATCGACGGAGAGTGGCAGGCGCTGCGCTTCGTCTACCGACTCGAGGACCGGCACTAGGCGTGGTCCAGCGCCCGCCTGCAGCGCCGCATCTGCCGCAAGCTTACGCCGCTTAAGGCTGCTGATGAATCAAAAATACTGATTTCTAGCGCAGTGAGCTCTTGTAAAGGCTCCGCGCGCCGCCTATTGTCCACCGCAGGATCGAGCCCGGCCTCGATCTGCCGCCAGCGCGCTCGGAGTCGGCCCTCCCTTCTCGCCTCACTCGTCTTGCCGGAATTACCGGGGAGGTTGCCGTGCACTACGCCACTCACCAGAGTCCTTCACGGACGGCGCTCGCCTGCGCAGCGGCGATGCTCGCGTTCGTAGCCGCGTGCGTGCTTGCGCCTGCCTCTTCGGCGGCGCCGCCGGCGACGGAGACCGTCACGAAGAGCGGCACGCTGCTGACCTCGAACCAGAATCCCTTCGGCGCCGGTAACGCAGCGTCGCCCGGGGACCAGAGGTACTCGCTGTTCGACCTCAACTGGAATGCGTCGGGCGGGGGCGGAAGCATTACGAACGTCGACTGGCACATCGGCTTCGATCCGACGCCCGACCTATGCCCGGGAGTCCCCGTCGACTGCGACCCGTACCACGGCGACGACGACGGGATCACGATTCCCGTCGGAGACTTCGGCGCCACAGCTACCGGCAACACGCAGGGGGAGATCGGGATGTCCGTCGGCGTGAACAACTTCAGCGGCGGCTCCGTCGGCATCAACTATCCGGTCGACGCTCACTTCACGCAGCCGGCGCAGGACACATTCGCACCCGGCTCGACGGTCGCGATCGACACCTCCTCGTCCGTCGATCCCGCCGCGCAAATCCAGACGACCTTCCCGACCGCCTCGAGCGTCTCGCTCGACGGAACGTTCGGCTTTCACGCGGACGCGAGCGGCAGCCTCTGTGTCTTCTCCTGCTTCGGCGGCTCGATCTTCAGTCTCAGCATCCCCGACAACGGCGGCTATACGGGACCGGCGACCGGAAACATCTTCACGCTCGACCTACCCGGGACGACGTGCTTCAACTTCGTCGTGAACTTCGTCGCCGGCTTCGGTCCCTATCCGAACTCGCGCTGCAACAACAACGGGTATCTGGCGACGCCGAACGTGACGACGACGTCGCACGTCAATCCGGACGGCAGCGTCAGCGCGGCCGGCGACGACACTTACGCGATCGTGCCGGTCAGCGCGGTCACATGGGCGGTTCGGCTCTTCACCGGCGGTACACCAGTCCCGGTCAATCTCGGCCCGCTCACCGTCCCCGGCACGTCGATCCGGGTCGGCTGGACGACTGCGAACCTGGTCTTCACCGCGCTGGAGTCGATGAAGCAGGAGGCGAGCTTCAGAGCGAACCTTGACCTGACGCTCGACTGGGGCCGTCCGCTCGCATACCAGGTGCTCGGCGGCGGCGCACAGGTCGCCAGCGGCGTCGGTTCGTCGGCGACGTTCCCCGTCGGCGACCGTCTGCTGCTGACTACGCCCGCCGACCTCGACGGCGCGCTTCAGGTCACTCCGACCCTTGCCGTCCACAGCAACACGTTCACGAACCACATCGAGAACGCCACTCAAGGCTCCGGTGAGTTCAGGGCCCTCGCGTTCACGCTCGTGACGCCGAGCGCCGACTTCGACATCGGCTACGGGATCGGAAGCGTCACGGTCTGGCCGGGGACGAACATCGACATCGGCCCGATCGTCCGGCAGCCGTTCCCGCTCGCGACCACCCGCAACGACCTGGCGAACTCGAGCTTCAGCCTCGGCGGCTTCAACCAGCCCACCCTGGGTCCGTTGTCGCTCGACCCGGACGTGCCTGCGAAGCCGACGGCGGTCACGATCACCCCGGCGAGGGGTGAGCCGTTCACCGGCACCGTCGCGAAGTTCTTCGACCCCGACACGAGCGACGCCGCACACGCGTACACGGCCTCGATCAACTGGGGCGACGGCTCGAGCTCGAACGGAACGCTCGTCGCCGACGGCATCGGTCTCTTCCACGTCGTGGGCACGCACACGTACGCCGCCGAAGGCCCGTATGCGGTCGACGTCAAAGTGGACTCCACGGAGACGCAGGGCGTGACCGCGACCGCGCATTCCCATGCGGTGGTCTTCTCCTACACCACGGGCGGCAGCTTCGTGATCGGCGACCGCAGAGCCTCGATCGACGCGCCCGTCACATTCTGGAGCGCGCAATGGGCGAAGGCGAACAGCCTCACCGACGGTTCCGCACCGTCGCAGTTCAAGGGGTTCGTCTCGACCTCGACCAGGCCGACCTGCGGCGCACGCTGGTCGGGCAAGTACCCCGGCAATAGCGCCGACGCCCCGAACAGCGTTCCGGGATATACGGCTGTCATCGTCACGAACTCGGTGGGCGCTTCCGGGTCGACGATCTCGGGGAACACCGCGAGCATGGTCGTCGTCCACACGAACCCGGGCTATGGGCCGTCGCCGGGCAAGATCGGCACGGGAACGGTGGCGGCGGTTATTTGCTGAGAAGGCGCAATTCCGGCCGGCGTCGGCGAGCGATCGTCGCCGGCGCGGCCGGACTTGCCCTGTGCGCCGGCGTACCGACTGCGCACCCGGCGGCGAATCCGCCAAGTCCACGCGGGGAAATCGCCTTCGCGGAGGCGCACGCCGACAGTTTCGGCGCCTCGCGCATCCGGGCCGACGGCACGGCGCGCCGATCGCTCGGCCTGCCCCGCCCGACTGTGCTGCAGAGGCCGGCGTTCTCGCCGGACGGCCGCAGGGTGGCGTACGTCTGTGGGAACTTCGCCTTGTGCGTCGCGAGCTCCGACGGACGGCGCCGCGCGCGACTCACTACGACGAGCCCTTGGGTCTACGACAGTGCGCCTACGTGGGCGCCTGATGGCAGGAAGCTCGCGTTCTCCAGCAACCGCGGCGGCGACTATCGGATCTTCGTCGTGCGGGCCGACGGCAGCGGCCTGACTGCGCTGACGCGCGGCAAGGGCGCCGACGAGAACCCGGCGTGGTCACCGGACGGGGCGCGGATCGCGTACGACAGCAAGGTCGGACGGAGCTTCCGGCTGTACATCGTCAGCACGACCTCCCGGCTCCGCCGTCCCATCGGTCCGCGCAGCGGCAACGCGACGAATCCGGCGTGGTCGCCCGATGGAAGATGGCTCGCCTTCACGCACAAGGTCGCAAGCGGCTCGCGCATCGAGGTCGTCAGGAACGACGGAAAGGTCCGCCGCATCCTCACTCGCGGCCCGTGGCGTGACGACCATGCGACCTGGTCGCCCGACGGGCGCTGGGTAGCGTTCGACAGCAACCGCGGCGGCGGGCTCCACATCTGGCGTGTGGCCGCGGGTGGCGGCCGACCCTCGGGATTGACGACGGGCGTATCGGCCCGCGAGCTCTTTCCTGTCTGGCGACCCCGACTGCGCCCGGCCGCGTCGGCCGCCTGGCCGCGAACGGCGGCGCCGAAGTCGGCGACCGGCGACGCGCGCATCGTCGCGACCTTCACGCGCCGGCTGCTCCTGATCGGGACCGATTTCTCCGGCATCAAGTCGAATGCCGTTGCAGCCGCGCAAAGCATCAAGCGGGACGCCAAAGCGGCCGACGCCGAGCTCCACCCGCTCGCCGTGTCCACGGCCCGGGGAGCCCGTTTCAAGAAAGCGGCGTTGCGAGCGGTGGGCACCGCGACGATGACCGGCCAGGAGCTGACGCTCGGGATCCAGGCATACACGCAGCAGGACCAGAAGCTGGGCACGCAGCACCTCCAGCGCGCGTTCAGGCTCAGCCAGCAGTTCGCCGCACAGGTCGAGCAGGCGGAACGGCTCGCCGGTCTCCTGATCTGACCGCACGTTCGAGGGGCTTCACACCTCCCTCACCTGGATAGCATCGCTCCCGTGAGCACCTTCCACCTCGCGACGCTCGACAACGGCCTCCGCGTGCTGACAGCGCCGATGGAGTCCGCCCAGTCCGTCACCTGCGCGATCATGCTCGCGGCCGGCTCGCGCTACGAGACGCCCGAGACGAACGGGATCGCGCACTTCTCCGAGCACATGTTCTTCAAGGGGACGGAGAAGCGGCCGACGGCGCGCGACATCTCCAAGGAGATCGACGCGATCGGGGGCGAGTTCAACGCCTTCACCGGCAAGGAGTACACCGGCTACTACGTCAAGTGCGCCGCGGAGTCGCGCGACGTGGCGCTCGACGTCCTCGTCGACATGCTCCGCAACTCCAAGTTCGACCCGGAGGAGATCGACCGCGAGAAGGGCGTGATCATCGAGGAGATGAACATGTACTTCGACACGCCCCGCGACTTCATCAGCGGGGTGTATGAGGAGCTCCTCTACGACGACCAGCCCCTCGGCTGGGACATCATCGGGCGGAAGGAAACGGTCCGCGGTGCGACGCGCGAGACCTTCACCTCCTATCTCGATCGCTGGTACAAGCCGGGCCGGATGGTCGTCGGCATCGGCGGCCAGCTCGGCGAGGGGCTGCTGGAGCGGATCGGGGAGCTGCTCGGCGACCTGCCCGCGGCGGAAACCGGCGAGCCGCCGCCGACCTCCCTCGACGGCGTCGACGGGTCGCCGCGAGTCCGCGTCCACAGCAAGCAGTCGGATCAGGCGCACATCTGCCTCGGCGTCCACAGCTATCCCCTTGAGCACCCCGACCGGTACGCGCTCCAGGTGCTCTCGAACGTGCTCGGCGGCGGGATGTCGTCGCGGCTCTTCACCGAGGTGCGCGAGCGCCGCGGCCTCGCCTACTACGTGTTCGGGATCAACCACAGCTACACCGACGCGGGCTCGCTGTACGCGCAGGCCGGCGTCGACATCCAGCGGATCGACGACGCCGTCACCACGATCGCGAGCGAGTTACGGAAGGTCGCCGACGAGGGCGTTCCGCAGGACGAGCTCGAGAAGACGAAGAGCTTCGCCAAGGGCCGGTTCGTTCTTCAGCTCGAAAGCCCGCAGGGGCTGATCATGTTCGGGCTCAGGCGTGAGGTGCTCGAGGAGAAGACACCCGATCCGGAGGAGATCCTGGCCGAGCTGGACAAGGTCACCGCCGACGACGTCGCGCGCGTGGCAACCGATCTGATCGACGGGCGCGGCGCCAACCTCGCCGTGATCGGCCCGTTCGACGACGCCGAGCGCTTCGAGCAGCTCCTCCGCTGACGATGTCGCGGCCGCCGTCGTCGCCGTCGGACGCACTGCGCGACGTCTACGAGCTCCGCGCCGACGTGCACTACGCCGAGCCGGTCGGGCCGCCCGATCCCGCCGTCGACCGCAAGTTCGAGCGGATCTCGGAAGTGCTGCGGCGACACCTTCCCTGCCGGAGCTTTCTCGACGCGGGGTGCGGCGACGGACGGTACTTCACCGTCGTCGCCGCCACGCCGCCGCGCGAGCGGCTCGTCGGGTGCGACATCTCGGAGCGGATCCTCACGACGGCGCAGGCCTCGGCGGCACGGGTCGGATTGAAGCCGCAGCTCGTTCGCGCCAACCTCGAGTCCCTCCCGTTCGAGGAGGAAGCGTTCGACCTCGTCCTCTGCACGCAGGTGCTCGAACACGTGCTCGACCCGATCGCCGCAGTTCGCGAGCTCGCACGCGTGCTCGAGCCCGGCGGCAGGCTCCTGCTCTCGACCGACCACGCCGGGAACACCGTCACGCGCGTCCTCTTCGCACCTCGCATCGCCGCGGTGACGCTGCTCGGAGTCCGCGGCCGGCGCGACCCGGTCAAGTTCCCCGAACGCCGCTTCCGGATCGCCGAGCTCGAGCGGGTTGTCAACGAGGCTGGGCTCCTCGTCGAATGCCTCGAGACATTCCGATTCTCGGTGCCGCCCCCGTTCGGCAACCGCGCCCGGCGTCTGCTGAACCAGGTTGAGAAGGCGTGTCCGCCCCACAGGCACGGCGACGTTCTCCTCGTCGTCGCTCGAAGACCGTAAGCCGTCTCGTTCCCCTTTTCGAGCGATACGACCGCGGAGAGCCGCAGAGATACTGAGCTTGCCGGCTCCGAACCGGGGACTGCGGCCCATTTCGAGGGCGGGGACGGCAGCAGACGAATGTTCAACGCGAACGGCACAGCAGCCTCGGCGCTTGGCGCCGGGGAAAACGGCGCGGCACCCGCCGCGCTCGCGCGGCTGCGCCCGTTGCTCGAGCTGGCGAACCTCGTCCGCGGCGAGCGTGAGCTCGAGGACCTGCTCGAGTCGATCGCCGCGACGATCTCGTCGGGCCTCGGCTGGCAAACGGTCGTGATCAACCTCTATCGGCCCGCCTGGGACGACTTCCAGGTCACGACCGTCCACGGAAACGAGGACGCGCGCTCCGCATTGCTCGGCTCGACCAGCACGTGGAACGACTGGAAGCCCCTGCTCGCCGAGGGCTTCTCCCACCGCGGCGCCTACCTCGTCCGCAGCGGCGAGATCGACTGGGAGGGCATCGAGCTGCCGACATTCGTGCCGCCGGGGACGGCCACCGACGACCCCGAGGCGTGGGGACCCGAGGACAGCCTGCTCGTCCCGCTCGCCCACTCGGAGAGTCACCTCCTCGGCGTCCTCTCGATCGACGAGCCGTTCGCCGGCCGCTGCCCGAGCGACGACCAGCTCGATCTTCTCTGCGCGATGGCCGCTCAGGCGGCGCACGCAGTCGAGCAGCTGCAACGACGGGTCGAGATCCGCCGTCACCGTGCCGCGCTCGAGCACCTGCACGAAGTGTCGACCAGGCTCAGCGCGATCCTGCCGCCGGAGCAGGTGCTCGAGGCGGTCGCGCAAGGCATCGGGCGCGCGCTCTCGTTCGAGCGCGTGGCGGTTCTCCTCCGGGAGGGCGACGGCTTCGTGCCGGCCGCGTCGTGCGGCTGGGCCCCGGATGAGCTCAACGTCCGGCTCTCGGTCGCACAGCTCGAGGCGCTGCTCGAGCCTCAGTTCGAGACCGAAGGTTGCTACCTGCTGTCGTGCGAGGACGCTCACGAGCGCCTCCAGACCGACTCGGACTACGCATCGCAGCTGAACGGCCGCGGGCCGTGGGCCTGGGACCGGCACTGGCTCGTCGTTCCGCTGCGGAGCGAGGGCGGCGAGACGATCGGGTTCGTCTGGGCCGACGATCCGAGCGACCGGCTGCTCCCTTCTCCCGAGAAGCTCCGCGTGCTGCGCATGTTCGCCAACCAGGCCGTGACGGCCCTGGAGCTCGCCCGGACCTTCGCGGCGGAGCACGAGGCCAACGAGCTGATGCGCGCCACCGTCACTAGCTCCCCGCTCGCGACCATCCGGGTCGACCGCGAGGGAATCGTCCGGGCGTGGAATCCGGCCGCCGAGCGCTTATACGGCTGGCAGGCCGACGAGGTGATCGGGAAGCCCTACCCGTGCGAGACGCTGGGTCAGCGGCTCGAGTTCGCCCACATGGTCACGCCGGTCCTCGAAGGGGAGTCCTATCGCGGCCTGGAAGTCGTCCGCGAGACACGAGACGGACGGCAGGTCGACGTGAGCGTCTCCGCCGCGCCGATCTACGACTCGGCCGGCACCGTCGTCGGCGCGATCGCGGTGCACGAGGACATCCACGGGCGCAAGCAGGCCGAGGCCGCGCTCCGTCAGAGCCAGGAGCTCTACCGGCGCGTGGTGGAGACGCTCACGGACGTGATCGTGCTCCTCGACCTCGACGGCAACGTCGTCTTCACCTCACACGCGATCGAGGAAGTCCTCGGCTACGGCCACGACGAGCTCGCGGGGCGCGCGCTGACCGACCTGGTCCATCCCGACGAGGTCGATCGGGCCCGCCGAGCGCTAGCGGAGACGATCGCGTGCGGCAGCTCGCCGCTCGCCCGGGCGCGGCTCCGCCACCGGGACGGGCACTGGGTCCCGGTCGAGGCGAAGGGTACGGCCGTCCTCGACGAGCACAGCGCGCCGAAGCAGATCCTCGCCATCGTCCGCGAGCTGAGCTAACCGGGCGAAAGCTCGCGCTTTCGCCCGGGATCAGGTACGCCGCTCGTCGCGGGAAACGCGCGGGGCCAAGCCCCGCGCTCCGGCCCTCGGCCACAGAACCGCGCGTGCGTCCTCTAATGGAGCGCGGCCAGCACCTGCCGCCCCAGCTCGCGCGCGGTCTCGAGGTGGAGGTTCGGGGCGTAAGTCAGGATGACGACGATCCGCGGGCCGGCGGGGCCGTAGACGATCGCCGCCGTGTGACGCGCGTCGTGGATCCAGCCGTTCTTCTGCGCCACGGGGGTCCTCCGAGGGACGAACGGCCGCAGGAGCCCGACGTTGCCGCCGCTCAGTTCCGAGGCGAGCAGTAGCCGGATCCCGTACTGCGAGCGTTCGGCGTCGAGGCCGGTTGCGGCGAGCGCGCGGCGGTTGCTGAGCGCTCCCGCGTGGAGGACGTACAGCAGCCGCCCGAGATCGCGGGCCGTCGTCACGCGGCCGGACACCAACGGCGGCTGGCGGTCGACGTCCGCGCGGGCGGTGCCGACGCGGTACCCCTGCGGATAAGTGCTGCGCCAGGCGCCCGCCCGGCGAAGAGCTGCCTGCACCGCTGCGATACCGAACCGCTCGACGAGCCGGTTCGCTGCAAGGTTCGACGACCAGCTCGTCATCGCGCGAAGGTCGTAGTCGAGCGGCGACCGCTCAGGGTGGCGCAGACGTAGGAGCGTCGCAATGAGCACGCCGAGCTTGACCGTCGACGCGGCCGGGAAGCGGGCGTCGGTGTTCCAGCCGGCGACGCGGCCGGTTAGCAGGTCGTGGGTCCAGATCGCGGCATACCCCGGGAAGGCCCGACCCAGCGCCGCGAGCCGGGAGGCGACGGCCCCGTCAGTCGCGCCCGCGGGCGCGGCCCGGACCAGGGACGGGACGGGCGGAAGCGCCGTCGAGCGGCGGACCAGCCGAACGACGTCGTCGGCCGGCCTGCATCGACTGCGGACTCGCCGAGCGGCGGCGCCCGCTTGCCGCCGCCCGGCACTTTCGAAGCTCGAGCGCAGCCGGTCGTAGCCCTCCGCCCAGCGCACGAGCCCGCGGGCGAGGTCCAGGGCTTGTCCGTGAGAACCGGCACATCCGCGTCGGGCTGCGAATACGGTGTCCTCGAGGTCGCGACCCGCGTCGTAGCGCGCCTGCATCCCCTCGGATGTGCGCGAGAGCGCGACGGCTCTGAGCGCAGAGTTGAGGGCGCGATCGAACGAGGCCGACGCCGATGCCGGCGCAACCAGCGCAGCCACCGCGAAGAGGGCGGTTAGCCGACGTCCCGGAAGGCCGGAGGCTAGAGCGCGCGAAGCGGGTCTAGCCGCAGGCCGGACTGATGCGGGCGGGGACGCGTCAGCGCCACCGCCCGCACCACGGGGACATTCGCCGACCGCGCGTTTCCCGCGACGAGCGGCGTACCCGAGTCCGAACGAAAGCGGAGCTTTCGCTCGGAGCTCCCTAGTCCTCCGGAGCTTCGGTCGTGGCACGCTCCTTGATCTCCTCCACGACGGCGGGATCGGCGAGCGTGGTCGTGTCGCCGAGCGCCCGGTTCTCGGCGACGTCGCGGAGGAGGCGGCGCATGATCTTGCCGCTCCGCGTCTTCGGAAGCTCTTGCGTGAAGACGATGTTCGCGGGCTTCGCGATCGGCCCGATCTTCTTGCCGACGTGATTCCGGAGCTCCTCGAGCATCTCGATGGAGCCGTCCTCGGCGCCCTTCAGCGTCACGTAAGCGACGATCGCCTGGCCCGTCGTCGGATCGTTCCGTCCACAGACCGCCGCCTCGGCGACGCGCGGATGGTCGACGAGCGCCGACTCGATCTCGATCGTCGAGATCCGGTGCCCCGACACGTTCATCACGTCGTCGACGCGGCCGAGCAGCCAGTAGTCGCCGTCCTCGTCGATGCGGGCGCCGTCGCCCGCGAAGTAGACGGCCTCGTACTTCGACCAGTAGGTCTCGCGGTAGCGGTCGTCCGCCTTGTAGATCCCGCGCAGCATCGCCGGCCACGGCCGCTTGAGGACAAGGTAGCCGCCGCCGCCCGGCCCCACCTCGTCGCCGGACTCGCTGTAGACGGCCGCGTCCACGCCCGGGAACGGCTTCGTCGCCGAGCCCGGCTTCAGCGTCGTGATCCCCGGGAGCGGCGTGATCAGGATCATCCCGGTCTCCGTCTGCCACCACGTGTCGACCACCGGTGTGCGGTCGCCGCCGATGTGCTCGCGGTACCAGACCCACGCCTCCGGGTTGATCGGCTCGCCAACCGTTCCGAGCAGCCGCAGCGACGAGAGGTCGTGCCGCTCGGCGTACTCGGGCCCCCACTTCATGTGTGTCCGGATCGCGGTGGGCGCCGTGTAGAGGATGTCGACCTTGTACCGCTCGATGATCTCCCACCAGCGGTCCTTGTCCGGGAAGTCCGGTGTCCCCTCGTACATGACGCCGGTCGTCCCGTTGCAGAGCGGCCCGTAGACGATGTAGCTGTGCCCCGTCACCCAGCCGATGTCGGCCGCGCACCAGAAGACCGAGTCCGGCTTCACGTCGAAGATGTAGTGGTGCGTGGTCGCGACGCCGACGAGGTAGCCGGCGGTCGTGTGCGCGATTCCCTTCGGCTTGGCCGTCGTGCCGGAGGTGTACAGGAGGTAGAGCAGGTCCTCCGCGTCCATCGGCTCGCACGGGCACTCGGACTCGTCGGTGGCGAGCTCGTGCCACCAGTGATCGCGGCCTTCCTGCATCGGGACGTCGCCACCGGTGCGGCGGAGGACGATCACGTCCTTGACGGTCGGCGACTCGGCCAGCGCCTCGTCCGCGGTCTTCTTCAGCGGGACCGTCGTGCCGCGCCGCCACGCCTCGTCCTGGGTGATCAGGACTTCGCACTCCATGTCGTGGAGCCGGTCGGACAGCGCATCCGAGGAGAAGCCGCCGAAGACGACCATGTGCGGAGCGCCGATGCGCGCGCAGGCCAGCATCGCGATCGCGGTCTCGGGGACCATCCCCATGTAGATCCCGACCGCCGTCCCTTTCTGTACGCCGAGTGACTTGAGTGCGTTCGCAAGCTTGGTCGTCTCGCGCTGGAGCTCGGCGAACGTGACCTCGCGCCGGTCGTCGACGGGCTCGCCCTCCCAGTAGTACGCGACCTTGTCGCCGTTGCCGGCCTCGACGTGACGGTCGACGCAGTTGTAGGTGATGTTCAGCTTCCCGCCGAGGTACCACTTCGCGTAGGGCGGGTTCCACTCGTAGAGGTCGGAGAACGGCTCGAACCAGGTGACGCGCTCGCGGCCCTCGGTTTCCCAGAACTCCTCCCAGTCGCGTTCGTAGATGTCGGGCTGCGCGTTGGCCTGGCGGGCGAACTCCTCCGGCGGCTCGTAGCGCCGCTCCTCGAGGAGCATCGTGTCGATCGTGTTGGCCATCAGGGCTCGAGCTCGTACGGGTAGTCGGTGATCACTTCGTGGCCGGCTTCGGTAACGAGGACGAGGTCCTCCAGGCGGAGGCCGCCGTAGCCCGCGCGATAGAGGCCGGGCTCGACCGTGATCACGTCGCCGGGGATCAGATCGTGACCGATGCGGCCGAGGCTCGGGCCCTCGTGCACCTCCAGCCCGACACCGTGGCCGAGGCCGTGGAAGAACCCGTCCTCCAGCACCTCGCCCGGCTCCTTGTTCAGCTGCGTCTTGTAGCCGGCGCTCTGGAAGATGTCGCAGACAAGCTCGTAGAGCGCACGGCCGTTCGCACCCGGCTTCACCTCGGCGGTCGAGCGATCGAGCGCTTCCTTCACGAGCCGGTGCCACTCCTTCACCTCGTCGGACGGCTCACCGACGACGTACGTGCGCGTCATGTCGGCGTAGCAGCCGGTCTGCTTGTCTTTCGGGAACAGGTCGAACACGACGGGCTCGTCGACATGGATCTGGCCCGAGCCCATGTCGTGGCCGACCGCGGTCTGAGGCCCGTGGGACACGATCATGCTGCCCGCCTCGACGTCGTGGTCGGCAAAGACGTCCTCGATCACGCGCTTGAGCCGCTCGCTCGTCAGCGGCTCGCCGTCGACGTCGAGCCCGTCGCCGTCTTGCTGCGCGCGGCGCAGGAGCTCGCGCGCGGCGTCGAGCCCGGCCTCGCACGCCTTCTGCGCGCGGCGGATCCCAGCCAGCTCGGCCTCGTTCTTCGCACGCCGCCGCCGGTCGAACAGCTCCCGATCGACCCTGAGCTCGATCCCGTGGTCACGTAGGAAGTCGGCGAGACCCACGGGGAAGCTTGCAGGCACGGCGGCCTCCACGACTCCGAGCTCGCGGCAGCCGCGGAGGACGAGCTCCTGGTCGATCTGCCACCGCGGGATGCCCAGCGCGAAGAGCTCGTCCGACCCGAGTTGCTCGTGGGCGACGATCTCGAGGTCCGTCTCCATCCGGACGCGCGGGATCTCGAGTGCGTGGATCACGACCGCGCGTCGACCTCCCGCCTCCGCGTAGAGGAACCCGTCCGGAATCGTCACGGGAACCTCGTGCCGCAGCTCGGGAGAGCGGATCGTGTCGCCCCAGATCAGCAGGTCGGGCACGCGCGGATCCTACCGACGGTTAGAGGGCGGCCCCTCGAGCAGGGTGCGGGTTCGGGCCGCTGAGACTGCGTTTCCCTTCCGCTCATACAGGTCGAGCGCACGTCGGAGCTGGTTGCGATCGTCGGTGCCGTCAGTCCGAAGCACCTCGGCGAGATCGACGAGGGCGTCGGCGAGCAGCAGAATGAAGTCGGTTCGCTCCGCCAGGATCACCGCCTCGCGAGCAAGTACTTCTGCGTCGGCCACCCGTCCCATCGCCGCCAGCGCCCGGGCACGCGCGGTTCGCCACAGAACCTGGGAAGCGGCGTCGTCGTGCGCGCTCGCCTGCTCCGTAAGCTCCGTGAGCGCGAGAGCGTCCGCCGACCGTCCCTGGGCGACGAGGATGTGCGCCAGCATTGCGGCGATGTTCGAAAGGTTGCTCGTCTCGCCGAGACGACTGAGTGATTCGTACCCCTCGCGCACCTGCTGCTCCGCCGCGGCGGGGTCTCCGGCGAGCATCTCCACGAAACCGGATGTCTCCGCCGTCGCCGCGGCCGGCAGGACCAGGCCGAGATCTTCGAGGATCGCACGTTGCTGGAGGACGAGCCTGCGCCCTTCCTCGAAATCGCCCTGCATCGCACGAAGCGCTCCGAGTGCCCGGAGCGCCGCCGAGCGGACACGAAGCTGCTCGTCCGGCCGCGCGAGAATCCCTGTGCAGAGTTCGACAGCCTCGTCGACCGGCATCGGCCCGTAGAGAGCGGCGCCCACGAGGAGGTTCAGCGCCTGGCCCTCCGTGCGACGGTCGCCCGCGCGCTGCGCGTACTCGACCGCACGCCAGAGTGCCGTCTCGGCCGCAGCGACCTGCCCCCGTCGCCACGGCGCCCAGGCGAGCAGCTCCCACGTCTTCGCGAGACGAGCGTGATCGCGAGCTGACTCGAAGACGGCGACGGCGCGTGCGGCCTCGGCGCCGACCGCATCCGTGTCCACGCGCGGGTTCGTCTGCAGCTCGGCGCGCAGCCGCACGATCGCGGCGTGCGCTTCGAGGCGCCGATCACCAGCCGCCGCGGACTTTGCAGCCACATCGGCCGCAACCTCCTCCGCGCGTGCGAATTCGCCGGATTCGCGGAGTGCCTCGGCAAGATCGGCGAGGATCTCGAGGCGAGCCGGCGACTCCTCGTCGTCGGCTGCCGCCGCCCGCGCCAAGAGGTTCGTTGCGCCCGCGAGGTCTCCGCGCGCCGATGCGCGCCTGCCAGAGTCGGCGAGCGCGGACGCCGCCCGTCGGCCCGCCTCACGCGTAGCCGCGGCCGTCGGCTCGAGCTCGCGATGGTAGGCGTGCGCCTGCTCGAGGTGGTACGCGACCAGCTCCGGGCGATCGGCACTCACCTCGAGCCGGTCGGCCACCGCCTCGTGGAGCCGCGCGCGTTCCTCCTTCGGCACGAAGTCGTAGGCGGCGGCGCGGATCAGGCTGTGCTGGAACCGGAACCCTTCGCGGAGGTCGCCGCGATTCTCGGGCCGCACGAGGTCCTTTCGCACCAGCTCGGCCACGTCACGCTCGAGACGGTCCGGCGCGATCTCCGGGAGAAGACCACAGAGAGTCTCGAGCTCGAATTCGCGTCCGACTACGGCTGCATTCTCGAGCAGCAGCCGTTGACCGGCAGGGAGACGGTCGAGGCGGGCCGCGAGCAGGGCCTGGATCGTCGGAGGAACCGGCAACCGCTCGCCCGTCGGCGCTTCCTCCCGTAGCAGAGCCAGGGTCTGCTCGAGGAACAGCGGATTTCCTTCGGCGGCGGTCGCGAGCCGACCGCGAAGATCGGTCTCGAGCTCGGCGCCTCCAGGAAGCTCGTCGATCAAGGCGTCGGCATCGGTGTCGGAGAGCGGATCGAGCAGGAGCTTCGTTGCGTTTGCCTTGCCACCGCCCCAGGCGGGCCGCTCGTCGAGGAGGTCCGGCCGTGCCAGACAGAGAAGCAGGATCGGCGCAGAACGCGCCCATTCCGCGATGTGCTCCACGAGGTCGAGGAAGAGCTCTTCGGCCCAGTGGATGTCATCGATCACGACGACGAGCGGACGCCGGCGCGCAAGCGCCTCGAGCAACCGGCGGACGGCCCAGAACGTTTCCGTCGGTGTGCTCGGCACGTCGCCAAGGCCGATCGCGCCGCCAACGCGACGGAGGAATAGCTCGGCTCCGAGATCGCCCGCGAGCGTGACGGCGAGTCCTTCCGGATCCGCCAGCTGCGAATCGAGCATGTCGGCGAGCGGACGGAAGGTCATGCCGTGCCCGTAGGGGACGCAGCGGCCGGTGAGCACCGTTGCCTCGCGCGCGACCGAGGTCGCAAACTCTGCAGCCAGCCGCGACTTACCGATACCGGCCGGCCCGAGCACGGTGAACAGATGGACGGTCCGATCGTGAATTGCGCGCTCGAACACATGGTGGAGTTGCTCGAGCTCGCGGCGGCGTCCGACTAGCGGCGTCTCTAGGCGTCGTGGAATCGCGGATGCGTCTGGAACGAGATCGACGAGTCGCCAAGCAAGGTCTTTGCTGCCATCGCGAGGGCCGACGCGCTCGAGCGATCCTGCCGAGCGAAGAAGCCGCTCGGTGCCGGGGCCGACGAGGACTTCCTCCGGAGCGGCCCGCTGCTGGAGACGAAGGGCCTGAACGACCGGCTGGCCGCTCACGTGGCCGCTCGGATCCACGATGACCTCTCCCGCCGCGAGACCGACGCGAATGCCTCCGGCTTGGCGCAGCTCGACCGCGGCGCGCGCCGCTCGCAGCGGGTCGTCCTCGTGGACGGTCGGGATTCCGTACAGGGCGAGCAGAGACGATCCAGGCAGCCGCTGCACGGTCGCGCCGTGAGCCTCGACGATGCGCTCCACCTCGCTCAACGCGGGCTCGACGGCCCGCGCGAGCGCCTCCGGATCGGGCGACGCTTCGCCGGCGACGACCTCCGCCGCAAGCACGGCGACCGTTTTTCGCGTCGGCCGCGTGGCCGCTCGCGCAGGCTCGGCCTCCGGGGCCGCGGGCGGATCGAGCTCCGGTTCGTGACGAAGGATCGCGCGCTCGAGCTGATGGAGGAACGGGCTCGGCTCGATCCCGAGCTTGGTGACGAGGAGACGCCGGGTCTCCTGATAAAGCGCGAGAGCGTCGGCCTGTCGCCCCGATCGGTACAGGACGAGCATCAGGTGGGCACGCAGTCGCTCGCGGTAGGGATGCTGCGCCGACAGTGCCTCCAGCTCCCCGACCAGCTCGGCGTGGCGACCGAGCGACAGATCGGCTTCGATCCGATCCTCGAACGCCGTGAGCCGCAGCTCCTCCAGGCGAGCCGCCTCAGGCTGCGCGAACCGAGCCTCGGCGAGGTCCGCGAGCGCCTGCCCGCGCCACAGGCCGAGTGCCTCGCCGAGCAGGTCCCGCGCCCTGGCTGTCTTGCCCGCCGAGAGCGCGGCGCGCCCCTCGGCGGCCAGGCGCTCGAATCGTCGTGCGTCGACCGTGTCGGGATCGGCACGGAGGACGTAGCCGCCGGCTTCCGTCCGGATCAGCTCCTCGCCTGCTCCGCCGTCGAGTGCCTTTCGGAGCTGGGAGATCGCGTTCTGGACGACCTTCGGCGCTGTCTCCGGCGGCTCCTCCTCCCAGAGCTCGTCGATGAGGGTGTCGCGCCGGACGACTTCGTTGACGTGCAGGGCGAGCAGGGCCGCGATCTCCCGTTGGCGAGCGCCCCGCAGCCGGACGACGGCGCCGTCGCGAACGACCTCGAGCGGTCCGAGGATGCGTACATCGATCGCGCTCATGCCCCCGCCTCGTTCCCCTCGCGACCGTAGCACCGGCCTTCGATCACCGGCGAATTACCGGCGAATGGGCGGTCGCCGCGATCCTTGGAGGTACGAGATCGATGAGCGAGCCGCCGCAGAACGGAACGAGTCGGACGATCGTCCATGCGCCGAAGGGTCTCGACCCTGCTCGCTACGTAGGCGAGCTCATCGATCTCGAGCACTTGGAGGGACTGCCCTCCAGGCGGACCCGGAGAGAGGGGGAGGCCGCTCCTATCTCTCCGGTTTTCACCGCGGCGGAGCCGGCGACTGGGACTGACGGCAAGGGGTCAGTCGCCGGCTCAGGCCGCAGCCGCGATAGGAGTCCGCTGGTTTCGTCCGCCTGAGGCCGTTTTTCACTCGACGGGTACGTCACCGCTCGACCCCCAGTACGTCGACCCCCAGTACGTCGAGCCCCAATACGTCGAGCCCCAATAGGTCGCTCCCTCGGTCGTCGACCCCCAGTAGGTCGATCCCCAGTACGTTGATCCCCAGTAGGTGGATCCCCAGTACGTCGAGCCCCAGTACGTCGTCGCCCACGCGGGGTCGGCCGCCGCGGCCGTCGCCCACGCCGACGTGTCGATCACGGGTATCGGCCCGCGCTCCGGGTCGGGCACGAGGAACTGCTCGAGCGGCTCGTTCGGGTTGCGAGTGTCGGTGGCGCCTGCCGCTGCGGCCGCGTCGATCTCGCCGACGCCGGACGATTGCGGCGCGGCCAGCGGGAGCGGCGCGGCTGTCTGCATCAGTGCGCCCTTCACTTGATCCGGCGTCCAATCGGGATGCGCTGCGAGGAGGTTGGCTGCGGCGCCCGCCACGATGGGCGCCGCCAGCGACGTCCCCGAGAGCCGCATCAGGCCGGGCTCGACAACATGGTCCGGACGCTCGGACGCAAGTGTCGCGCCGGGCGGAACAGGTCCGACGATCGAGCGACCCGGCGCGCCGAGCTCCGGCTTGGCAAACCCGTCGAACGTGTGGCCGTAGGACGACCACGGCGCCGTGAAGTCGTCGGCCGTCGTCTCCGTCCCGTTGACGTCGTCCGCCCCGACGGTGATGGCGAGCGGATCGTTTGCGGGCGAGAAGGGAACGCCGCCCGGCTGGCCGTCGACGCCGAAGTTCCCAGCCGCAGTGACGACGACAATGCCGCCGAGCCAGAGCCGTTCGACAGCCCGATCGAGCGGATCGAACGCGAAGCTGGTCACGGCCGAGGCGGCCAGCGAGAGATTGGCGACGCGGATGCCCTCGGCCGACGCGTTCGCGGAGATCCAGTCCATCGCAGCGAGCACGTCGCTCGTCTGGCCCGCGCCGTGGTCGTCCAGGACGTCGAGCGAGACGATGTTCGCGGTCGGCGCGGCACCCGCGCGACCGTCGGCGGAGCCGGCCGCGAGGGCGGCGACGAACGTCCCATGACCGCGGCCGTCGCCGGGTGAATTGTCCGGCAGCGACGTCAGCGCGACCTGCCGTACGACCCTGCCCTCGAGGTCGGGGACGGATGGATCCACGCCGGAGTCGACCACCGCGATCGTCGCCGCAGGCATCGTCGAGTCCCACAGCGTTGCGAGGCGAGCGGCGTAGGGCCAGAGCTGCCAGCTCCACCGACCGCCGTGCTTGACGGGCGTGACCCGTGCGCTGACGTCTGAGGCTGTCGCCTGCGAGCCGTCTGTGTTGGTAGCGGTGACGACGACCCGAAGCGTGGAGCCGACATCGGCTGCGGTGGGCTCGTAGGTGTCAGCGGTCCCGCCGGCGACATCCACGCACGAGTTCCCGCCCGTGTCACAGCGCTGCCACTGGTAGGCGAGCGAGATCGGCGTGTTCCCGCTCCAGCCGCCGTCAACGGCTGTGAGCACCGAGCCTTGCTCTGCGACTCCGGCCAGGGTCGTTGCGCCGACGCTCACCGGCGGCGCCACGTCCGGCTCCGGCAGTGGATCCGCGGAGTCAACGGGGAGGGGAGCGGCCGGAATCGCGAGCGGCTCCGACGCCGCCGACGCCGACGCACCCGTGGCGTCGGTGGCCGTCTCGACGACGCGGATACTCGTCCCGCCGGTGTCCGCCGGAACGAGGAACGTCGTGCCGTCGGCCCCGGGAACGTCCGCGCACGTTCCGGCGGCATCGCAGGTCTGCCAGGCATAGCTGAGCGCGAGCGGCTCCAATCCGCTCCAGGTGCCGGCGGTCACGGCGAGCGTCTCGCCCTCCGCGCCCAGACCGAGGACGACCGGCGACGTCAACGACAGCGGCCCGACGACGCTCCCGGCCCGGACAGGTAGATCGGGCGTGATCGCGAGGATCCCGGACCGGTCGGCGAGTCGCAGGAGCTGGCCGCCGGTCAGCCTCGCGGCGACCGCGCTGATCGCCGTGAACCGTCGCTTCGTCGCGCCGGGAAGCTCGTTGTCAACCGTTGCAGCGACAGCGGCTGACGGGAAGCCCTTCCGTCCCTGGACGATGACCGGAAAGATCCGACCGCCGTCCAGCGACGCCGCCTTGGCGAGACCGGGTGGGAGATACGCGTGCCCGGCCGGTGCCGCGTCGGCCGGCACAGGTATCAGTGTGGCCGCGACGAAGCCGACGGCAAGCAACGCCCGACGCCAGGGCGTGCGCCGCCTCAAGCGACGGCCAACCGAACCGTGGTGCATCGTTCTCCCCTCACGAGAAACTGCGGGGCCGCTTCCACAGTTCTGACGCAAACTAGCGCTGCGAGGCTAGCGGTCGCGCAGCGTGTGCCGCGTCCCCCGTTCGGGGGAGCCACCATCCGCGTTGCGGCGACGAAATCCCTGCACAGTGAGGTAATCAGGTCGACGACGGCGGATGGTCCTTCCTACATAGACTCCGAGGGGTGACGGAGGCGCTTCAGCGAGCCCAGGAGCTGATGGCGCAATGGGACGAAGAGCTGCGTCGCGAGCTCCCCGAGGGCGCCGACATCTTCGACGCGCACACCCACCTCGGCACCGACATCGACGGAATGGTCGGGCTCTACGACGTGCTCGAGACCGGGATGGAGAAGTACGGCATCTCCCGCTGTTTCGTGTTCTGCCTCGACGAGCCGGACCGGCACCCCGGGTTCCGCGCAGGGAACGACCGCACGCTCGCGTATGCGGAGCGTTCGGGCGGGAAGCTGATCCCGTTCGTCCGCCTCGATATGAACGAGGCGCCGATCGAGGAGGCGACGCGCTGCCTCGACCGCGGCGCCCGCGGGATCAAGCTGCATCCGCGTGCGCAGAAGTTCCTGCTCACCGACGAGCGCCTGGCGCCCGTCTTCTCCCTCGCAGCGGAGCGGAAGGTCCCGATCCTGATCCACGGCGGGCGTGGGCTGCCGCCGATCGCCGACGACCTCGCCCGTCTGGTCGAGCGGTACCACGACGCTCAGCTGATCGTTGCGCACGCCGGCATCGCCGACCTCGCCGCACTTGCCAGCCGGCTCGGCGGCAAGGCCGGTGTCTTCTTCGACACCTCGGTCTGGAGCCCGATCGACCTGCTCAGCCTGTACCGCCTCGTCGGGCCGGAGCAGGTGGTCTACGCCTCCGATTACCCCTATGGGCAGCAGCCGGCCTCGCTCCTGATCTCCTTGCGTACCGCACGCCTCGCCGGGCTGGACGAGGAAGAGGTCCGCGACGTCCTTGCCGGGAACGCGAACCGGATCGCGGACGGGCAGCCGCCGCGTGAGCCGTCGCCGCCGAAAGGGATCGGGACCTTCTCGCAGCCGATGACGTTCGCGCGCATCCACCAGTACCTCTCGATGGCGACGCCGCTCCTCTGGACGCGGCAGCAGGACAACGTCGGGGTGCTCGGGCTCGCGCTGAACGCCTGCGACGACCGCTCGAACGGCCATCGCGCCGAGCTGGAGCAGATCCGCGAGCTGCTGACGACGGCGCGCGAGCTCTGGCGCGCCATGCCGGAGGAGGGCGACGAGCGGGACCGGATGGCGCAGGCACGCGCGACGTTTCGACTCATCCACCTGGCGGACATCGTGGCTGTGACGACCCGTGGCTGAGCTCCTACTCATCATCAACGGCGACCGCTACGAGGTCGACGCACCCGTCGGCCGCTCGCTCGCGCAGGTACTCCGCGAGGATCTTGGGCTGACCGGAACGAAGATCGCCTGCAACGAGGGCCACTGCGGGGCCTGCACGGTCCAACTCGACGGCGTGCCGACACTTTCCTGCATCACGCTCGTGCACACGGTCGACGACCGCGAGGTGACGACGATCGAAGGGCTCCGCGAGCACCCGATGGTCGCCGCCTTCGTCCGAACGGACGCCGTCCAGTGCGGCTTCTGCACGCCCGGCCAGGTCGTGTCCGCGACCGCGCTCGTCGAGGCGAACCCGAGCCCGACGCGCGACGAGATCCGGCACGCGATGTCGGGGAACCTCTGCCGCTGCGGCACCTATCCGAAGATCGAGGAGGCAATAGCCACTTGGCGCGATTGATCAAGACCGAGAAGGAAGTCGAAGGCCGCTACGAGGACGTCTGGATCGTCGTCGACGAGGACGCGGTCGACCCCTGGCCGGAAGGCCCGTTGACGATCGTCGGGCAGGAGGTGCCGCGTGTCGACGGAACGGACCGGGTCCGGGGACAGATCCCGTACACGGCGGACGTGCAGTTGCCCGGCATGCTGCACGCGGCCGTCCTCCGCTCTCCTCGCGCGCGCGCGCGTGTAACCAAGATCGATCTGGAAGCCGCCGCCAAGGCGCCGGGCGTTCGCGCCGTGATCGGGCCGGACGACCTCGAGCAGCTGACGGACGAGCCGGGCTACGTCGGCCATGCCGTGGCAGCGATCGCGGCGGAGACGTTCGGCGAGGCACAGGCGGCGCTCTCTGCCCTCCACCCCGAATGGGACGTGCTGGAGCCGCTGCTCGACCCGGAGGAGGCGGTGCGGCGGGCGTCGTACGTCAACGACGGCCCGGACACGTACGAGCGCGGCGACCTCGCGCGCGGCCTCGCCGAGGCGGACGTCGTCGTCGAGGCGGAGTACCGCACGCAGGTCGTCCTCCACAACTCGTTCGAGACGCATCAGTCCGTCTGCCACTGGGAGGACGACGGGATCACCGTCTACATCTCGACCCAGTACATCTGGGGCATCCGCTCGGACATGGCCAAGCGCCTGGGCCTTCCGGAGGACAAGGTGCGCGTCGTCTGCCACGCGATGGGCGGCGGCTTCGGCGCCAAGAACGGCCCCGGCGACTACACGTCGATCGCCGCCGAGCTGGCAAAGCGCACGGGCCGCCCGGTCAAGTGCGCGCTGACCCGGCGCGAGGAGAATCTCGCCACCGGCAACCGGAACGCGACCATCCAGCGGCTCACCGCCGGCGCGAAGGCGGACGGAACGCTGACCGCGCTCGGCGGCGACTTCATCAACGCGATCGGCTACATGGGCTGGTCACCCACGACCGAAGGGCCGATGCAGATGCTCTATTCGTGCGACAACGTTCGCACGACAAACCACGGCGCGAAGCTGAACCTGCCGCCGAACGCGGCCTTCCGCGCGCCGGGCTTCGTCGAGGGGACGTTCGGGCTCGAATGCCTGCTCGACGAGTTGGCGGCGAAGCTGGAGATCGATCCGCTCGAGCTCCGGCGCCGCAACTACGCGGACTCCGACCGGATCGACGACCGGCCTTTCTCCTCGAAGAACCTCGCTGAGTGCTATCGCCGGGCGGAGCCGCACTGGGAGCGCCGCCACGAGGTGCGCGCAAAGAGCGAGGGCGCATGGAAGTACGGCGTCGGCCTGGCCAGCCAGATCTGGTACGGCGGCGGCGGACCCCCCTCGTACGCCTGGATCCGGATCGGCGCCGACGCCCACGTCCAGGTCGTCACCGCGATGCAGGACATCGGGACGGGGACGCGGACCGCGATGGCCCAGATCGCAGCCGAGGAGCTCGGCGTCCCCGTCGAGAACGTGCGCGTCTCGCTCGGAGACTCCGCCCGCGGGCCCTACGCGGCGATCTCCGCCGGCTCGTCGACGGTTCCGTCGATGGGCCCGGCCGTGCGCTCGGCGGCGGCCGATGCGAAGCGCCAGCTGATCGAGATCGCCGCGCAGCGATACCACCTCGAAGAACGCATCCTCGACATCAAGGCTGGGCAGATCGTGTCCTCCGACGGCGGCTCCTGGCCGCTCGAGGAGATCACCGGGCTGCTCGAGGACGGCCAGATCCTCGGCAAGGGGGCCCGCGGCCCGAACCCGGCCGGTATGCGCGTGCTCACCTTCGGCGTCCAGGTGGCGGAGGTCGCGGTCGACGTCGAGACGGGTGAGGTGCGAGTCGACAAGATCGTTGCGAGCCACGACGTCGGTCGCGTGATCAACAAGCTCGGCGCCTCGAGCCAGGTCGAGGGCGGGATCATCCAGGGAATCGGCCATACGCTCTCGGAGGAGCGGATCGTCGATCCCGAGACGGGCGCCCCGCTGACGCGGACGCTCGACGCCTACAAGCTGCCGACGATCGCCGACGTGCCGGAGATCGTCACCGACCTCGTCGACGTGCCGGATCCGCACCTGACGAACCTCGGCTCGAAAGGTCTCGGCGAGCCGCCGATCATCCCGACTGCCGCGGCGATCGCGAACGCGATCCGCGACGCCACGGGCGCCGACGTCCGTTCGCTGCCGATCAGTCGGGAGGAAATGCTCCGCGCGCTGCGCGAGGCCGAGACGAAGAAGGGGGAGCCCGTTGGAGCTGCTCCGGCCTGACTCGGCCGAGGCGGCGGCGGCCGTACTCGGCAACGGCACGAAGGCGCTCGCCGGTGGCACGGACCTCGTTCCGCTAATCCGTGACGGAATCGTCACTGCGGAGACCCTCGTCGACGTCACGCACGTCGTCCCGCGCGGGATCGACGGCAGCCGCATCGGTGCCGGGACGACGCTCGCGGAGCTCGAGGTCGACCCGGAGATCCCGGAGGCCCTGCGCGAAGCCTGCCGCCAGGCCGCGTCGCCGCAGCTCCGGTCGATGGGCACGGTCGGTGGGAACCTCCTCCAGGCGACGCGCTGCTGGTACTGGCGGCTCCAGTTCCCTTGCTATCTCCACGGCGGCGACCGCTGCCACGCGAAGGACGGCGCCCACCGCGAGCACGCCATCTTCGGCAACGAGCGCTGCGCCTCCGCGCACCCCTCCGACGTCGCCGCCGCGCTGCTCGCGCTCAGGACGACGGTCCGAACGGACAAGCGCGAGCTGCCGATCGCGGACCTGTACCGACTTCCGACGGACGAGGACCGAAACGTCACCGCGCTCGCGCCGGACGAGCTGATTCTCGAGCTCGACGTCCCCACGCCGGACGCCAGCACCTACCTGAAGGCGATGGACCGGAAGAAGTGGGCGTTCCCCCTGGTAGGCGTGGCGGCAGCCCGGTTCGGAGAGGAGATTCGGCTGGCGTTGGCAGGGGTAGCTCCGATCCCGTGGGTGATCGAAGCTCCGGGGATGCTCGACGCCGCAACACCCCTTCGGGGCACCGCTTACAAGGTCGAGATCGCACGCGCTCTCGTCCGCCGCGCGCTCGTGGGCGTCGGCGCCCCCGCGCGATAGGATCCCGCCCTTGGATGCGGCGCCGCCTCTCCGCCTTGCTGCTCGTCGCAACCGTGTCCGGTGTCATCGCCGGGACGGTCTCGGCCAACCAGCGGACGACGACGTCCGTGCCCGCACGGATCCCGGCGCTGCCCCGGCTGCCCGAGATCGCGAACATCTGCCCGCTCCCGGTGCAGTATCGGCCGGCCTTCGAGACGGCGGCACGGCAGACCGATCTCCCGCTCGCGCTCCTCGTGGCAGTCGGCCGTGTGGAGTCGAATCTCCGGGTCGACGTGCGTTCACACGCGGATGCCCGCGGCATGATGCAGGTCCTCCCTTCCACTGCGCAGGAGCTCGGCCTCGACGCTGACGAGCCTGCCTCGAACGTCCTTGCCGGCGCGCGTTACCTGAAGCTGCTGTTCAATCGCTTCCGTTCGTCCGACCTCGCTCTGGCGGCTTACAACGCCGGCCCGACCGCGGTCGAGGATGCGGGCGGGGCGCCGACGCTGGGGACGCTGAACTACGTCGCGAACGTCACCTCCACGTGGCGCGAGCTGCGCGGCTGCCGCTAGTCGTTGCGGCGCTTTTGTCCTTCGCCGGTTGCGGCGGAGGAGGAAGCAACCGCGCCGCGACCCAGACCCGCACGGTCTCGCCTCCGGAGGCACGGCCCGGCGCGACCGGCGCCTGTCCCGTCACCGGAAAGCAGGTCAGCATCCCGCCGCTCGACCCGACGAAGACGTACACGGTCACGGCCCGCACGAACCTCGGCGTCTTCGCCTTCACCCTCGACCTCGAGGACTCGCCGTGCACGTCTGCGTCGTTCGCCGCGCTCGTCCGCAAGAAGTTCTTCGATGGGACGCGCTTCCACCGGATCGTCCCGGGCTTCGTCATCCAGGACGGCGATCCGACCGGAACCGGGACGGGTGGCCCTGGCTACAGCGTCGTCGACGCGCCGCCCGCGAGCGCGCGCTACACGAAAGGCGTCGTGGCGATGGCCAAGACGGGCGCCGAGCCCGCCGGCACGTCGGGTAGCCAGTTTTTCGTCGTCACGGCGGCGGACGCCGGGCTCCCGCCCGATTACGCACTGCTCGGCAAGGTCACGCGCGGCCTGCCCGTCGTGGAGCGGATCGGCAAGCTCGGCAATCCGGCGAACGAACACCCGACCCGCCGCATCGTTGTCGAGACGATGACAGTCTCACCGTAGGCCATGGTCACGGCGGTCGTGCTCGCGGCGGGAGCTTCGACTCGCTTCGGCTCACCGAAGCAGCGGCTCTTCGTCGGGCCCATCGTCGAGCGCGTGCGCGTCAGCTCGGTCGACGAGGTGGTGGTCGTCCTCGGCGCGTACGCCGTGCAAACGACCGCGCGCACGGTTCAGTGCGACGAGTGGGAGCTCGGGCCCGGAGCATCGCTACGGTGCGGCCTCGCTGCGCTGGGCGAGGACGTGGAGGCGGCGGTGGTCGTCCTCGGCGACGGGCCGTCGATCGATCCACGCGCGATCGACCGCGTGATCGCGGTCTGGCGCGAGACGGGAGCCGAACGAATCGGGGCCACGTATGGAGGCGTCCGGCTCCATCCTCTGCTTCTTGCGCGCACCGTTTGGGACGACGTTCCGGACGAGGGAATGCGGGCCCTGCCGGCCCACCTCGTCCCCTGCGACGACCTGGAGCCTCCAGGCGACGTCGATTTTGCCGATGACGTGCCTAGCAGGTGGCCACCGAACGCCGCAGAATGAACGCAGGCATGGAGCTCGTCCAGCAGCTCGAGCCGTCCGGCGACGAGTCCCCGCTCGCCAGGGCCCGCCTGCGCCGGCAGCTGACGGTCGAAGAGACGGCGCGCCGCGCCGGGCTCTCGGCCGAGGAGGTGCGGTGGCTCGAGGAGGGACGCGTGTACCGCTTTCCGAGCGTGGACGATGCCCTGCTCGGCGCGTTGCTCTATGCGACTGCGCTCGGCATCGACGCGGCGGAGGCCCGCCGGCTCGCCGGTCTACCGGCGCTGCCGGGGCTGATCCAACGCCGCCCGGCTGCGCGCTACCTCGTTCTCGGCGGCGCGCTCGTGGTCCTCGCGATCGTCCTGGCTGCGATCTTCATCCCCCATGGGGGCGGCCGCGAGAGCGGTAGGGGCCAGACCGCCGTCCTGCCGCCGCCCTGGCGGGTCCCGGTCGTCGTCCTCAACGGCAGCGGCGACATGATCTACACGCGCCACGTCGCCGACCGCGTGCTGTCGTTCGCCTACAGCGTGAAGAAGGTCGGCCGCGCGGACAGCTTCAGCTACCCGCAAACAGCCGTCTACTTCCCACCGCGGTGCGAGGGCCTCGGGGTCCGGCTCGCGAAGCAACTCGGCGTTGCCGCGAAGCCTCTGCCCGGCGGAACGGGACCCTGCCAGCTGTACGTGATCGTCGGGCCGCAGCGCGGCCCCGGCGAATAGCCGTGACTTACTGCAGCGGCGTTCGAAGCTCGGCGAGCTTCTGCTTCAGCTCCGGCGGCATCTGCCCCACAGCCGCCTCCCGCACGAACTGCCGCAGATGCTCCTCGAAGCGATAGCGCTTGCGGCAGTACGAGCAGAGATCGAGGTGGGCCTCCGCCTCCGCACGCTCCGAGTCGCTGAGCACTCGGTCGAGATAGGGCTGCATCAGCTGTTCGCAGTGCTCGCAAGGAATCTCGCTCACGCGTCATCTCCCACTGCGGATTCGGCCATGGCCTGTTTCAGGATACGCCGACCTCGATGCAAACGTGACATGACGGTGCCGACCGGGATGTCGAGGATCTGCGCGGCGTCGGCGTACGTGAAGTCGCCGATGTCGACGAGCACGACGACGTCGCGGAAGTCGTGCGGCACCGAAGAGAGCGCGGAGACGACGTCGTCCTGCGAGAGCCGCTCGACGACCCGCTCCTCGTCCGTCGGCCCGTCGCTCGTCTCCTCGAGCTTGTTGTAGAGGAAGTAGTCGCCTTCCTCGAGCGGCTGGAGGTCCGGCGACCGCTGCTGCTTGCGGCCGCGGTCGATGTTGAGATTGGTCAGGATCCGGAGCAGCCACGCGCGCAGGTTCGTCCCGGGCGTGAACGAGCGCCAGCTGCGGAAGGCACGCGCGTAGGTCTCCTGCATCAGGTCGTCCGCCTCCTCGCGGTCACGGACGAGGTGCCGAGCCACGCGATAGACCTGATCTGACAGTGCAAGCGCATCCTCCTCGAAGCGCACACGGTCGCGCGCATCGGTTGCCAGTCGCCGAGCTTCGGTGTCCGTCTCGCTCACGACGGCCACCCTAGCAAGGGCATGTTCGACCTTTAACGACGACCGCAGGCGCGTGATTCCCGCGCCTCAGGGCCTACGGCTGAACGGGTTCCAGCTCGCGGAAGCCGCCCCGGGACATCACTGCGAGGATCTGGTCGCGGCTCGTCCGCTCGTCGTCCCAGGCCAGGCTGACCTGACCCATCAGGTTGGCGTTCGCTGCCTCGAGGCCCTCATGGTCTTCCAGCGTCTTGGCGAGGCGCATCACACAGCGCTCGCAGCGGATGCCGCTGACCTGGATCGTCTCCTTCCGGATCACGGCGCTTACGCTATCGACCGAGCCACGAGATCGGAGCAGACCGCCCGCAAACCTTCCGCGCGCCCGACCTCGAGCTGGCGATCTGCCTCGCATTCGAGCCCCTCGAGCTCCGTCGCGACCGGAAGCTCTCGCATCAGCTCGGGCACGCTCAGCGCCGCGGCGCGGTCGGGGTGGATCAGCTTCCCGTGCGGACCGAACCGCGACGCCGCCCAGCGGTTCTGGTCGTAGACGCCGCGTGCGGCGGGATCGAACTCGCGTGGCGGTGCCTCGAGCGCCCAGGCGCACAGGCTGTGGACGAGCCGTACGAGCGCCGCCGTCCGCGCCAGCGACGTGCACTGGTCGGGCGTGCGGATCTCGAGCGTCCCGAACCGCGGATGGAGCCGGGTGTCCCACCAGAAGCTCGTGTAGTCCTTGGCGATTCCGGTGGCGGCCATCCCTTCGATGAACGCCTCCCAGTCGGCGTAGGAGCGGAAGGCAGGCGGAGCTCCGTGGCGCGGCAGGAAGCCGAGGACCTCGGCGCGAATCGAGAGCATCCCGGTCTCGCGCCCCTCGAAGTAGGGCGAGTTGGCTGCGAGCGCGAGCACGAGCGGGAGCCAGGGAAGGATCGTCTCCAGCACGCGGAAGCACGTGTCGGCGTCCGGCATGCCGACGTGCACGTGCAGCCCGCTGACCCCCTGGCGTCGAGCCGACGGGCCGGCGTACTCGACGAAGTCGCGGTAGCGCTCCTCCGGAGCGATCTCCTGCTCGGCCGGGATCGAGGTCGGATAGGAGCCCGAGGCGGCGACACCGAGGCCTGCCTCAGCAGCGATCTCGGTTGCCGCTCGGCGCAACGCGCCCAGCCGCTCGATCGCCTCGCCGACGGAGTCGCTGATTCCCGTGGTGAGCTCGACGACCGAGGCGTGGAGCTCGGTCTTCAACACACCGGGCAGGTCGCGCCCGCGCGAGCCGGCAACGAGCTCCTCGACCGCGGGCACGAGCTCGAGCGTCTCCGGATCCAGAATCCAGAGCTCCTCCTCCACGCCGACGGTGAGGGCTCGCCCGAAGTTCTGCGGAATCACCTGGCGCGAACGCCGTGCACCGGGCCGCCCGCGGCTTCCCACGCGTAGTACGAGGCGCTCGGCCCGAACGACGGCTCGTACGGCTCGATCCTCGGGTTCCGACCGACCTCCTTCGCGCGTTGCGCGTGGTGGAGGAGGTTGGGATCGTCGCGCTGCTCCCAGACGAGGATCAGGTGCGCCGCGGTCATGAAATCGGCGACGAACGTGCAGCCGTTCGCGGGGCACGGGAACGGGTTGGTGCGAACGCAGAACCAGCCGCTGCGGTCGGAGTCGTCGTCTTCCCGCCAGAGCTCCTCGTCCTCCGTCAGCTCCTCCTCGACCACGAGAGCGCGGCCGGGCTCGATCCAGCGCTGCTCCTCCACCGCGAACAGGCTACCCGTGACGCCGGGGCCGACTTCGGGCACTCTTGGACCACGGGTCCGGGCAGCTCGGTCCGCCGCCGCAGTCGGGCCGGGCGCGGGGCGCTTGCGCGTCTCACCCGGGCCCGGTTTCCGTCCGCGACGGTCCCGTCTCAGCCGGCCGTGACGAACTTTGTGGCTCTGAGCCACTTGCCGGCCGCAAGGCGCTTGGTTCCGACCAGCAACAGAGCTTGTGGCTCTAAGCCACAAGGTTGTTCGGGTGGCGAAAGAAGTTGAGCCGGAGACCCGGGCAGGCGGTCGGGTCTCCGGCTCGGTGCTCCCGCGGGCGGTGCTGGCCTACCGCCTCGCCGAAGCAGGCCCCCAGGGGTACGGGGCCCAGGCGGGCGACTAAGGCGGACTCGCCGGCTGTCGCCCAAGCTTCACGGTGGCTGTCATCTCCTTGGCGCCCCGGTAGAGCTCGAGCTTCAGCGAGCTCCCCGGCTTCTTGTCCGCGATCACATCGCGGAGGTTGTCGATGCTCTTCATGGTGCGGCCGTCCGCCTTGACGATCAGGTCGCCCCCAGCCGGCCAGCTCTCGCCTTCGACCACCACCTCGGTGGTTCCGGCCTTGAGCCCGGCCTCGGCCGCGCCGGTTCCCTTGATCACGCGCGCGAGCATCAATCCGTGGTCGGACGGGAGGTGGAAGATCTGTGCGATCTGCGGATCGATCGCCTTCGCCTCGATCCCGAGGAACGGGTGCTCGACCTTGCCGTGATCGATCAGCGCCGACGTGACCTGCTTGACCGTATCGATCGGGATCGCGAAGCCGATGCCGATGTTCGCGTTCGAGCTCGACGGCGCGATCTGCGCGTTGACCCCGATCACCTCGCCGTTCGCATTCAGAAGCGGTCCGCCCGAATTCCCGTGGTTGAGCGCGGCATCGGTCTGGATCACGTGCCCGATCGTCGAGACCTGGTTCGGCGCCGTGATCGAGCGCTGCACGGCACTGACGATCCCGGACGTGACCGAGCGGTCGTACCCGAGCGGATTGCCGATCGCGATCACCTGGTCGCCGACGCGCACCGCCGACGAGTCTCCCAGCGTGAGCGGCTTCAACGCCCGCGACGGCGCCTTCACCTTGAGGACGGCGATATCGGTCGCCGGATCCTTCCCGATGACCTTCGCCTTCATGCTCTCGTTGTTCGAGAACGACACGTCGACGGAGCTCGCGCCCTCGACGACGTGGTAGTTCGTGACGATGTGGCCCGCCTTGTCGATGACGAACCCCGAGCCGACCGCCTGTTGCTCCTGGGTCCCTCCGAACAGATCACTCGTCTGGCCGGTCGCCGTGATGTGGACGACGCCCGGCGCCGCGGCCCGGTAGATCTCGTTGATCGTACGGCCGCGAGCCTTCTGGAACGCGACCGACGCCGCGGCGACCGGTCGCGACGATTCGATCACTTTCGTCTCGCCCAGCTTCCCGAACGCAGCCGCGCCGCCGAGCGCGACGCCGCCGCCGAGGACGGCGGCGGCGACAAGCGTGGCGGCGCGGCCGGGACTGCGGAGGGTGTGATGCACTGTCACGTTCTAGCGTCGGCCCTGTTCAGGCTGGGTTGTCCGTCTGTTAAGCAGTGTTGCGTCCGGATCAGCGGGCGAGGGCCGCGAACAGCGCCCCCAGAATCGCCGCGCCGAGCACTAGCCACGTGACGTACTCCCCCACGACGCCGTCGTGGAGGAGGTTCAACCGGTGGATCGGCGGGCCCCCGAGGCGTGTGACTGCACCGCGTAGTCCAGCCGGAAGCCGCCGCCGGTAGAGCCCGAGCCACGCGAACCCGACGGCGAGCAGCACGGAGACTGCGCCGTAGACATATGCGCTGCCGCCGAGGTGGACCGCGTGGAGCGGCCGGAGCGGCGTCGGAAGGTCGTGGAGCGTTTCGCGCGCGACCGCCGGCCGGTCGACGAAACGCTCGGCGTGCTGAACGGCACGGGCCGGGAGGCCCGGCGTGAAGGCGAGCCCCAGCCCGGCGACGAGGAGCACGACCGCCGGCGCCGACAGCAACACACCGCGCCGACGCCTCGGCTCGTCCTCTTGCTCCTCCCCTGGCGGCGGCGTCACGAGCGCGTCGTCCCGGCGCGGGCCGAGGCCCAGGAAGATCCGCCCGGCGGCTCGCAGCACCGCGCCACCCGTGAGCGCGGTCGCAACGACGAGGATGGCCGGAAGCCAGCGGTAGCCGGCGAGGCCGGCGGCGTTGCTGAACAAGCCGAACGCCACGAACGTCCCGAACGGCGGCAGCACGGCGAGCCCCAGCGCGCCCACGGCGAGCACGCCACCCGTGAGCCGCAACCCGCGGCCCCGGCCGTGCAGGATCAGCTCGTCCGTGTGACCGAGCCGGCTGCCGAGGTCGCCGATCGCGCAGAAGACTGCGCCCTTCACCAGACCGTCCGCGATCACGTAGACCGTCGTCGCCGCGAGACCCCGAGCCGTCAGCAGGCCGATCCCGCAGAGAAAGACGCCGATGTGGCTGATCGTCACGAACGCGAGCATCCGCTTGAGGCTCGACTGCGCGAAGGCCATCGCCGCCCCGACGAGCGCCGTGAGCAGACCGACGCCGATCAGGATCCCGCGCACCGAGCCGGCATCGAGCACGCCGGCGAAGCTGCTCCAGTACACGCGCGCGACCCCGTGCAGGGCGAGGTCGCTCATGATCCCCGCGAAGAGAATGCAGACCGGTGCCGGCGCGACGGCGTACGCGTCCGAGAGCCAGAAGTGGAACGGCACGGCCCCGGCCTTGGTCAGCAGCCCGACGAGGATCAAGACGAAGGCGACCACGACGAGCCCGTCCGCGTCGTGGCGCGCAAGCACCTGGCCGATCTGGGCGAGATTGAGCGCCCCGGTGCGCGCGTAGAGGAGGCCGATCCCGAAGAGGAGGAAGAACGCGCCGATCGAGTTGACGACCGCGAAGTTGATCGCACCCTGCAGGACGGCGCGGTGCTCGATCCGGTAGCCGGTCAGGGCGAACGCCGCAGTGCTCATCAACTCGAAGAAGACGAAGAGGTTGAAGAGATCGGACGAGAGCGCGAACCCGACCATCGACCCGAGGAAGACCAGCATCAGGACGTGGAAGTGCTGCGGGACGTCGTCCTCGAAGTACTGGAGCGTCTGCACGAGGGCGGCGGTCGCGAGCACGGCGACGAGCGCGGCCAGCGCCGCGCCGAGCGGCTCGACGCTGAAGGAGATCCCGATCGCGATTCCGCCGCGGGGATGCCAGCCGCCGAACCAGTAGTGGATCGTGCGGTCGGCCGAGCGGAAGATCAACAGGACGGACATCACCGCGACCGACAGCGCAACCGCGACGGCGACGAGGTCGGCCACGCGAGGGCGGACGAAGTGCCCGAGCGCGGCCAGCCCCGCCGCCGCGAGGAGCGGAACCGCGACGGTCAACGGCACGAGGACGGTGGTTACGTCTCCTCCTTGCGCAACGCGTCCGGATCGACCTCGCCGGAGCGTTTCCAGATCTCGATCACGAGCGCGAGGATCAAGGCCGACCCGGCGACGCTGACGACGACGTCCGTGAGCGTCAGCGCCTGGACGATCGGATCGACCGCCCCGACCCTGGACGGGACGGCGCTCGAGAAGATCGGCGCCTTCTTCCCGGTGCGGTACCCGATCGCGAGCAGCAGGACGTAGGTCGACGACTGCATGACCCCGAGGCAGACGACCAGGTGGACGAGGTGGCGGCTGGTGACGACGCCGTAGAGGCCGACGAAGAACAGCCACGCCGCGAGCGCGTACGGCAGGAAGGTCATCTGGAGGCCATCACCTCCTCGAGGAACTCGTGGAAGATGAGGACGAGGGCCGCGGCCACCTCGAGGGCCGATGCCGCGTTCAGGATCGGGATCGTCCCGCCGGAGGCCAGAGTGCCCGTCGTGGCGAGCCGGACGACGTTGTCCAGGAACGCCGCCCCCGCGATCAGCGCCGCGACGCCCACGGCCGCGTACGCGCCCGCGCCGGTTCCCTCGGCGAGGTCGACGAGAGCGCGCGGGCTCGCGGCGCGGTACGACGAGTAGCGGCCGGCGGCGTAGAGGAGGAGCAGTCCGCCGGCGGTGGCGACACCTCCCTGAAACCCCCCGCCGGGCGTCAGGTAGCCGTGCGCGACGACGTAGAGGCCGACGACGACCGTCGGGCCGACGAGCGCCAGGCCGATCGCGCCGACGGCGTCGCTGCGGACGGCGTCCTCCGGCCGCTCGCCCTCGTCGCGCGCCTCGCGCAGGAGCAGCGCGACGCCCATCACCGCCGCGAAGAGCATGAACTCCTCGCCCAGCGTGTCGAAGCCGCGATAGTCGAAGACGACACCTGCGACGACGTTCGAGACGTGGCGCTCCTGCTGGGCGACGGAGTTGAGGATCCGGCCGTACTCCCCCTGGAAGTCGCCGAAGTCCGGGAGTCCGGTGAGCGCCCAGAGCATCAGAGCAGCGAGTGCCGCGCCCGAGACGGAAAAGAGCCAGAGGCGCGCGGCGCGGCTCACGGGCGATCGCGCCCGCGCAGCTTTGCGAGCACCGCGACGAGGATGAACGGGAACGCGACGGACGAGGCGACGAGCTCCGACAGCGCCACGTCGGGCGCCTGGAAGATCACGAAGAGGACGCCTAGCGCGAGCCCGAACAACCCGAACACGAGCGCCTGCCGGAGTGGATCGCGCGCGGCGACGACCGCGAGTCCGCCGAGCCCGACGAGGGCGATCGCGACGAGCTGGAGCGGGATCACCGCGGCCGCTCCTCCGGGCGCGCCTCGACCTGGCCGAACCGCCGCACGCGGGCCGCCCGCGCCGTCGCGCTCGCCAGCACCGGGTTGATCACGAAGAGCAGGACGGCGATCAGGAGCGCGTTGATGCTCGGCTGCGTCCAGTCCTCTTCGACGACGACGGCGGCCGCGATCAGGAACGGCGGCACCGCCGTGGCCGCCATCGCGTAGTGGAGGCGATCGAAGACGTTCCGCATCAGAACGAGACCCAGGCAGCAGAGCAGCTCGCCGGCGACGCCGGCCGCGACGAGCACGTCGATCGCGAGGTCCTGCAGGCTCAAAGGTGCCGACCGAGGAAGCGCGCGAGCACGAGCGCGCCTACGAACGAGAGGAACGCGAGCGCGAGCGGCACCGTGTAGTACGACGCGCGGTCGAAGCCCTGCGCGAGCAGGACGAGCGCGAGCGTCGAGACGGTTCCCGCCAGCTCGAGCGCGACGAGGGCGTCCACGCGTGTCTCCCGCAGCGCGATCCAGCCGCACGGTACGAGCCCGACGAGCAGGGCGGTCGCCCCCCAGAGCCAGACGTTCACGAGAGCAGCTCCTCCGACGCGGCGCGCGGAAGCAGGTCGTGGACGAGCGCCTCGCCGCGGTCCGGGTCGAGGTCGATGACAAGCCTGTTGGGGGCCAGAGAGGCGGCGAGCGTCGCCCAGGCGCGACGCCCACGGTCGACGTACCGCTCGCCGCCGGCCGGGAACGGCACCGTCCGGAAGGCCCCGCGCGGCCGCCGCGGGAGCGCCGCTAGCACGCGGAAGAAGTCGGGAACGACACGTAGAAGCTGATGCGCGCCAGGCCAGACCCAGCGCGCATCGACGCGATAGCGAAGCAAGCCCTGGGCGCGCACGACCGCCACTGCGGTCGCCCCGATCGCGGCAGCCGCAAGCCCGGCGATCCGCTCGACGTCCTGCACGGTTCCGACCAGGAGGAGCCAGAGGACGAAGAGTCCACCGAACCACGCGAGCCAGGCCGCCACCCGACGCAAAAGCACGAGCGGCGAGTACCCCGCTGCGTTTTGACGGACACCTCGGCCGGTACGCAGAGGACGATGGATGTCGGGAGACTGGTACGCCGCTGGCCGGTGCTCCGCAGCGAAGCCACTCGGCCGAGCGGGGCCGGCCCGCCGTCACGCGCTGATGCGATGATCCCGGCTTGGCCGTGGCCGTCCGGATCGCGCTCGCGCTCCTGGTCGCAGCCTCGCTGAAGCTCCGAAACGCGCGGGGCCGGCCGCGACGCCCTGGCGGCGTTCGGCGTGGCGGCGCAGCTCCGTCCCGTCGCCTCGTCGGGGATCGTCGCGGTCGAGCTCGGGCTCGCCGTCGGGGTCGCAATCGGCTCGGACCCGACGGCCTACGGCGCGGCGGCCCTCTCCGCCGTCTTCGCCGGAGCCCTCGCCGTCGCGCTCGCCCGGGGACTTGCCGGGGCGCCGTGCGGCTGCTTCGGCGCGCATTCGCGCGTGAGCCGGACGGGCATTCTCCGCAACGTCGCGCTGGCGGCGGCCTTCGCAGCCGTTCCCTCGCTGCCGGACGCCGCGCCGACACGCGAGGGCTGGCTGGCGCTCGGGCTCTCGCTCGCGTTCGCCTGCATCTTGCTGCTCGCCGCCGCAGTCCTCGCCCTCGCCCGCGAGGTTGGGCTCCTGCGGCTCCGTCTCGGCGGCGACGCGGCGCTCGAGATCCAGGCGGAGGGACCACCGCTCGGCTCGCGCCCCGGGCTGAGCGAGCGGTTCCGGGGGGACGGACGCGCCCGCTTCGCCCTGGCCGTCTTCTCGTCGGAGGGCTGCCACCTCTGCCGCGCGCTGGAACCGGCGATCGGCGCCTTCGCGCGCGATCCGCTCGTCGCGGTCGAGGTCTTCGACGAGGTTCGCGATGCGGAGGTGTGGGGCCGGCTGAGGATCCCGGGCAGCCCCTTCGCCGTCGCACTCGATCCCGACGGCGCAGTGCGCGCCAAGGGCACGTTCAACAGCTACGGCCAGCTGGAGAGCATCCTCGCCACCGCGGAGCGCCGGCTCGCCGAGGCCAGTGCCTGAGCTCGGCCCGCTGGCCGAGGGCCTCGCCGCGTCGACGTCGAGGCGCGGCTGCCTCGCCCGCACGTGGCGGCTGCTCCCGCTCGCCGCCGGCGGGAGCGCCGCCGCCGGCCTCGTCCGGCCGGGAGACGCCGACGCGTTCCATTTCTGCGGCCACGTCTACACGACCGACTCGTGTCCACACCCGACGGGGCTGCCGCGCGTCGACGGGCTCGGGTTTCCCGTTCGGGCGGCGGACGGGAAACCCGTTGACAACCTCGGCCGGCCCGTGAACGGGGCAGGTCAGCCGGTCGACGCTTCCGGGCAGCCGCTCCTCGATCCGGACGGGCGGCCGCTCCCGCCGGCACCGCGCACGCGACTCTGCATCGACGCCGTCGCTGCCGAGTTCGGGATGCGAACCTGGGTGGACGGAAGCTGGTACCGCTGCTGCGGCGGGCGCGTCCGGAAGCTGATCGACTGCTGCACGCGCGGCCGGCGGAGGATCAACGAGGACGCGGCGCTGCCGGGATATTGCTACGCCGGCCGACGTGTCTTCTGCGTCATGTACTACGACACCAAGATCCCGTGCTAACCGCCGCGCTCGGATCGGCGGACCGCAACGGCGCGTCCTCGCGACCTGCGCGGCCTTCACCCTCGGCGCCTGCGCCGGAGGGGTCGTGACCTTTGCCGTTCTCGGAGCGGCCGGATCGCTCGTGCCGAGCCGGCTCGCCACAACGGTCGCCCTGACACTCGCCGTCGCCGGCGCGGTCGCCGAAGCGCGAAATGCCCGAATCGCGCCGCAGATCCGGCGTCAGGTGCCGGAACGGTGGCGTCGAACGCTGCCGCTGCCGGTCGCGGCGGCGCTGTACGGGATCCTGCTGGGACTCGGGTTCACCACGTTCGTCCTCACGTTCGCGTTCTGGGCCGTTGCGGCGCTGACCTTCGGCGCCGGCGGTGTGAGCACCGGCGTCGCGGTCGGTTTCGCGTTCGGCGTGGGACGCGCGCTGCCGGTCGCCGCAGTCGCGCCGGTTCTGCATCGGCCGGTCGGTGTTGCGGCACTGAGAACGATGGCAGAGCGTCCACGGCTTCTGCGCGGTGCGCGCATCGTCGACGCTGCGGCGCTCGTGCTGGCCGCAGCCGCTCTGTTCGCCGCCGAGGCACGCGGCGCGACCAACCTCGGAGTGGGCACGGATCCGACCGCGAGCGGCGATCTCCTCGCCTGGGCGACGTCGTCTGGCGGCGTCCTCGTCCGCGGCGGGGCGACGCCGACAACGCTGCCCGGCCGCCCTGCGCTCGGCGGTGCGCTCGTCGCCTGGCGCGCCGGAGCGCAGGTGCACGTCGTAACGGCGACGGACCTCGCGCCGGTCGCCGATCTCACGGTTCCCGGCGTCGACGCGCTCTGCGTCTCAGACCGCTGGCTCGTCACGCGCGAGCGTGCGCCCGACGGCGGCGATTCGCTCGTCGCCCGGCCGCTTGCGGCGCTCGACCAGGCACAAGTCGTCGCCGCCACGAAGCCCCCGGCGCAGCTCGGCCGCCCGGCGATCGACGCCGACGTCGTCGTGGTCCACGTCGCGACGCGAGTCGTGAGCCGGATCCTCGCCATCGACCTCGCCGCGGGAAGGTCGCGGATCGTCCGAAGCAGCGAGCGGGCGCAGCTGACGAACCCGTCCCTGCTGGCCGGTCAGCTGCTCTATGTTCGCCAGACGAGCACGGCGCAGCTGCTGGAGATCGGGCACCTGACGGGCGGCCGCGACCGTGTCCTCTACCGTCTCGGCACACCCGCGACGCGGGATCGCGGCTACGAGCGGGGCCACAGCCGTCGCACCCGCACGCCGCGACCGAAGCGAGCGGCGGGCACCCTCTGGACAACCGCACTGTCCGAGCGCACCGCGTACGTGACGTTCGTCCCGCGTAAACGCGGAGCCGCGGCGGCCTCGATCGTCGCCGTTACGCGGTAGCGCCTGATGCCGACGAGTACGTCCGGGAGCTGCGCGAGTATGAAATTCGCAAAGAGGAGCTTTTTCGGTGGGCCCGAGAGCCTTAACACGCTCCTAAAGGGCACCTCCGTACCTTGTAGCCCCGTATCGCCAACAACGCTCAAGGGGGAACGATATGCATCTGCTCAGGAGGTTCAGGCCTTCGCCCGCGATGGTCGTGGCGTGCCTCGCGCTGCTGATTGCGCTCGGCGGCAGCAGCTACGCGGCGATCCAGGCGCTGCCGCGGAACAGCGTCACGACAGTCCAGGTGAAGGACTTCAGCCTGCTCGCCCGCGACTTCAAGCGTGGCCAGGTTCCGCGTGGCCCCGCCGGACCTGCCGGGCCTGCGGGACCCGCCGGCCCTGCCGGGCCGGCCGGGCCTGCCGGAGCGTCCGGAAGCGCATCCATCAAGTGGGCGCTCGTCCGTGCGGACGGCGGCATCGCTGCGCAGTCGGGCGGGATCACGCTGGCGGCGAAGCCGGGCGCCGGCACCTACGTGCTCAGCTTCGGCAGCACCGTCACCGGCAAGCCGATCCTCGCTTCGGGCGGGTATGCCGCCGATGCCTCTGACCAGCGAGGCGAGACGACGGCCGGCCCGTGCGCCGGCGGCACCGAGGGGAGGACGTGCCCAGCTTCTGACAACACCAGCACCGTCTTCGTCGAGACGCGGAGCAGCGCCGGCTCGCCGGCCGACCACGCGTTCTACGTCGCCGTAATCGGCTAGGGAAGCGCACCTCAAGCGCACCTCGACTGGCTGGGGGAACCTCCCGGTTCCCCCAGACCCCTTCCACTGGTCCGCTTCGCGGACAGGCGGCTGACGCCGCCGAGCCGCGGTCGCCTGTCGGCCAGAATGGGCCCGTGCGGGTCTCGGCGAAGGTGGACTACGCGTTACGCGCGACGATCGAGCTCGCGGCTGCCGGCGACGGGCCGGTCAAGGGCGAGCGGATCGCGCAGGCGCAGGAGATCCCGCTCAAGTTCCTCGAGAACATCCTCGGCGACCTGAGGCACGCGGGCATCGTCCGTTCGCAGCGCGGTGCCGAGGGCGGGTACTGGCTCGCGCGGCCGGCGGAGGAGATCACGGTCGCGGACGTCGTCCGAGCCGTCGAGGGGCCGATCGCGAACGTCCGCGGCCTCGGGCCGGAGTCGGTCGAGTACGCGGGCTCGGCCGAACGGCTGCGGGAGGTCTGGATCGCCGTCCGGGCGAACCTGCGCGCCGTGCTCGAGCAGGTGACGCTCGCGGACGTCGCGCAAGGAGACCTGCCGCAGACCGTGGAAGAGTTGGCGCGCGACCCCGACGCCTGGCAGCCCCACTGACGAAGCAGCGGCCCGTTACTTGGCAAAGACGGTCTGGCGGATCAGGCGGACGTAGACGAACTGCCCGCCCTCGAGCTCCAGCACCTCCGCCTGCTCCCGGGTGAGCTGGGCCGAGAGCCGCTCGCCGTCGTCGCGCACGAGCTCGACCCGCACCTCGAAGCCGAGATGAACGAGCCGTTCCACCATCCCTCCTGGGTCGAGCCGTTCGGCTCGAGCCGGAGCTCGACGTCGTGCGGCCGGATGAACGCGTCCCCGAGCCGGTTGACCGGCCCGACGAACGACATGACGAACTCATTCGCTGGCGCGTCGTACAGCTCCCGCGGCGGGGCGGCCTGCTCGATCCGGCCGCCGTTGAGGACGACGACACGGTCGGAGACCTCCATCGCCTCCTCCTGATCGTGTGTGACGATCACTGTCGTCGTACCCGTCTCGTTGTGCAGCCGCCGCAGCCACTCGCGCAGCTCCTTGCGGACGCGCGCGTCGAGTGCACCGAACGGCTCGTCGAGAAGGAGCACCTTCGGGTCGACGGCGAGCGCGCGGGCGAGGCCCATCCGCTGCCGCTGGCCGCCGGAGAGCTGCGCCGGATACCGCTTCGCCAGACCGGTCAGCTGCACGAGCTCGAGCAGCTCGGCGACGCGGGCGCGGATCTCGCCGCGCGGGCGCCGCCGGATCGTCAGGCCGAAGGCGATGTTGTCCCAAACAGTCATGTGCTTGAAGGCCGCGTAGTGCTGGAAGACGAAACCGACGCCGCGCGACTGGGGCGGCTCGACGGCTGTGCGACGACGTGCTTGAACAGCTTCTGCAGATACGTGACCGCCTGCTTCGGCGTCTTTCCGCCTCCGAGCTGCGCGCCGTAGGCGGCCATCACGTTCCAGCGGGCGCGACCGGACGTGAACGGGTTCGGCGTGACGACCTGGACGCCGGGCTTGATCAGGTCGTTCCAGCCCCGGATGTGCTTCGGGTTGCCGTCGCGGAGGACGAAGACGACGACCGAGCGGGTGACCATCCCCTTGTACTTGTTCTTGTTCCAGCTCTTCGGGACGAGACCCTTCTGGACGAGCGAGGTGATGTCCGGCTCGAGCGAGAAGGCGACGATGTCCGCGTCGAGCCCGGCGGCGACCGCGTGGCTCTGCTCGCCCGAGGCGCCGTACGACTGCGGGGAGTGCGAGGCACAGAAGCACAAGCAGGCTAATTCGTCTCATTAAATCTCCTCATTTGTCCAGTTGATCGGTGGACTTTACGGAGATGGGCGGATGCCCGTCAAATCGGAACCGGCGACCTCCCGTAGAATCGGAGGCGATGGCCGCCACCACTCTCGACGTCGCCGGGCAGACCTACGAGGTCTTCCGCCTACCGGACGGCTCCGAGCGGCTTCCGTACACGCTGCGGATCCTGCTCGAGAACGTGCTCCGGCACGGCGAGCAGGCCGACGCCGACGCGATCTCCGGCTGGCAGCCGCAGGCCGAGCCGTCCCAGGACATCTCCTTCCGGCCGGCGCGCGTCCTGCACCAGGACTTCACCGGTGTGCCGGCAATCGTCGACCTGGCCGCGATGCGGAACGCGATGCAGGATCTCGGCGGGGATCCGTCGCGGATCAACCCGCAGCTCCCGTCCGAGCTCGTGATCGACCACTCCGTCCAGGTGGACGAATACGCGAGCGCGGGCGCGAGGTTCCGCAACGCCGAACTCGAGTTCGAGCGGAACCGCGAGCGCTACGCCTTCCTGCGCTGGGGCCAGGGCGCGTTCGACAACCTGAAGGTCGTCCCGCCGAATACGGGCATCGTCCACCAGGTCAACCTCGAGTTCCTTGCCCGCGTCGTCGAGGCGCGCGACGGGCAGGCGTTTCCCGACACGCTGCTCGGCACGGATTCCCATACGACGATGATCAACGGCCTGGGAGTGCTCGGCTGGGGCGTCGGCGGGATCGAAGCCGAGGCGGCGATGCTCGGCGAGGCGGTCTCGATGCTCGTCCCGCAGGTGGTCGGCTTCAAGCTGACGGGCTCGTTGCCTGAAGGAGCAACGGCGACCGATCTCGTCCTAACCGTGACGCAGATCCTCCGGGAGGCGGGTGTGGTCGGGAAGTTCGTGGAGTACTTCGGGCCCGGCCTGCCCGGGCTCGCGCTCGCCGACCGCGCGACGATCGGGAACATGTCTCCGGAGTACGGCGCGACGTGCGGCTTCTTCCCGGTCGACGACGAGACGCTGCGCTACCTCCGGCTGACCGGCCGCTCCGAGGAGCGGGTCGCGCTCGTCGAGACGTACTGCAAGGAGAACGCTCTCTGGCACGAGCCGAGCCACGAGCCGGAGTACTCGCAGGTCGTGGAGCTCGACCTCTCGACGGTGGAGCCGTCGCTCGCCGGTCCGCGGCGGCCGCAGGACCGCGTCCCGCTGCGCGAGGCGAAGGACTCTTTCCTGGACGCGCTGGAGACCTTCGGCGTCGACTACGGCAACGCACGGGACGAGGCAATCGCGGAGTCGTTTCCCGCCAGCGATCCGCCCTCGAGCGTGGAGGCGCACGACGGCGCGAGAGTGGAGATGGACGGCGGCGTCGCGGTCGCGACCAGGCCGGAGACCGTGCCGGTGACGATGGCCGGCCACGAGTTCGAGCTCGGGCACGGGTCGGTCGTGATCGCGGCGATCACCTCCTGCACGAACACGTCGAATCCGCAGGTGATGGTCGGCGCAGGGCTGCTGGCGAGGAACGCCGTCGAGCGCGGGCTCGAGCGGAAGCCGTGGGTGAAGTCTTCGCTCGCACCGGGTTCCAAGGTCGTCACCGAGTACTACGAACGGGCCGACCTCCAGCGCTACCTCGACGAGCTCGGCTTCCAGACGGTCGGCTACGGCTGCACCACCTGCATCGGGAACTCGGGTCCGCTGCCGGAGGAGATCTCCGAGGCGGTGGCGAAGGGCGACCTCGTCGTCTGCTCGGTGCTCTCGGGGAACCGGAACTTCGAGGCGCGCATCCACCCCGAGGTGAAGGCGAACTACCTCGCCTCGCCGCCGCTCGTCGTCGCATACGCGCTCGCGGGGCGGATGGACCTCGATCTCGTCAACGAGCCGCTCGGCCAGGGGCGCGACGGCGAGGACGTCTTCCTGCACGACATCTGGCCGAGCTCTGCCGAGATCCAGGAGACGATCGCCCGCGCCGTCCACGGCGAGATGTTCGAGCGCACGTACGCCGACGTGTTCACCGGCGACCCGGCCTGGCGCGAGCTGGAGATTCCCTCCGGGAATCTCTATCTGTGGAAAGACGACTCGACGTACATACGCCGACCGCCGTACTTCAAGGGGATGGAGCGCGAGCCGGGCCCGGTGGAGGACATCGCAGGTGCGCGCTGCCTCGTGCGCGTCGGCGACTCGGTCACGACCGACCACATCTCGCCCGCCGGGGCGATCAAGCCGGACTCGCCGGCGGGCAAGTATCTCGTCGAGCACGGTGTCGAGCGGAAGGACTTCAACTCATACGGCTCGCGCCGTGGCAACCACGAGGTGATGGTGCGCGGGACGTTCGCGAACGTTCGCCTGAAGAACCTGATCGTCGCGGGGGCGGAGGGCACGTGGACGGTGCACGTGCCGAGCGGCGAGGAGATGTCGATCTTCGAGGCGTCGGAGCGCTATCTCGCCGAGGGCACGCCGCTGATCGTCCTCGCCGGGAAGGAGTACGGCTCGGGGTCTTCCCGCGACTGGGCGGCAAAAGGGCCGAACCTGCTCGGGGTGCGCGCCGTGATCGCGGAGTCGTACGAGCGGATTCACCGCTCGAACCTGCTGATGATGGGGATCCTCCCGCTGCAGTTCCTCGAGGGCGAGAACCCGGATTCGTTGGGGCTGACGGGGCGCGAGGAGTTCGCGATCGAGGGTGTCGAGAACGGCGAGGCGCGCGAGGTGACCGTGCGCGCCGACGAGAAGGAGTTCCGCGCGCGCGTCAGGCTCGACACGCCGCGCGAGCGCGAGTATCTGCAGCACGGCGGGATCCTGCGCTACGTGCTGCGGCGATTGCTCGCGGCTTAGCGCTTCTCGCGCGCTGCCCGCTCTTCCTTCAGCTTCTGCTCGTGGTACGCGTTCGCTCTGCGAGCTGACGTCGATATTCGGCGTCCCGCTCCCAGAATTCACGCGTCAGTTCCCCACCCTTCTTCTTCACTGTCCTCCAGTAGATCGATTAGGCGGCACGATTACGCGACGACGCGTCGATCAGGCCGCGGAACGTCTCGGCGACCTGCGCGACCGCTGCCTCGTACCGCTTCTTCGAGAGGCGCAGGCCGTAGCCGTTGCGCCGGTGCGACTCGACGACCCGATCGATGTAGTCGCGCGCGTGCCTGTCCGCATCAGGCGTTCTCGCCACGCCGTCAGTGTAAGTCGTTCCAGAGACGGTCAACCAATAGCTCCGCAAACCAGGTGTACCAGTACTGCTGCGTCAGCTTCTGCTTCGCGAGGAAGGTGCGCAGACGGTCAGATACCTCGAGCGCCGGTACAAGCGTCGGGACGACGTCGTCCGGACGCACCTCGGTGCCGACGAACTTGCGCGTGTACGTATACGCGTCCTTCGCCATCGCGGTCCAGAGCTTCCGGTCGTCCTCGAACAGGTCGGCCAAGCCGGCGTCCTCGAGCCGCTTCAGCTTGTTGAGGTTCAGCGCCACAGAACGAGGCGGGCCGCACCGATTGCGGAGACAGTGAGCGTCGCGAGCTGCACGCAGAAGAGCACGACGGCCGCGTCCCGCAGCGCACGGCTCGGCGACAGGAGCCATGCAAGCGAGACCGAGGCCGTGGACAGCCCCAAGAGGAACGCAAGCAGGATCGCGCGTCCTGCGCGGCGGTACGGCGCGACCGCGGCCGCGGGCGTCGCCGCCGAATATGACTGGAACGCGGAGACGACGATTCCGAGGAAGACGAGCAGCAGTCCCGACAATCCCGTTGCGGCGCCGAAGACAGCCCTAACGACGTCCAGGTCCGACGGCATCGTCGCACCGTAGCCGAGCCCCCGGCGGGGGGTTTAAAGTCGTTCTATGCGCGCAGCCAAGAGCCACAAGGTCGAGCTGATCAAGAACGTGCCGCTGTTCTCGAAGCTGTCGGGAGCCGCCCTCCGCGAGGTCGCCTCCGTCGCGGACGAGATGGACATTCCCGCCGGAAAGGCGCTGACGAGGGAAGGCGAACGCGGACGCGAGTTCTTCGTCCTGCTCGAGGGGGCTGCGGACGTGCGCCAGAAAGGCGCGCGGATCCGCACGCTCGGCAAGGGCGACTTTCTCGGAGAGATCGCGCTCGTCACCAAGCTGCCGCGAACGGCCACTGTGACGACGACCTCGCCGGTACGGGCGCTCGTGATCACCGACCGCGACTTCGCGGCGCTGCTGAAGCGGTCGCCGCAGATCGGCCAGGGCATCCTGGAAGCCCTGGGCGAGCGGTTAGCGCCTGAGCTCTCCTAGGAACTCGTTTCTGAGCCGGGCACGAGCGTTCGAGCACCGACCAGCCGCGCCTCCAGCGCCGCCTCCGCCTCGGCCGCCTTACGCTCGGACTCGACCCGCTCACCCGCCCGCCCGTCAGCCGGCGCTCGCCCCGAGGCCTCATCACCCACCAGAGCTTGCTCGTTCGGCGTGACTGTGCGGATCGAGGACGTTCTGGTCGCCGCAACCGGCGACGAGCAGAGGGACGAGCAGGGTGACAGGGAGCACGAGCCGGCGTCGCCGCCTCACCGAGTCTCCCGACATCGCGATGGTGATTCCGCCGCGAGGCGACCACAAACCATCGCCCGCGCAGGCGGATCAGGAGGGCAGGATGCGCGTCGCCGTCGCCTTGAACGTGGCGACGATCTCCTGTCCCGGCTCGAGCTCGAGCCGCTCGACGGAGGCAGCAGTCACCTCGGCCGTCAGCTGCGGCAGCCGGACGCGCGCTCGGTTCCCGAGCGTCACGACCGAGAGGATCTCGCCCCGGAGATGGTTGAGCGCCGAGTCGCGGGGCGGCTGGCGCGCGAGCGTGACATCCCAGGGATAGAGGACGACGTCGACGCGACCCTTGGCCTCATCCGTCGCGTAGATCGTGCCGCCGCCGCCGAGCGCGACCGCCGTCAGGCCGTCGCGGCCCGGCGACGCCTCGCCCGCGACGACGTTCGCTCCCGCCAGCCGGGCCACGTACGGGTCGGCGGGCGCACCGAGGAGGTCCCCTGGGGTCCCCAGCTGCCGCAGCTGCCCGTCGACGAGCACGCCGATGCGGTCGGCGAGCGCGGCCGCGTCCTCGAAGTCGTGCGTCACGAGCAGCGTCGGCAGCCGGAGCTCGCGCAGCAGGTCGTGCAGCTCGGCGCGAACCAGGGAGCGCGTATGCGCGTCCAGCGCCGACATCGGCTCGTCGAGGAGCAGGACGCTCGGCTGCCGGGCCAGCGCGCGTGCGAGCGCCACGCGCTGCCGCTCGCCGCCGGAGAGCTCGCGCGGCTTCGCCCTGGCGAGATGCGCGATCCCGAGCCGGTCGAGCAGGCCGTCCACGGCGCCGCCGCCGAAGCCGACGTTCTGCTCGACGCTCAGATGCGGGAAGAGGGCGTACTCCTGGAAGACGAAACCGACCGAGCGCTGCTCGGGACGGAGATTCGTCCCGCGCCCGAACCAGACGTGGCCGTCGCACTCGACGATCCCCCGACTCGGCCGCACGAGCCCGGCGACCGCCCGCAACACGGTCGTCTTCCCCGCGCCCGAGGGCCCGACGAGCGCGACCGTCTCCCGGCCGAGCTCGAGGGCTAGTTCGAGCTCGAAGCTGCGAGTCGGAACGGTGAGATCGAGCCTGAGAGCCATCCGAAAGCCTTGAGCGCGACGAGGATCGCCGCGCCGATGACGATGAAGAGGGCGCTGATCGCGAGCGCGACGTCGAGGTCCTGTTCGAACTCCGCGTAGATCGCAAGCGGCAGCGTCTGGGTCACACCCTGGAGGGAGCCGGCGAAGATGATCGTCGCGCCGAACTCGCCCAGACCCCGTGCGAGCGCGAGCGCCGAGGCCGCGCCGAGGCCGGCCGCGGCGAGCGGTAGGGCGACGCGCCCGAAGACGCGCCAGGGCCCGGCGCCGAGCGTGCGTGCCGCGGCGAGCAGGTCGGCGTCCACTGACTCGAACGCGGCGACCGCGCCGCGAAGGTAGAACGGGCTCTCGACGAACGCGACCGCGAGCACGACGGCGGTCTGCGTGAACCCGATCCGCAAGCCGAGCGCGTCCAGCTCGTCGCCGAGCAGGCCGAACCGCCCGAACGCCGCGAGCAGGCCGATCCCGGCGACGGCCGGCGGCAGCACGAGCGGTAGCTCTACGAGCGCTAGGACGACGCCGCGGCCGCGGAAGCGCCGCCGGGCCAGGAGATACGCCGCCGGCGTCCCGAACAGGAGCACGGCGCCGTGGGCGATCGCGCTCGTCTTCAGGCTGACGACGAGCGCGTCGCGCGTGACGTCGTCGCCGAGCTGCGCGATCAGGTCGCGCGGCGAGACGCGGAGGAAGATGGCCGCGAGCGGCAGCAGCAGGAAGGCGAAGGCGACGGCTGTCGCAGCGGCCACGATCACCGCGAAGAGCGCCCTCATCGCCGCGGCAGGCCGAAGCCGGCGCGCCGGAGCAGCAGCCGTCCTCGCGCCGACAGGACCCGCCGAACGAACGCCCGCGCCGCTGCTGCGTGCGGGGCAGCCTTGACGACCGCGATCTCGTAGCGGATCGGCGGCTGCGCCCACGCGGGCAGCGCGACCACCCGGACCTTCTTCGCCACCGGCTTCGAATCGGTCACGTAGGCGAGCCCGGCGTCCGCCTCGCCGAGCGCGACCTTGGCGACGATCCCCTTCACGTCCGTCTCCTGGCTGACGACGTTCTTCATGACGTCGTCCGTGATCCCGAGCGTGTCGAGGAGTTGGCGCGTGTACGACCCGATCGGAACCGTCCGGTCGCCGATCACGACCCGCAGGCCGCTGCGCGGGAGGTCGTAGACGGAACGGATCCGCCCCGGATTCGAACGCGGCACGATCACCACGATTCGGTTTGTGGCGAAGACGACCGGCTTGAGCACGAAGCCGTCCCGGTAGAGGAGCTCCGCGTACTTCGGGCTGGCGGCCGCGTAGACGTCGGCGGGCGCACCCTGGCGGAGCTGGAGGGCGAGCTGGTCGGAGCCCGCGAAGCTGTAGCGAGACCCGTGGTCGATCTGCGGGAAGACGTTCGTCAGCGAGGCGGCAGCGAAGACGGTGGCCGCAGCGGACGCGAGCACGCTCACCGCTCGACCATGATCGACGTCGACTTGACGACCGCGGCCGCCGGCATGCCCTTCCGCAACCCGAGCTCGGCGGCGGCCTCGGCGGTGATGATCGCGACGACGTGCGCGGGCTGGTCGACTGCGAGCTCGACGCGCGCGAGCAATCCCTCGACCTGGACGGACTCGACGACGCCGCGGAGATGGTTCCGCGCGCTCAGCGACTGCTGCTGCCGCCCGCGGAGACGCACGATCTCGGACTCCGGCACGACGCGGCGGTTGGCGCGGTCCCGCCTGACGCGGATCCGCCCCTCCCGGTCCCAGCGCCGCAAGGTGTCAAGGCTGATCCCGAGCGCACGAGCGGCGTCGCCGGCGCTGTAGACGCGGGTCGCGGGCATTGCGCCCGCGACCCTAGTACCTAGGCGTTACCTATGCAAGCTCAACCCTCGCCGAGCGTGCCGATGTCGTAGCCCTTCGCCTTGAGGTCGTCCGCCGCCGCCTTCCCTTCCTGCAGGACCGTGCCGACCTCTTGCCCGAGCTTCTGCATCCGCTGCTGGTCCTGCGCCTTGGCCGCGTCTTTCAGCTCGCCGAACTTGTCAGCAGCGTTGTGCAGGGCGTCCGCGAGCTTCTGGTTGTCAGCCTCCACGTCCTTCGGGGGCTCGAGGTCTTCGATGTCGCTCGCAGCCTGGTCGAGCTCCTGCTGCAGGTTGGTCAGCTTCGTCGTCAGGTCGTTGATGTTCGAAGACTTCTCGAGGTCGACCGCCGAGAACGCCGTCTTCAGCTGGCTCCCCTCGCTCTTCAGCTTCTGCTCGTAGTCGGACTTCGAGAGCCGGCCGCCGCCGCCGCCTCCGCAGCCCGCGACGAGGACGACCAGCCCAGTCGCAAGCACTCCGAGTGTCTTCCCGCCTGCCCACTTCATGGCTCCCCTTTCCGCGCTACGAGCCGAGCTGGCCGACGTCGTAGCCTCGTCGCTGGATCTCCGTGATGGCTTGACCCGCCTCGCGCGCAGCGGCGCCCGTCGTGATCTCCTGGCCCTTTTGCCTGGCGACGTCGACACCCTCGTCGGCAGCGTCCTTGACCTGATCGAAGTCGTCGGACAGGCCCCGGAAACCGTGCACGAGGCGATCGTTCGCCCCTTCAACGTCCTCGGGCGGGGTGATCCCGTCCAGCTGGTCGGCCGCATGGTCGAGGGCGTGCTGCACCTCCGAGACGTCGTCCTTGAACTCGTTCTTGGAGCGTGCCCGCGTGAGCTTCTGCGCGGCCACGGCCAGCCCCTTGCCGGCGTCGTGCAGCTTCTGCTCATAGGCAGCCTTGGTGAGCCGGCCGCCGCCGCCGCAGCCCGCGACGGCGAGCGTGAGCGCCGCCGCCACGGCGCCGACCGAGCGTCCGGTTCGCACCTGCGTCTCCTTCCAGCGCACTGTCGCCCGCAAACGGTACGCTGCGCCGCACCGGGGTGCCCCGAGCGGGCTGAGATCACACCCGTCGAACCTGATCCGGTTCGTACCGGCGAAGGGAGAGCGAGCTCTTGGCGGAGACACCGAGCTGGGGAATCGAGCCGGTGCCCGAGCGGCTCCGCGTCCTCGGCCTCCTCGACACCACCCTCCTCTGGACCAACCTCGGGATCTCGCTGCTCGTCCTCGTCCTGCCCGCGTACTTCGATCTCCCGCTACGGGACGCGCTGGCGGCCACGCTCGTCGGCGGCGTGATCGGCAACGGCCTGCTCGGGCTGGCGGCACTGATCGGGGCGGACGCTCGTGTCCCGACCATGGTGCTGCAGCGTGCGCCGCTCGGCCGGCGCGGCTCCTACCTTGCGACGGGCCTCAACGTGCTGCAGTGCCTCGGCTGGGCGATCTTCGAGCTGATCGTGATCGCGACTGCGGCCGATCTCCTCTTCGCCAAGCTCTTCGACGTCCACGTCCTCTGGTTGTGGAAGCTCGTCTTCGGCGGGATCGCCGCGCTGATGGCGCTGCTCGGGCCGATCGGCTTCGTGCGCAGGTTCGTCCGCAAGTTCGCGATCTGGGCGGTCGCCGCCTCGGTTGTCTATCTCGCGTGGTGGATCGTGGACGGCGCGCACGTGGGCCGGATGTGGCACGAGGGTGGACACCATGGCGGATCGTTCTGGATCGCCGTCGACACCGTCGTCGCGGTCACCGTCTCGTGGGCGCCGCTCGTGGCCGACTACACGCGCTTCTCGCGCGACCGGCGGAGCGCCTTCTGGGGAGCCGGGATCGGGTACCTGCTCCCGACGCTCTTCCAGTTCGGGTTCGGGTCGATCCTTGTGCTGTCGCGCCACGTCGACGCGGCGCATCCCGAGCTGATCCTGACGGCGATCGCGGGGGGCGGCGCCGCCGCCGCGCTCGCGCTCCTCGCGCTGACGGTGGACGAGACGGACGAGGCGTTCGCCAACGTCTACTCCACCGCCGTCTCGACGCAGAACGTCGTGCCGTGGGTTTCGCAGAAGCTGTTGATCCTCGGCGCGTCGGCGCTCGCGACCGCAGGCGCGCTGGCGATCGACATGCGGAGCTACCAGCGGTTCCTGCTCCTGCTCGGCGCGGTGTTCGTTCCGTTGCTGGGCGTGCTCGTCGCCGACTGGCTGCTGCGGGGGGCGCACTACTCCCGCGAGGACGTCTTCGACGGCCCGGCCGTGCGACCGGGGCCGATCGTTGCCTGGATGGCCGGCTTCCTTGCGTACGAGTGGCTCGCGCAGCCGGCCGATCTCGGCTTCTGGACCCGTTGGTTGAGCCATCTGCCGACGCCCTCGTACGCGATCGGCGCGTCGATTCCGAGCTTCGTCGTCGCCTTCCTGCTGACGGCCGCAGCCGTCCGGCTAGGCTCGGCGCGTGCCGCCGATCGCGCTCGTCGGGAACCTCTCCCGGGACGTCGTTGACGGCGGTCCGCCCCGCATCGGCGGCGGCGCGTTCTACGGGGCACGGGCGCTGCGAACGCTCGGCGCGCGCGCGTCGGTTCTGGCGCGTTGTGGCCCGGAGGAGCGCGCGCTCTACGTCCGCCGCATGGCCGCCCTCGGACTGCCGGTGCGGGTGCTGCGCGGGACAGCGACCACAGGGTTTGCCTTCCGCTACGAGGGCGATCGCCGGATCATGGACGTCGTGGTCCCCGGCGATTCATGGACGCCCGCAGACGTGGCCGCCGTCGAGCCGCGCGCCTGGGTGCACGTGGCCCCGCTCCTTCGCTCGGACTTCCCCCCGGAGACCCTCGCTGCACTCGCCCGCGGACGACGGCTGTCGCTCGACGGTCAGGGCCTGGTGCGCGTCTGCGAGACCGGCCCGCTCCAGCTCGACCCCGACTTCGATCCCGCACTGCTCGAGCACGTCGCGATCCTCAAGCTTGCCGATGAGGAAGCGGATGTCGTGCTGGGGCGGGTCGAAGAGTCGACCGTCGCGACACTCGGCGTGCCGGAGGTGGTGGTCACGTACGGCTCACACGGCTCGATCGTCTTCGCGAACGGGCGCGCGGACGAGGTCGGCGCTTGGCCGGTCGCTCGGGATCCGACCGGATCGGGCGACTCGTTCGCGGCTGCTTACCTCGCCGCGCGGGCCAACGGGCACGCGCCGGTTCCGGCGGCCCGGCGGGCGACCGCACTCGTCGGCGGCCTCCTGACCGGCCGCGGGCGATGAGGGCGGCGGCGCGCACCGCCGGCGGAGTCTTCGTGGTCGATCTCGAGACGGAGGAGCTGCTCGACGTCGAGGCGGACGTCCCGGATCCGCTTCCGGCCCGGGTGGAGCTGCCTCGTGTCGTCGCGGCCGCGTCGTGCGGGTCGACGGTGGTCGCGGTCGTCGACCGCCGTCCGCCGCTCGCCGTCTCCCACGACGCCGGCCGGACCTGGCGAGAGTCCGGCGGCGGACTCCCCGCCGGAGCCGCGGTTGCGATCGACAAGGACAACCCGGATCGGATCCTCTACGCCGCGCGCAACCGGCTCTACGTCTCGGAGGACGGCGGCCGCTTCTGGCGGGCGCTGGCGCCCGAGCTGCCGGCGATCGAAGCCGTATCGTTCGTGCCCTGAAGAGCCGTGTCCGGTGCGAGACTCAAAGCCGGAACTCCCCGCGCGCGACGATCACCGCCGAGCCGCCGACCTCGACGCGCTCGATCCGTTCGGGCGTCCCCCACGCCGTCGCGTAGAGCTTCGACGGCCGCCCGAGCTCGACGCCCTGCGAGATCTCGATCTGCTGACCGAACTCGACCCAACCGTGCCGAGCGAGATGGATCGCGAGCGGCCCCGCCGCGGAGCCGGTCGCCGGATCCTCCGGAACGCCGTGCACGGGGGCGAACATCCGCGTCTTCCACGACGCGCCGGAGCCCGCGAAGCAGTTGACGCCGGCATCCAGCAGCCGCTCGAGCGCGCCGAAGTCCGGCGCGAGCGCGGCCACCTCGTCTTCGCTCGCAAGCGCGAGATACACGTGCTGCGGCCCGAGGTCGTAGACCTCGACCGGCAGCTGCGACCGGACGCCGAGCAGCTCCTCGAGCTCCTCGGCACGGTCGAACGGCCGCCACTCGGGCACCGGCTGGGCCATCGTTCCGAAGACGATCCGCGCCCCCTCTCGCTCGAGCACGACCGGCACGACGCCCGATCCGGTCTCGAGTCGGATCTCTCCGAGCTGCAGGGGACCGCCGAGGACGAACGCCGAGCCGAGCACCGGGTGGCCGGCGAACGGGAGCTCGGTCGCCGGCGTGAAGATCCGGATCCGCACGTGTCCGTCCCCCTCCGCGGGGAAGACGAACACCGTCTCGCTGAACGCCATCTCCCTCGCCAGAGGCTGGAGCGACTCCTCCGGGATCTCGCGCGCGTCCGTGAAGACGGCGAGCTGGTTCCCGGTCAGCGGCTCGTTGGTGAAGACGTCCGCGACGACGTAGCGAAAGCTCGCCATGCCGGATTTGTATAGGCCGCCCACCCGCGCGCGGCCCTGCGAGGTAGCCTCCGCGCCCGTGAGACGTGCGCTCTCGGCCCTCGTCGCCGTCCTTCTCGTCGCCGGCTGCGGCTCCTCGAAACACGAAGGCGCCGCGCCCTCCACCGCGAGCAGCTCAACCGCGCCCAGCTCGAGCGTGACCGAACAGTCGGTTTGCCCGTCCGAGCAAAAGGCTGGGATCGTCGCCGTCTTCGGACACCGGCAGACGACGGCCGCCGCGCAGCAGCTGTCCGCGCGCGCCGAGCACGTCGGCTTCCGCGGGCTCCTCGTCCAGCGCCGCGGCTGCAACGATTTCGCCGTCGTCCTGCCGGGCCTGCGCGACCTGCGGCAGGCCCGCGACTTCCGCCGGGAGGCCTCCCAGGCCGGCTTCCCCGTCGAGATCGAGTGCCGCTCCCATCCGGTCGAAGGCGGCCTCGCCGCGGTCTTCGGCCATCGCCCGACGAGAAAGGCGGCGCTGCGGTTGCAGGCGAAAGCCGAGCATGTCGGCTTCCGCGGCCTGAGGGTGCTGCAGGACGGCTGCGACGACTGGGAGGTCGACCTCTACGGGATGAAGACGCGCGCGCAACGCCACGAGATCGCGGCCGAGGCGCGACGGGCCGGCTTCCGGATCGTCTTCGAGCTCGGCTGATGCGGCTCGTCCTCGTCCGTCACGCAGACGCGGCGCCGGGCTCCCCCGACGAGCTGCGCACGCTCACAGCGGAAGGACGCGAGCAGGCGCGCGCCCTCGGCGAGCGCCTCCAAGCGGAGGGGATCGAGGCCGACGCCGTTCTCTCGAGCCCACTCCTGCGCGCGCGCGCGACGGCCGTCGCGCTCGGGCTCGGCACGCCGGAAGCGGACGACCGGCTGGCGCCGGGAGCGACGGCAGAGTCCGTCCGCGAGGCGATCGCCGGCCGGGGCGAGACCGTCGTGGTGGTCGGCCACCAGCCGGACTGCGGCGAGATCGCGGCGAGCCTGACCGGCGGGGAGGAGCCGCGGTTCCCGCCCGCGGGCGTCGTCGTGATCGAGTTGTGAGCGCGATCTGGGTCGAGGACCTGCGCAAGTCGTACGGCTCCTACGAGGCCTTGCGCGGGATCAGCTTCCACATCAGGGAGGGCGAGGTCTTCGGGTTGCTCGGACCGAACGGCGCCGGCAAGACGACGACGGTCGAGATCCTCGAGGGCTATCGGCGCCGCGACGGCGGTGAGGTCACGGTGCTCGGTTTCGACCCCGCACGCGCCCAGCGCGACTTCCGCGAGCGGATCGGTGTCGTCCTTCAGCAGTCGCAGCTCTACCCGAACCTGACGGTCGTGGAGACACACCGGGTGTTCGCCGGTTACTACAAGCGGCCACGCGACGTCGACGAGGTGATCGACCTCGTCGGGCTCGCGGAGAAGCGCGACGCGCGCGTGAAGACGCTCTCGGGCGGCCAGAAGCGGCGGCTCGACCTCGGCGTGGCGCTCGTCGGCGATCCCGACCTCGTCTTCCTCGACGAGCCCACGACCGGCTTTGACCCCGCAGCCCGGCGAGCCGCCTGGGAGATGATCCGCTCCCTCCGCTCGCTCGGGAAGACGATTCTCCTGACGACGCACTACCTCGACGAGGCGGAGCACCTGGCCGACCGCGTCGCCGTCCTTCGCGAGGGGAGGATCGTCCGCGAGGGCGCGCCCGCGGAGCTGACCGGAGGGACGGGCGGCGAGACCGAGATCCGCTACCGCCGCAACGGCGAAGTCGTCGTCGTCCGGACGAGGGAGCCGACCCGCGTCCTCCACGAGCTGACCGCGCAGGCGCTCGCCCGCGGCGACGAGCTGGAGGGGCTCGAGGTCCGCCGGCCGACGCTGGAGGACGTGTACCTGCTCCTGACCGCGGACGAGGCCGAGTGAAGCTGTTCATCCACCAGCTCCGGACCGAGCAGCTGGTCTTCTGGCGCAGCCGCGAGGCCGCCATCTTCGTCTTCCTCTTCCCGCTGCTGCTATTCGCGCTGCTGACGGCCGTCTACAACGGGCGCATCTACGACCGGCCCGCAGCGTGGGCGCTGCTGGCCGGGATGCTCGGCTACGGCGCCGCCAACACCGCCTTCGCCGGGCTGGCGCTGATCCTCGTCGCAAGGCGGGAGACCGGGATCCTGAAGCGGATCCGCTCGACGCCGTTGCCGGCGGCGACCTACCTCGTCGCCGTGCTCGTCTCGACGCTGATCGTGTTCGCGCTCCAGGCGGCAGCGCTGTTCGCGCTCGGCAAGGTCCTACGGGACACGCCGTTCCCGAGTCACGCGCTCTCGGTCGTGCTCCTGCTCGCGCTCGGGGCGGCGTGCTTCGCCGCGCTCGGGCTCGCGATCTGCGGGCTGATCAGGTCTCTCGAGGGATCCTCAGCCGTCGTCAACGTGATCGTCCTGCCGATGGCGTTCCTCTCCGGCTCGTTCGGGCCGACGCGCCATTACCCGCGGGCCCTGCGCGCGGTCGGTGACGTGCTGCCGCTCAAGTACCTCGTCAACTCGATGAACGCGATCTACCTGCACGGGCGGCAGATCTGGGATCGTCCAGGTTCTGTCGCAGTTTTGGCGGCCTGGGGAGCCGCGGGTCTGATCGTGGCCGCGCGGCGTTTCCGCTGGGAGCCGCGCGAGGGTTAGATCTCACGCTCCCGGCAATACGACTTTTAATGCAAATCGAGCACACGATGGTCCTCCCGACCACGACCGATCCGCCGGGCCTGGAGCTCCAGATCAACTTCGGCATCTTCGCGGGCCGGGACGCGACCTCCGCCGAGCTGGAGGAGCTTGCAAAGCTGCTCGTACCCCAGGTCGGCGAGGTCTCGGTGGTCTCGGAGGAGCGACACGAGGTCGCCGACGGGACGGAGATCGTCCTCCACCAGGTGCGAATCGAGATTCCGCCCGACCGCGTCCCCGACGACGAGCACCAGCGCGAGGCCCTGGAGGAGAAGCTCGTGGCGACAGCGGAGTTCTGGACGCGCGCCTGCGTGGCCGACCGCCACGCCGAGATCAGCGAGCTCTAGCCGCCCGGAGAGCGAGCCCGGCGACGCGCGTGGGTCGCGCCGCCTTGCGGATCACGTCGTCGAGCGCGACCGCAAACTCATCGAGATCCTGCTCGGTGACGACGAGCGGCGGCAGGATCTTCAGAACGGGAAGGTCGTGCCCGGCCACCTGGCTGAGCATCCGGTGACGCGTGAAGAGTGGGACGACGACGAGCTGCGCGAACAACCCGCTCTGCACGCGCTCCATCACGCGCCAGGCAAGGCTGCCCGACTCCGGCTCGGCGAACTCCAGCGCCCACATCAGCCCGAGCCCGCGCCCCTCCTTGACGACGGCGTACTCGTCGACGAGCGGAGCCGTCAGCTCGAGCAAGGCCTCTCCCAGGCGCGCCGAGCGGTCGACGAGCTGCTCGCGCTCGAGCTCGTCCAGCGCGGCGAGCCCGGCTGCCATCGCGAGGTCGTTGGGCGCGAACGTCGACCCGTGGCTGACGGAATGCTCCAGCGAGCCGAATACCGAGTCGTACACCTGCTGCGCCAGCAGCAGCGCCCCGACCGGGACGTAGCCGCCGGAGAGCGTCTTCGCCACCGTGACGAAGTCGGGCTCCAGGTTCCAGTGCTCGAACGCGAACAGCCGCCCGGTGCGGCCGAATCCGGTCTGCACCTCGTCGACGGCGAAGAGCGTCCCGTAGCGACGGCAGAGGCCCTGCGCTCCCTCGAGGTAGCCCGCCGGCGGGAGGTTCACGCCCTTCCCCTGGATCGGCTCCACGAGGAAGAGGGCGACGTCCTCCCGCGAGAGCTCGCGCTCGAGCGCCTCGAGATCGCCGAACGGAACCCGGTCGAAGCCGGGCAGAAGCGGGCCGAAGCGAGCGGTGAAGTGCGCGTCGCCCGCGGCCGACAGCGAGCCGAGCGTCATGCCGTGAAAGCTCTGCTCGGTGGAGAGGACGCGTGAGCGGCCGGTCGCGGCGCGCCCGAGCTTGAGCGCCGCCTCGACGGCCTCGGTGCCGGAGCTCGTGAACAGCACCTTCTCCAAGCGCGGCGGCGTGAGCGCGAGCAATCGCTCCGCGAGCAGTCCCGGAAGCAGTGAGACGCCGAGCTGGACGGAGCCCGGTGTGTCCAGCTCGAGGGCCTCCACGAGCGCGGCGCGAACGCGCGGATTGTTCCGCCCGACGTTGAACATCCCGAAGCCGCCGAGCAGGTCGAGGTAGCGGTCGCCGTCGACGTCGTAGAGGTACTGCCCCTCGGCGCGAGCCCACGTCCGGTCGAAGCCGATCGTGCGGAGCACGCGTATGAACTGCGGGTTGATCGTCCGTGCGTAGAGCTCGTAGTCCTCGCCGGCGCGCGTCTCGAGCAGCTCCCGGATCACGGCCGTAATGGTCGCAGGCGCACCTCGATCGTGTAGGGCGGTAGCTGGACCGTCCGGCACGGCTCCACCTCGACGGCGAAGCGCGAGCGCGCGGGGACGACGAACGCGTAGCTCAGCCGGCGGGGGCGGCCGCCGGCGACGTTCGTGCAGATCCCGGAGTCGCCGAGGTAGCGCGCCCGCGGGTCGGCCGGATCGAGCGCGGGGCGGTATGCAGCGCTGAAGACGCGAGCGCCGGCGGCGGGCCTGACGACGACCCTGGCGCACGCAGGTGCCGCGTCCGGGTTCACGTATGTCCGGACCTGGTAGCGCACGGCCCCGGAGTTCGCGGACGGCACCGGCTTCGGCGCCCGGCACGAGCTCGCGATCCCCGTTTCGTTCAGGAGCCCGGCGTGGGTTGCCCCCTCGGTCGAGGTCGAGGCGGCCACGGCGGCGCCGACGGCCGCGGCGGCGAGCAATGCCAGCCCGGCTACGAGGGAAACGCCGAGCCGCCGCGCGTATCCGCTCGGCCACGCGAGCGTCAGCAGCAGCGCGACGAGGAGCGTGTCGCGCGCGAAGACGAGCCACGACGCCCGAGCGTCCAGACCGTAGACGAGGTCGATGTACCGGGACGGAAACCAGAGCTGCGTCAGGACGAGCGTGGCCACGAAGAGCGCAGCCGCCACGACCCCACGCCGCCCCCGCACGAGCGGCACGAGCGCCATCAGCCAGATCAGGTATTGCGGCGAGAGCACCTTCCCGAGGGCGACGAAGGCACAGATCGCAGCCGCCGAATACCGAAGGAGGCGATCGCGGGTCGCCGGCCCGCGAGCGAAGGCGACCCAGATCGCTGCGAGCGCGACGGCGACGAGCACGGACTGGACTGCGGCGAGCGCGTCGGGAAGGCGGGCGCCGAGGTTGTCCGAGCCGCTCGAAACGACCTCCGAGACGGTGTACCCCCAGAGCTGATGCGCGACGAGGAGGGCCGATGCACCGAGGCTCTCGATCTGCAGCGGACGCCGTGCCTGGCCCGAGAGGCTCGACCAGACACCGTGAGGAGAGGCGACCACGAACGGGACGAACCACGCGGCGACGACCGCAAGGCCGATCGCCGTGCACAGCAGCGCCTCGCGGCGGCCGCGCCGACGCCAGACGTACGCGACACCGAGCGGCAGGACGACTGCCGGATAGAGCTTGGCGGCGATCGCAATCCCGAGGAGGACGAACGAGAGACGCCGACGGTCGGCCACGAGCGCGGCGATCGCGCCGATCGTGAGGGCCGCCGGCCACAGGTCGAACCTCGAGAGCACGACCGGTCCGAGCGCGAGCGGCGCGAGCCCCGCGAGCAGCGTCCCCGCCGTCAGCCGCAGCGCCGAGACCCGCTGCCTCGCGAGCAGGAAGCCCGTCAGCGCCGCCGCAGCTGCGCCGCACGCGAGCATGAGGAGCTCGAACCACAGCGAGTAGCGCGCGCTGTCGCCGCGTTCGGCCACGAGCGCCGGCGCCGCGAAGACGGGCAGCGCACCGGGCGGATACTCGAGACCGAAGTCCCGGTAGGGCAGCCGCGCGCGATGCACGACGGCATCGCCGTACCGCTCGTAGACCGGCGTGTCCTGGAGCAGCTTCCGCGTGAAGACGCCGTAATGGAGGACGCCGAACGCCGTGAAGAAGGTCGCCGCGACGAGCGCGGCGACGAGCGTGACCCGGAGCCGATCCCCAACCGGAAGGGACAGGCGGGCGCGGTCGATCGATCCGGCCGCGCCCGCCGGGCTACCTACTTCCCTCTACCGTGGCCGCCACTGTTGCCGTGGCCGCCGCCGTTTCCGTTTCCGCTTCCGTTGCCGGGGTTGTCCGGCTTGCCGGTGTTGCTCGGCTTCCCGTGCGTGTCCGACTTGCCGTGCGTCGTCGACTTGCCGTGCGTGGACGACTTGCCGTTGGGCGTGGCCTTGTCGGCCTTCGCCTTCGACTTGGACTTGGAGGTCGAAGCCTTGTTCGGCTTGGCCTTCTTCGGCTTCGACTTCTGGGCCTGAGTCGTTGCCTGCTGCGTCGTAGTCGCCGTCGGCGGGCACGGGCCGACCGTGTCGCCATGAGCCATGTGCGCCGGCACCGCATGCTCGTCAACGGTGATCGTGTGCTGCGGATTGCTCCTGGAGCCGGTGTGGTGGCAGATCGTTACCCTCCGGGACGGTGTCGTACCCGTGACCCCGGTTGACGTGCTGCTGACCGTCGACCCGGCGCCGGGATGCTTGTTGGTCTTGACGACGCTCGCCGTGGCGAACCCGGCTGCGCCGAGGAGGGCGGCCCCGAGGAGCGCCGCCATGAGTTGTCGCATTCATTGCCCCTTTCTCGCGTGCCGCCGGACGCGCGTCGCTTGCTCTAAACGTAAGGACGCCGATTCCGCCGGAATCCGGCGCTGTGCTAGTAACTCGAAAAGGGGAGGGGCTGGATCGCCCCCGCGGGCGCTGGACTCAGCGCTCGCGGTAGACGATCCGCCCGCGTTCTAGGTCGTAGGGTGAGAGCTCGACGGTGATGCGGTCACCGGGGTTGATCCGGATCCGGTACCGCCGCATCTTCCCGGACGTGTATCCGAGCGTCGAGTGTCCGTTGTCGAGCGCGATCTTGAAGATCCCGTTGCGATACGCCTCGACGACCTCGCCCTGAAGCTCGATTTTGGCTTCCTTTTCGGAAATAACTGCTCCTTCCAGGACGCCTACGCGCCGACCAGGACTACGTTCCGCGCCTCGGGGCCCTTCTCGCCCTCGACACGCTCGAACTCGACGCTTGCGCCTTCGGCCAGCGTCTTGAAGCCGTTGCCGACGATGTTGGTGTGGTGCACGAAGAGATCCTTCCCGCCCTCTGCCGGGGCGATGAAGCCGTAACCCTTCGAATCGTTGAACCACTTGACGGTTCCGTTCGCCATGAAAAACACCTCCCTTGCCACTTCACGAACGCGTAAGGAAGGTACCTATGACCGAACCGAACTCGCTCTAGTTGCGCTCACAGTAGCAGCCGCGGTCAGCTTTGAAAGCAACTCGAGGAGACGGACGCGCTCGTCCCCCAGGGCCGCAACCACCTTGGCCAGCCGCTCTTCGCCGGCAGCCGTCAGACGGACGGAGATCGCTCCACGGCGGTTGCGGTCGAGCTCGCGGTGCACCAGACCCGCGTCTTCGCTCCGCAGCACGAGCTCGGTCACGGTGCTCTTCCCCAGCTGGAGACGCTCTTCGAGCTCGGCGAGGGTCGCCCGCCCGGGTTCGCGGCGCCCGGTCTTGACCATCAACAGCAGCTGGTACGAGCGGGGCGTCAGGCCATCCGCACGGCTGACCACCTCAGTGCGCCGTGCGAAGAGGCGCAACATCTCGCGCAGAGCCGCGGCGTTGTCGTAGTCCTCGGCGGTGGGCGTCATTCTTTGCAATTTCCTCACGTAATCCGACTAACTTCGTATTACGAACAGCGTCGGTATCCGACACTAGCATCTGACAAGGGGGAGTCACGATGAACGGCAACGCCAGGCGCTGGCCAGGCGGCGCGCTCGGAGCCCTGATCGCCGGCGTACTCGCCACAACCCTGCTCATTCCTGCCGGCGGCTCGGCAAGTGCACAGGCGCCGCCGAAGGCCGCCGGCCAGCCGCGCGTGGCCGGTACGCCGATCGAGGGAACCCGGCTGACGGCACGCAACGGCCCCTGGACCGGCACGACGCCGTTCAGCTTCACGTACCGGTGGCTCCGCTGCGACACGAGCGGCGGAGGCGTCAACGGGGTGAACTGCTCGGCGATCTCGGGGGCCACGGCGAAGACGTACATCCTCGGGCACGCCGACGTCGGACACCGAATCCGCGTGCGCGTGACCGCTACGAACTCCGAAGGCTCGGCGACGGCGGTGTCAAACGCGACCGAAGTCGTCCAGGCGGCCGCGACTGCTGGTCCGCCTCGAGCGACGACGACGCCGACGATCTCGGGGACGCCGCAGGTCGGTCAGACGCTGACCGCGAACACGGGGTCGTGGGTCGGCGCGCAGCCGTTCACGTTCTCGTACCGCTGGCGCCGCTGCGATCGCACCGGCGGGAGCTGCTCGGACATCAGCGGGGCGACCGCAAAGACCTACTTGCTCACCTCGGCGGATCAAGACACGACGCTACGCGTCCGGGTGACGGCCCGTAACAGCCGCGGCTCCGCGTCGTCGACGTCCGCGCCGTCCGCGGTGATCGCGAAGGCGGAGGCACCGAGCGGTTCGACCGTCTCGATCAGCGATGTCTCGCTCCCGAATCGCCTGCTGATCGACCGCGTGGCGTTCATCCCCCAGCCGCTGCGCTCGCGTAGGACGTTCATCGCGAGGTTCCACGTCTCGGACAGCCGCAGCCACTCCGTCCAGGGGGCGCTCGTCTTCGTCGTCGCGATTCCGTTCGGGTCAGCGACGACGCCGGTCGAGGCGGCAACCGGCGGGGACGGCTGGGTGACGTTCGCGATGCGCCCGACGAGCCGCGTCAAGTTCGGCCGTCCGGACGGAATAGTCATGTTCGTCCGCGCGCGGAAGGCGGGCGAGCGCCTGATCGGCGGCGTCTCCACGCGCCGCCTGGTGCAGCTCAGCACCCGCTGAGCTACGGACGGGGTCGGCAAGCGCGGAGGCCGCCGGCTCGGCGGCCTCCGCCGCGTCGCCGGGCATAGACTCGGCTCCGTGGACGTCTTCACCGCGATCGCCTCGAAGCGGGACGAGCGGCGGTATGCGGACCGGCCGATCCCCGAGGAGCTCGAGATGCGGATCCTCGATGCCGGGCGGCTCACAGGCAGCTCCAAGAACCGGCAGGACTGGGAGTTCGTCGTCGTCTCCGACCGGGAGGCGCTCGCGGAGGCGGTCTTCGCTCCCGACAACGTGCGCACCGCCGCACTCGCCGTGGCGATCGTCTGCCCGCGCGCCTTCGACGCCGCGCGCGCCGCCCAGAACATGATGCTTGCCGCCTGGGGCGACGGGATCGTCTCCTGCCCCAACGGCGTGCGCGACGACGAGGCGATGGAAAAGATCGTCGGGGCGGCGCCGGCGATCGTGCTCTCGTTCGGCTATCCGGCGAAGCCGCGCGACCCGGACTCCCGCCCCGCCGAAGAATGGTCGCGGCGCGCGAACCGGAAGCCGCTCGAAGACCTCGTTCGACGCGTTTAGCTCTACTTCCCCCTGAAATAGTCGGCGCCCGTCGTCGGGTCGGTCTGTCCGATCCCGGTCCTAAAGTCGCTGCAAAGAGCGACTTTCGGAGGTGACGGATGCTGCGCGAGCGGGCGATCGGAGAGAGTCTTTGGGAGGCG
>WNGE01000208.1_pt1 | contig 97274 bp, 89 predicted proteins | sample 5400651 | NCBI WGS metagenome assembly WNGE01 (sample SAMN13153370, study PRJNA577476) | soil metagenome | isolation source: 60 cm soil or saprolite under grassland replicate 2 | place: USA:California | collected 2016-06-15 | reverse complement strand
GCTGTCACCACTCGATGGCCTGCCGGTTCGGGAGGGGGCGCGGTCGGCGAAGGCGGCAACACACGTTCGCGGTCAGGTATGCGGTGGTGGCGACCGCGATGATGGCGAAGCTGGGCGGCATCGCTGGAACCGCGTAGCTGAGCAGCAGGCCCGCCCACATCTCGGTGATGGCGAGCCCGGTTGAGATGGCAAGGCCGCGGTAGGGCCGGTCGGTGAGCGCCACCGCGGTCGCGGCGGGGGCGGCCAGCAGGCCGAGCAGGAGCAGGGCACCGACCGCCTGGGTGGCTTCCGCGGCGGTCGCGCCGACCAAGGCGAGGAAAACAATGCCAACTGCGCGAACCGGGACGCCGCGGGCTGCGGCCACCGCCTCGTCGATGGTGGCAAAGAGCAGCGGCCGGCTGATCACCAATACCGCGAGCACGATGCCCGCGCCGAACCCGGCGGCGGTCGCGGCCTGCCCACCTGACAGCCCGAATATCGACCCGAACAGCACGCTGATCCCGGCTGTGCCATTGGAGGTGCTGTGCGATGTCGTGAAGAGGGTGAGAAAGAAGACGCCCAGGCCGAGGGTCCAGGCGAAGACATTGCCGATGACGACGTCGTCGGCACGGCCTTTGTTTCCGAGCAGGCCGATGGCTGCCGCGACGGCGATGGTCGCCACGAAAAGCCCAAGACGCAGGTCGATGCCGGCCGCAAGCGCCGCCAGCGCGCCGGTGAACGCGACGTGGCCGAGCGCGTCGCCGGTGAACACCTGGGCGCGCAGCACCAGGAAGAACCCCGCGAGGCCGCATGCTGCCGCGATGGCCGTTCCGGCGAGGAGCGCATGCTGTAGGAACGGGTGGGCGAAGATGCTCACGTCGGCACCCCCGCGAGTGCGTGCCGCCGGTCGAGCCGTCGCCGCGTGTAGCCGGCCAGGTGTGCGGCGAGGTAGGCGGCGAACGCGAATGTGGTGACGTAGAAGCCGATCGGGTACGGAGAGTAGTAGGCGGCGATGAGCCCGGCCCAGGTCACGGTCCAGCCGATCATCACCGTGAGGATCAGGCTGGCCATGGGCCGCGGCGTGAGCCGCTGCGCAGTCGCGGCGGGCATCACAAGCAGAGCGAACACCAGCAACGCACCCGTGATTTGCGCCGTTTCTGCCACAGCCGCGCCCAGCAGCACCAAGAACGTGATCGACAACGTTCGCACCCGAACCCCCCGGGCCGCAGCCACGTCGGGGTCCACGGAAGCGAACAGGAGCGGTCTCCCGATGATGGCCAGCACCACGAGCACGGCGAGGCCCACGGCGGCGAGCAGTGTCACCTGGCTGGCGGTGATGCCGAGGAAGCTGCCGAACAGCAGAGCCGTGGTGCCGTTGAGGAACCCTTTGCCGAGCGCGACGAACAGCAGCCCGCAGGCGAGCGTGAACGCCTGCACTATGCCGGTCAGCGCTGACTCGGTGGCCAAGCTGCCCGTCGACCTGGTCCCCTTGGTCGCCAGCGCGATGACGACCGCCGCCCCGAGGCAGCAAGCGAAGTAGCCGTATGCGGCGCTGACCCCGATAAGGGTGGCGCCGGCCGCGCCGGGAAACGCCGCGAGGGACAGGGTGTGACCGGCGAACGCCTGCCGTCGAAGCACCATGAACCAGCCCATCACTCCCGCGATGACCGCGACGACGGTGCCCGCACGGAACGCGTTGACCATGAAGGGAAATGCCCACATGTTCCTGATATCGGTGAGCAGATTCCAGGAAAATCCCGCTGTCATCGCCCACCGCCCGCGGCATGACGGTCGGTGTGCACGGCCGGCGCTTCCGGCTGGCCGACGACGACAAGGCGCCCGTCGGAGGTCCGCAGCACCTCGATCGGTGTCTGGTACAGGCGGGCCAGGGTCTCACCCGTGATGACTTCGGCTGGGGCACCTGAGGCGGCACCACCCGCGGCGATGTAGATGACCTGGTCCAGGTGGGCCAGGATCGGGTTCACATCGTGGGCGACCATGACGACGGTGACGGACTCGCTGCGGCATATCTGGTTGATCAGCGCGGCGGCGGCGGCTTGATTGGGCAGATCCAGGCTGTCGAGGGGTTCGTCGAGCAGGAGAAGCCGCGGGCGGCGGATCATCGACTGGGCAATGAGCAGGCGCTGTTGTTCGCCGCCTGAGCACTCGCCGATCGAGCGGTTCGCGTAGCTCGTGGCGCCGACCAGTTTGATCACCTCGCTCACCCGGCGAGACGCATCGCGGCGGCGGGGGCCGAACGGCAGCGGGATGCCCCACCGGTCGCCGTCGAGGCCAAGGCGGACCACGTCTGTGCCGCGGACCCGCACCGAGGCGTCGAAAATGCGCCGTTGCGGCAGATAGCCGATGCGGTGATTGGATCTGCCTGGCCGTTGCCCGAGCACTGTCACCTGTCCGTTCACCACGGGAATCAGGCCGAGCAGGACCTTGAGAAGGGTGGACTTGCCAGTCCCGTTCGGGCCGAGCACGGCCACGAACTCACCCGCGCCGACGGTCAGGTCCACCCCGCTCCACAACCTGGCACCGCCGACGCGCACCGCGGCGTCGCGCATCTCAAACACCGTGTCCGGCCTGGCCGCCACCGCCCTGGCATCATGATGGCCCGCCATGACCGAGGTGCCCCGCAGCGATGCCCGTGGCGGGGCTGGCCCGTCTACCGCCTGCTGGGCGTGCGCCATCAGATTCACGCTGTCTCCCTCACCTGCCGGTCGCCCATCATTTGCCCGTAGCGCGGTGAAGCGCGTTCTCGACCCGCCGCAGTTCGGTGACCTGCCACTGCTGGAAGGTGGAACTCGATGGGACCAGGGTCTCGGTCACCGTGGTGACCGGGATGCCTTCCGCCTTGGCCTGCTTCACCTGGGCGGTGACGTCTGGGGTGGCGTTCTGGCTGTTGTAGACGTAGATCTTGATTTGCCTGTTCTTGATCTGGGCGTCGATCGTGACTTTGTCCCGGGCCGTCGGCTCGCTGCCCTCGCTGATCGCCCGCAGGAACGAGTACGGGGTGAGTATCTTCAAGCTGAGCGTGTCCGCGAGCGGGGATACGATCGACTCCGACGCGCCGACCGGGGTGCCCGCGTACTTCGCCTTGATCTGGGCGATCAGCCGGTTGTACGTGGCTAGCGTCGCTGTCACGAAGGTGGTCTTCTGTTTGTCGAAGTAGACGGAGTCTGCTGGGTCGATCCGCTTGTAATCCGCGGTGATGGCGTCGATCACCTGGCGGACATGAGCTGCTGAGTACCACTGGTGCGGATTGTCACCTGGTTTCAGCCTGAGCAGGTCGCCGACGGTGAGGGTGCGGCGGCCTTGGACGGGATTGGCCGCGAGCAGTTTCTGCGCCCAGGGGTCGTAGCCGATGCCGTTGACGATGACGAGCTGGGCCGATGCGATCGTCCTGGCGTCGCTGGCCGCCGGTTCGTAGTCGTGCGGATCTGCGCTGGGGTTGGTGATGATGCTGGTCTCGGCCACATGGGTGCCGCCCAGCTGTCTCGCGATGCTGCCCCAGAAGTTCTCCGCCGCCACCACCAGGATTTTCTTGCCGGAGTCAGTCGGCACCGGGGCTGCGGGCGCGGTAGAGCAGCCGACGGCCACAGTCAATGCGCCTGCCACCGCCGCCAGGGCGGCGGGGCGGTCGATCCGCAGAAAGAGTCGCATCCGGGGGCTCTCCAATCACGACCACATCTGGCGACCGGCCACTACCGGATGTGCCCGGCTGTGCCCGGGTCCGGCCACGTCGGCGGCCGGCCCATGGCCCCGCACGGAAATGAAACCGATCTCCGTTTCCGAGGATCCTGCCACCCAGATAATAATGAAAACCGTTTCCAATGTCTATTCAAGAGTCGCGAGCACGGCGGCCCGCCAACCTGCTGGGCCGCGCCCGCGAGGCTGTCTCCCGGACAATTCCAGTCCGGACGCGCCAGTATGGGTGCCAGACGACTCGTGAGTCGATTGGGTTAACATGCGACGCGCCCGAGGCTGCTGCTTCGTTCGTTGCTCCACCGACTGACGTCGGCCATTCCGGCCGCTTCTCGTCGGTTCACGGGTACTTTGCGCTGTGAATCGCGTACGCTCGCCGACGTGCCCCAACACATGGAGGTCCCACGGCCCTGGCGAATGCTGCGCACCGCCGCCTGGAATCTGAACGAAGCAGGCGGCGTACCGCTGGTCGCGTATGTCCTGGCCAACTGGGTGGCCGGCCGTGTTGCCGGCCTGCTCTGCGGGCTCGGCACGGTCTTGATCGTGACGGCCGTGCACAGAATCAGGGCCGGCGCCGTGCCTGGGCTGCTGATGATCTCCGCGTCGATGCTGACAATCCAGACCGCCCTCGCGCTTGCCACCGGCCAGGCATGGATCTACTTCCTGCAGGTCCCGGTGGCCAAACTTGCCCTCTGCCTGATATTCGCCCGCTCAGCCTCCACATCGCAGCCACTGGTCGCGCGGCTGGCCACCGAGGTTGTCGCGTTGCGGCACCCGGCGGGCCAACACCCGGGTTTGCACCGCTATTTCCAGCGGGCGACCTGGTTGTGGGCCGGGATCTTCCTGGTGCTGGCGCTCGGGATGGCGGTCTTCGTCGCGACTCAGCCCATCTCGACGTTCCTGATCCTGTCCACCGTCGTGACCGTGGGCTTGATTGTTACCGGTGCCGCGGTGTCAGCGCTTTGGTTCTTCTCGGTGATCCGCCGCCTGGGGCTGCGGCTCTCCTTTGCGCCTGCGTAGCGCCACCTTTCCACCCCGGACCGTGGCCCCGATTGGACAGGTCGGGCGCGAAAGCAACCAGTCCAGGGTGGAAAGTTGCGGAGCCTCATTGCTTCTGCAGGACCGCCTCGGCCTCTATCTCTAGCTGGATCTTCTCGCTGACCATGACACCTCCGGGTATCGGCGCGTTGAAGCTGACACCGAAGTCGTTGCGGTTGATCTCACCTCGGGCCGAGAAGCCGGCGCGCGTGCTGCCACCGAAGGGGTCCTGGCCGAATCCGTTGACCTCGACGTTCAGCGACAGGGGCCGGGTCACGCCCCGCAACGTTAACTCACCATCGACGATGAAATCGTCGCCGTCGCGGCGGATTCCTGTCGACCGGAACGTCATGGTGGGATTGTTGGCCGCGTCGAAGAAGTTCTCCGAACGCAGGTCGTTATCCCGCATCTCGTTAGCGGTATCGACGGACGCCAAGTCGATGCTGGCGGTCGCGGACGATTCCAGCGGGTTTTCCGCGGTGATGATGCGGGCCTCGAATTTTGTGAACCTCCCCCTGACCTTGCTGACCATTAGATGACGTGCCATGAACCCGATATGCGAATGGATGGGGTCCACATCCCAGGTGCCAGCAACGTAGCCAGGGGTCTCGGCCGCTTCTGCCGTCATGGCGTCTCCTTTGTTGGTGTCGGCACCGTCCCACGGGGGTTGACCGGCAACAATCACAAACCTAAGTCTTGCCGGGCCCGGCGAGGGCCGATTGGCCACATAGCGGGCCGATCTGTAGCGTATCCCCGGCCGGCCGCGCTCATCGCTGTGGGGCATGCGTTTCCGGCGCGAGGGCACGCGGCAGGCCGAAGATCGGGAACAGGTCCGGGTCCTGGAACGCCACGAGCCACGAAATGCCCGCGCCTGTGATGGTCGGCACGTGCAGGGCGTGCGCGTGATGGATGCCATCATCGCCGCGCCGGTACGCCGCGAGAGCGGGTCGGCCGTTGGCCCTGGTTGCCGTCGGCCGCCACTTGCCCGGCGCGGCGAAGCTCCTCGCGGCGAGGAACCGCGAGACCAAATCACGGCCGGCGAACCAGGTGAGGTAGGGCGGCATCTCAAGGACCACGTCGTCGCGCAGCAACTGCTTGAGAACGGTCACGTCGGCGTTGACGAAGGCGGAGACATAACGATCAAGCAACTCGCGCTGCTGCGCGTCGCTAGGTTCGGCGATGTCGTCCTGCGCGGGTGCCACCTGCTCGAGATGTGCCCTGGCCCGTTGCAGAGCGCTGTTGACGCCCGCGGTTGTGGTGTCAAGCAGTTCGGCGACCTCCGCGGCCCGCCATCCCAGCACGTCCCGCAGGATCAGCACCGCGCGTTGCCTGGCGGGCAGGTGCTGCAGAGCGGTGATGAACGCGAGCCGGATGCTGTCCCGCGTCGCGACGATCGTGGCCGGGTCACCGGGCGCGGCGGCGAGCAGCGCATCGGGGATCGGCTGCAGCCACGTGATCTCTGGCCTCCTGTCAACAGGGAGCGCTTCCGGGTCGCTGCCCGGCGGGGCCAGATCCGAGGGCATGGGGCGGCGGCCGCGTTGCTCGAGGGCGGTCAGGCACGCGTTGGTTGCGATCCGGTAGAGCCACGTGCGCAGCGATGCCCGGTGATCGTCGAACTGGTCGTAGGCCCGCCACGCCCGCAGCAGGGTCTCCTGCACCAGGTCCTCGGCGTCGTGCACCGAACCCAGCATCCGGTAGCAGTGCGCGAGCAGCTCCCGCCGGAACGGATCGGTGCGACTGGCAAAGTCCTCGCCGACCGTCACCGGACTCCTCCTCGCGCCCATCACGTGAGCCACCGCGACGTGCTGAGACGCGCCTTGCGGCAGCCGTTCGGAATCATTATCGGCGGGGGGTTCCAGGGGGGTCGTCCCCCGGGCCAGCACTGTGCGGCTGCCGCTGGCGTGTCACGCGTCCGCATGGACGCTCTCGGCTTGGGCCGGTGTCTGCGCCGTCATCCCTGCCGCCTGTGCCACCTCCGCCACCTCAACACGTCGGCGCCGAGCTGGAGTCCACAGGCCGGCCATCGCCGCGGCGAGCGACAGGGCGGCCGCGACACCGACCGCTGGGACAAAGCCACTGCTGAACGACCGGGCGGAGGCGTAGCTGCCCGTTCCCGTGAACACGGCGGCGAGGATCGCCACCCCGAACGTGCCGCCTAGTTGGCGCAGCGTGTTGAAGGCGCCGGACGCCTTGCCGATCGCGGCCGGCGGCACGGCGCCGATAACGGAATTCTGGGCGGCTGGCATGGCCATCGAGACGCCACAGCCGGCCACGATCAGTGGGGCGATCATGGCCGGATAGGCGAGACCAGGCTTTGCGATCAGCGCGATCCAGCCGAATCCAGCGGCTTGCAGCACGAGCCCGCCGACAATGAGCGGCCGCTCGCCAATCCGCCGCACTTGGGCACCGGCGATCGGCGCGACCAGCGAAAGCGTGACGGTCCATGGAGCGAGGCGAAGCCCGGCCGCCAACGGCCCGTAGTGCAGCGTGGTCTGCAGGAACTGAGCGAAGAAGAACGCCGCGCCGAAAATCGATGCGTACATGAGGAAGCTGGCCACATTGCCCGAGGAGAAGGCGCGGGAACGGAAGAACCGCATCGGCAGCATCGGCTCGCGGACCCGGAACTCGAAGGCAACGAACGCGGTCGCCAGCAGTGCCCCGCCCACCAGTGAGATCACGACCTCAGGGCTCTCCCAGCCGGCCACGTTGCCGCGCACCAGGCCCCATACGAGCCCGAGCGCAGCCCCCGTGACGAGCACGAGGCCTCCGAAGTCCAGCGCGGCGCCTGTTCCGGTGCTCTCGCTCATCCGGTTGCGGACCATCGGGATGATGAGAAACCCGATCGGAACGTTGAGCCAGAAGATCCACTGCCATGCCAGCCCCTGAACGACCGCGCCGCCGACCATCGGGCCGGCCAGGATGGCCATCCCCGTCACGCCACTGAAGACTCCCAGCGCCTTGGCCCGCCGCTCGGGCGGGAATGCCGCGCTGAGCAGCGCCATCGCATGAGGCATGATCATGGCAGAGCCTGCGCCCTGTATCGCGCGCGCCGTGATCAGCCAGCCGATGCCCGGCGCCAGCGCGCACGCCGCCGACGATACGGTGAACAGGCCCAGGCCGGCGGTGAAGAGGCGTCGGCGACCGAAGCGCTCACCGAGCGCGGCCGCCGTCATCAACAGCACGGCGAAGGTCAGCGTGTAGGCGTTGACCATCCATTCCAGCTCCTCGATCGAGGCGCCGAGGTTCAGCCGGATCGTGTTCAGGGCGGTTGTCACCACCAGCATGTCCAGGCCGACCATGAACGACGCCAGCGACGTAAGGGCTAGTACCCACCGCCGCGCCCGTGTCGGCGACAGTTGCCTTCCGTTGCGAACCACGTGACCTCCCGGCCGCGAATCAAGACTGGGGACTTCCGCGCATGCGTGTACCAGTACGTACCGGGCAGCACACGAAAACTCATCGGCCACCACCGTGGTGCTTGACGACTGAACAGTTAGCTGCTCATGCGGACAAGCGCGATGGTGATGTTGTCGGGGCCGCCAGCCTCGATCGCCGCCTTCCAGAGTTTGAACGCGGCCTCGCCGTCCTGGTACTGGCGCAACACGTCACCGAGCACGGCGGCGGGTACGGGGTCGGTCAGGCCGTCAGTGCAGATCAGGTAGCTTCCATCGCCGGACAGCGGCGAGGCGGTCACATGGGGGTCGACGGCGGTCACCGCGTCGTTCCCGCCGAGCGTTTGGGTGACGATGCCCGATGGAAGCTGTTCAGCCGGCGGCCGGTCGTCAGTGCTCAGCTGGCGGAGGTCACCGGGGCCGGCCGCATACACCCGGCTGTCACCGACGTTGAAAGCCAGCACGCGATCCGTGGTGACCGAGACGCCGGCGACGGTCGTGCCCATCGCGGTCAGCGCGGGATTGCGCGACGCCGCTGCGTGCACGGCGTGGTTGCACTCATCCAGCGCCTCCCCGATCGCCTCTTCGCTGTCCATCAACGAACCGACCTGCGCGAGGTGGCGGGTCACCAAGGCGCTGGCCACCTCACCGCCCGGGTGGCCGCCGAGCCCGTCGGCGACCGCGACGACGAGTGGGGCGCCAAGCGGGAACACGAGGGTCTGCGGATTGCCTGTGACGGTCGCACACAACGTCCATGGCCCGATCACCAGGCTGTCCTCATTCTGGTCGCGCACCGCTCCCGCGTGGCTCAATGCTGTAACGGCGATGTAACTCATTGCCGCTCGCCTCCCCACGACCGCGGCGGCGCGCTACGTCGATGGCAGTAATGCATGGCGCCTGCGACTCTGCCCGGGTCAACCCCCGCCGACGCGTTCCAGGACGAACACCGGAATCTGACGCGCCGTCTTTTCCTGATACTCGGCATACGGTGGAAATGCGGCTACGGCGCGCTCCCACCACTGCGCGCGTTCCTCGCCAGTGACCTCTCGGGCGGTCATCTCCCACGTGCGTGGGCCGTCCTGCAGCTCGACTCGCGGATTCGCGCGGAAGTTGTAATACCAGAGCGGATGAGTTGGGGCGCCGCCCTGCGACGCCACCGCAGCGTAGCGGCCGTCATGCTCCACCCGCATCACCGGTGTCTTCCGCTTTTTGCCGCTGCGTGCCCCGCGGTTGGTGACGATCACCACAGGAAGGCCGGTGTCGCGCAACGTCGTCCCCTGCGTTCCACCTGAGCGCTCATATAGTTCGACCTGGTCGCGGACCCAGCCGCGCGGGCTCGGTTCGTACTCACCGTCAACGGCCATACCGTTAGTCAACACCCGCACGGACCGCCGCCGCACGCGGGATCCACCCTGAAACCTGGTTGGTGGCACCCAGGGCCTGGCCGGGACGGCCCGGCCGGGGAACAGTCTAATCGAGCTATATCTTGTCATTGGCCGCGATGCGGCCTATGATGTCGATATATCTTGATCGTATCGTGAGCGGGTTTAGGATGGGAGCGTGGGATGCCGACAGCGGGTTCTCGAGCCGGGGATTTCGATCCGCACCTGTTCGATGTGCTCAGTTGCGTGCGAGAGATGATCGGCCAGGTCCACGGCGCAGTGCGTGGCATGCACGGCGGTCATGGACCGGGCGCTCGCAAAGGGCCGTGGGACCGGCCATGGGATCGCGATTCCGGGCACGCCAGAGGCCCGAAACAGTGGCCGGGAGGATTCGGCGGCCCATGGAGCCGCTGGTGGCCAGGCCCGCCAGGGCCGCACGGCGCACCGGGCTGGGCGCGGGGCCCGAAGGTAGGCCGTGGCGATGTGCGCGCCGCGATCTTGGCGCTGCTGCGGGAGGGCCCGCGCAATGGATACCAGATGATGTCCGAGATCGAAGAGCGCAGCGGTGGCGCCTGGCGGCCCAGCCCGGGCGCGGTCTATCCGGCGCTTCAGCAGCTTGCCGACGAAGGCCTGATAGTGGCCGAGGAATCCGGCGGGCGGCGTACGTTCAGCCTTACTGACGCGGGCCGCATCTATGTAGAGGAGAACCCTGAGATGGCGCGAGGCGCCTGGGAATCGGTGGCCCAGCACGAGCCCGGTGAGATACCCGGTCTCTTCGCCCAGGCTGCCCGGCTTGGCGCCGGCATCGTGCAGATGGCCCATGCGGGCACACCCGACCAGATCCGCGCGGCCGAACGGCTACTGGAACAGACCCGGCGCAGGCTCTACCAGATCCTGGCGGAGGACGACGACCTGGCCGACGAGCGAGACGACGAGCAGAACGACTAGCGAGACGACGAGCAGAACGACGAGCCGCACACAACGAATATTTGAAGACGAGCAGGACGAGCAATGGACGAACGCATCCGGATTTCAGACGCCGACCGGGACCGAGTGACCGCCCGGTTGCGTGACCACTTCGCCGAGGGGCGGCTCACGAGTGAGGAGCTCGACGAGCGGATCACCGCCACGCTGACCGCCAAGACCGTCGGTGACCTCCGTGGTGTCATGGCAGATCTTCCCGAGCCCGTTCCGGTGCCGCCTCGGGCGCAACCGCCTCCACCGCGGGTCGCACCGCCGTGGATGTTCCGCCGCCGCGGTCCCCGGCTGCTGCCCCTCCTCCTGCTGGCGCTGCTTGCTGCGCTGATCATCCCAGGTGCCGGGTGGCTGTTCTTCGTGCTCGTCAAGCTGATTCTTGTGTTCTTCCTCGTTGCTTGCGTGGCTGGGATCTTGGTGGCTGGCCGGTTCCGGCGGCGGATGCGCCGCACCTGGGAGTCTGGCCACTACCACCGCCGGGCGCCTTATGGGCGGCATTGGTAACTCCTGGCGTCAGTGTCGTATTCGCATCATCTCGGCGTGGCCCCGCGCCGGACCGGTGATGGCGGGTCGGTCCGATCGGCAGGAACCGTTTCTTGTTCTGTCGGCGTCGCGGTGGCCTGCCATACCTCCCGGACGACGACCTGGAGCGCGCCAGCGGCCGGAATGGCCAGCAGAGCCGCCACAAAGCCGCCAAATAGCCCACCGATCCAGCTGCCGATCGATGCCCCGACGAGGACGGACACCAGAACGAGCAGTGGGTTGATCCGCACCGTCCTGCTCATCACCATCGGGTTCAGCATGTGGTTCTCGATCTGGGTGTAAAGGAGGAACACGACCAGCGTGATGATGCCGGCGGTGAGCGAGTGGCCGGCCGCGAACAACACGGTCGGGATGCCCGCCAGGGCGCCGCCGATCAAGGGAAGGAAATCAACGAGCGCAACCCACAACGCCCACAGGAAGGCGAACGGAACGCCGAGGATGAGCAACGTGACGAATACCACCACTCCGGCGATGAGGGAGGTCAGCAGGTTGCCGAGCATGTAGCCGGCGACCGAGCGGTTCACCTCGCTCGCCACCCTGGTGTAACGGGCCGCCCGCCCAGCCGACATCATGCTCAGTATCCCGGTGCGCAGCTTTGGGCCCTCGAGCAGCAGTAGCAGCACGAGCACGAAGATGGTCGCCAGCGCGATTACCAGCGACACCGCGCCCTTGCCCACCGTCAAGGCGGGCTTTCCGAGCGCCTTACCGAAATCCACCAGCTTGGGCGCGTTTTGCTGCACCCACGTCTGAATGTGATACCGGCGTACCAGGTGGCCGATCCATCCCTGGCCATGCTCCGCGCTGGCCACGTAATCGGGCAACCGGTCGGCCAGGTGGGTGATCCCGTTGATCAGCGGGTAGCCGAAGGCCACGGCGAGCCCCGCGAAGGCCAGTATGGCCCAGAGGGTGACGATGGTGACGGCAAGGCCCCGGCGAGGTACCTTCCAGCGCTGGAGCGCGACCACCAGGGGGTTGAGGAGCAGGGCGATGAACCCGGCCACGACAACGAGCAGCAGAACATCCCGTAGGCGGTAGACGACCTTGCCCGCCAGGTAGACGGCGACCACGACGGCAACAGTGGTGAGGATTGTGCGCAACGGGATGTCGCGCTTGTCCGCCGCCCTCCACAAGCGCGCCAGCCGGGTGTTAGGTGGAGACGAGTCATCGGCCATCCGCCAAGCATTGCAGTTGCCGCGAGTGGTTACCTGACCGCCCGGCCGCCTCGCTCCTGGCTTTACCATGCCAGCGTGCAGCATGTGCCGGAGGAACTCGTCGGTCATCCGGACCGGCTGCGGTGGAATGGCAGGTACGGAAACGATTTCGTCGCATCGTTCGTTCCGCATCCCCTCGCGGTGCGGGCGCTGTCTGTACCGCCTCCCGATGGGCCGGCCGCCGATCTGGCGAGCGGTCCGTCGGGTAGCGCCCTGCTGGCCGCAGCGGCTGGGCGGCAGGTCACAGCGGTGGACGTCGCCGAGGTCGCACTGGGCCTGCTCGGCCAGGAGGCGAAGCGGCGCGGGCTCAGCGATCTCATCACCCTGGTGCATGCCGATCTGGGGGTGTGGCGCCCGCCGCCACGCCGCTACGCACTGATGCTGTGCACCGGATACTGGGACCGCGCGGTATTCACGGCCGCTGCGGCCGCTGTGGCCCCTGGCGGCCTGCTCGGCTGGGAAGCGTTCACCGCGCAGGCGCGGCGCGACCGCCCGAGCCTGTCGAGCGACTGGTGCCTTGGTCCCGGTGAGCCGGCGTCACTGCTCCCGGCCGGCTTTGAGGTGTTGAGCCAGCATGATGTTCCGGATAGCAAAAGAAGACTGCTGGCTAGGGCGCCCACGCCGGGGCGCGCGGGCGCGGCATGAAAGCCCGGCGAAGTGCGCGGCACGGGTTCAGCCGATCATGGTGGGCGGCGGCTTCACCATTTACCTGACAGGGATGTGAGATGCAGCAGCTGACCGGGCTCGACTCCGCCTTTCTGGCCATGGAGACACGGACCGTTTACGGTCATGTCGGCAGCGTCTGCATCGTTGATCCATCCACCGCTCCCGAGCCGGTGACGCTGGAGCGCATCTGCAAGGTCATCCAATCCCGTCTGCCACTGGTCCCCGCGTTCCGGCGTCGGCTGGTCGAGGTGCCGCTTGGGCTCGATTTCCCTTACTGGATCGACGATCCGGACTTCGACATCGAGTTCCACGTCCGCGAACTCGCCCTTACGGCGCCCGGCAACGCACGTCAGCTCAAGGAGCAGGTGGCCAGGCTGCACGCTCGGCCGCTGGACAGGACACGGCCGCTGTGGGAGATCTACCTGATCCTGGGGCTGGAGGGCGGCCGCGCCGCGATCTACACCAAGGTCCACCATTCCGCGATCGACGGCGTGTCAGGTAACGAGATCCTCGCCGCGGTCCTTGACCTGTCACCCGAGGGCAGAGACATTTCCGGAGCCGAGCCGTTCCTGCCTGAGCGGCCGCCCGGCCCGCTGGGGTTGCTCGCCCTCAGCGCATTTTCCCTCCCTCGCAACCCGGTGCGCGCTGTGCGGGTCTCGGCGGGCCTGCTGCGCGCTGCCCCGACGCTGCTCTGGACGAGCGCGCCGCGGCTGCCGGTGGTGAACAGGCTTGTCCACCGTGATTCCGGCGCATTGCTGCCGCGCCAGCCAGGGCTGCGGGCGCCCCACACTCCGTTCAACGCTCCCATCACCCAGCACAGGCGGTGGGCGTTCTGCGACGTTTCCCTTGACGCCGTCAAGGCGGTCAAGAATGCGGTCGGGGTCACGGTCAACGATGTGGTGCTGGCCCTGGCCGCCGGCATCCTGCGACGCTGGCTGCTCGACCACGAAGCGCTGCCCGATGGCCCGCTTATCGCCGCGGTCCCGGTCTCAGTGCGGACCGAGGCGGAGAAGGGCACCCTGGGCAACAAGGTCTCGGCCATGCTGACCGTGCTGCCGACCAACCTCGCCGACCCACTTGATCGTCTCCACGCCGCGCATGAGGCCACTCGTGTGGCGAAGGAGCAGCATGGGGCGATTCCCGCGGGTCTACTCGCTGACGTGACACAGTTTGCTATGCCCGCCCTGGCCGGGCAGGCCGCGCGCCTGTCCGCCCGGCTGCGCCTGGTCGAGCGCGTCAGCTTGTTCAACCTGATCATCTCGAACGTGCCGGGCCCGAACGTTCCCTTGTACTACGCAGGCGCCGAGTTGCTCGCCTATTACCCACTTTCCGCGATCGCTGACGGACAAGGGCTCAACATCACTGTGCTGAGCTATCGCGGCACGGTCTTCTTTGGCCTGCTCGCGTGCCGCGAGCTCGTCCCGGATCTCGACCACATGGCGGAAAGCATCGGCGATGAGATGCGCGACCTGCGCCAGGCGGCAGGCACCGCAGCCGATTAGCCGTGGCGCAGCTGCGGCGAATGGTGGCGTGTCGTCTGGACGACCGCTTCGCGCGTCCACATCTCGCCATGATCCCTTGCATCGGAGATATTTCAGTACAGGTAGCTGAAAAGTCTCCACTACAGCGGATCATGGCCAACGTCCTCGCAACCGGCAGCCACCGTAGCCGGTTGCGAGCGCGCCGATCGTCCCTAAGACTAGAACGGGTTTCAGATCGGAGAGGGCGCGTGGTGGTGCCGACGGATGCGGACGCGGCAATACGGAACGCCGCCGCGCGGATCGTGCGGCGCGGTGACTGCGCGCCGCGCCGCGCGCGCGACCCCGTCAACCAACCGATGGTGAACAACTGGGTGGAAGCCATCGGCGACACGAATCCCGTCTATACCGACCCCGCGCTCGCCGCCATGTCTATCCACGGAGGCCTCGTGGCGCCACCGGCCATGATCCAGGTCTGGACGATGCGCGGGCTGGCGCCGCCTGGCGACGGGGCATCGGATCCGCTCCACGAGATGGTGACCATGCTCGATGAGGCCGGGTACACCTCGGTGGTCGCTACCAACTGTGAGCAGACCTACCACCGCTACCTGCGGCCGGGAGAGCACGTCGCTGTCACCGCCAGGCTGGCGGACGTGGCCGGGCCGAAATGCACCGCCCTGGGGGAGGGGTGGTTCGTGACGACGCAGAGCACCTGGATGGCGGACGGCGAGGTGGTCGCCGAAATGCTGTTTCGCGTGCTCAAGTTCAGGTCGGCGGCTGTGTCTGCAGGTGAGGGGATCACCAGGCCGAGTGTGAGCCGTGACACCGGGTTCTTCTGGGCCGGCGCCGCAGCGGGTGAACTGCGCATCCAGCGCTGCGGTGCGTGCGGTCAGCTGCGCCACCCCCCGGGGCCAGCCTGCCCGGCCTGCGGAGCGCTGCGGCCCGAGTATGTCGTGTCCACTGGCCGGGGCCGCGTTTACAGCTACGCGGTGCACCATCATCCGCCGGTGCCCGGGAAGCGGCCACCCTATGTGGTGGCGCTCGTGGAGCTTGAGGAAGGAGTGCGGATGCTCGGCGAGCTGCTCGGCGCGCAGCCCACGGAGGTACGGATCGGGCTGCGGGTGACGGCGACATTCGTGCCCGCGGGCGACGGGGTGATGCGGCCGGCGTGGCGGCCGGAGGAATCGTGACCGGCGCCGCCGTCCCACGAGCGCTGCCACCGACGCTGTGGCCGGCCGGCATCGAGGTCGGCGTGACGCTGCCCGAGTTGCGGATCGAGGTGACCACCACGTTCGTCGTGAGCACCGCGATCGCCACCCGTGACTTCCAGGACGTGCACCACGACCCGGACGCTGCCCGCGCTCGCGGGTCAACGGACATCTTCATCAACATCCTCACCACCACCGGCCTGGTTCAGCGGTATGTCACGGACTGGGCAGGCCCGCAGGCGCTTGTGAAGCGAATCGCTATCCGGCTTGGGGTGCCCTGCTACCCCGGTGACACGCTGGTGTTCTCCGGCCGGGTTAGCGACTGTGCCACCCGCTCCAATGACGCGGGGTGCGAGGTGGTGGTGGCCGTGACGGGCCGCTGCCGGCTGGGCGACCACGTCACCGGCACCGTGGAGCTCGCGCTTCCTGGGACGGGCGGCCCGCGGTCTGGAGAGCCGGCGTGACCCGGAGCCTGTCCAGGGTCGCTGCGATCGCCGGGATCGGTGCGACCGAGTTCTCCAAGGACTCGGGGCGCAGTGAGCTGCGCCTGGCCGTGGAATGTGTGCGTGCGGCGCTGGCGGACGCCGGGCTGGCGCCGTCCGCTGTGGACGGGCTTGTCACGTTCACCATGGATGCCAACGCTGAAATCGCCGTAGCCCGCGAGCTCGGCGCCGGTGAGCTGACATTCTTCAGCCGCATTCCGTACGGCGGCGGGGCCGCGTGTGCGGTCGTGCAGCAGGCGGCGCTCGCCATCGTCGGCGGCGTGGCCGACGTCGTGGTGTGCTACCGGGCCTTGAACGAGCGCTCAGGCCGCCGTTTCGGCCGGGTACCGCCCGGGGCGGCGCTGGCACCCACGTCCGCCAGCGTGGACGGCAGCTGGTCCTATCCCGCGGGCCTGGTCACGCCCGCCGCCACGGTGGCGATGGCGGCGCGCAGGTACATGCATGAGTACGGGGCGACCAGCGAGGACTTCGGCCGGGTCGCGGTCGCCGATCGCAGGCACGCCGCGACCAACCCCGCGGCCTGGTTCTACGGTCGGCCGATCACCCTTGCCGACCACCAGGCCTCGCGTATGATCGTCGAACCACTGCGGCTGCTCGACTGCTGCCAGGAGAGCGACGGGGCGGTGGCGATCGTGGTTACCGCGGCCGAACGCGCCAGGGATCTGCCGCACCCAGCTGTGGTCATCGCGGGCGCCGCGCAGGGCAGCGGGGCCAGCCAGTTCACCATGACGAGCTTCTACCGCGAGTACATAACCGGCCTGCCAGAGATGGGTGTGGTGGGCCGGCAGCTGTGGGCGCAGGCACACATCGCCCCCGGGGACGTCGACGTGGCCGTGCTCTACGACCACTTCACCCCGTTTGTCCTCATCCAGCTCGAGGAGCTGGGTTTTTGTCCCCGCGGCGAGGCCCGGCACTTCATCGCCGACGGTGCGATCGAACTGGACGGTCGGCTCCCGGTGAACCCGCACGGTGGCCAGCTCGGCGAGGCCTACATTCACGGCATGAACGGCATTGCCGAGGCGGCCCGCCAGATCCGCGGGACCGCGGTCAACCAGGTACCGGGAACCCGGCACGTCCTGGTCACCGCGGGAACGGGCGTGCCCACCTCCGGGATGGTCCTCGCCGCGGCGTAGTTGCCCCACACGGTGGGCCCGGGCGGTTCTTCCGCTTGGCCTACGGTCCGCTACATGGTGACCTGTGCTCGGTTCCGTGCCCGCCATGCGAGCTCGGCTTCTCCCATCGGAGTGGATGCGGGGCCCTGGACGAAGGGCCAGATCTCCTCGGCGATGGCCCGCCAGTCGGCGGTTGCGGACAGCTGCCCGAGCACGGCGAACAGCCCGAGGTTGATGCGCTGCAGGATCACGTAGGACCGCGGAATGCTCACGTAGGCCGCAACCGGGCTCCGCACATCGAAGAAGCGGCGCACGACCGCGGACGCGTACTGCTCGGTGATCGTCAGGGCTCCTGGCTCGCGGATGGTGTCATAGAACACGGCCAGGTGGTCGACGATCGTTTCTGTGCTCAGCGGCGCGTGAGGGCGCAGGAACCCGGCGTCCTCCATGCTGCGGCGGAACGCCTCGGGATCGCGGTTGACACACAGGTGGCGGGCCATCTGCATGAGCGGCCGCAGCTCGTCAGTGGTGAAGTGCTTGACCAGCCCGAAATCGAGGAACGTGACCCTGCCCCCGCCGTGGAACAGGTAGTTGCCCGGGTGTGGATCGCCGTTGAATGCGTGAACCTCGTACAGGCTCCTGAAGACGAAGCGGTAGATCGTTTCGGCGGCCAGATCGCGCTCCTCCTGCGGCCAGCTAGCAAGCTCGGCGAAACGGGCCCCGTCCGCCAGTTCGCTGGTCACGACCCTTCGCGCGGACAGTTCGCTGATGATCTTGGGGATGTGCACGGTGGGATGGCCGTCGAAGTAGGCCGCCAGCAGCTGCTGGTTGTCGGCCTCCCGGCGGTAGTCAAGCTCCTCAAGGACACGATCACGAAGCTCCGCGATCAGCGCATCCACATCCTGGCTGGGCGCGGTCACACGCAACATCCGGCGCAGCAGGGAGACGTTGCCGAGATCGGCCGCCACGGTCTCGGCAATGCCGGGGTATTGCACCTTCACCGCGGCCGCGCGGCCATCAAGCGTGATCGCACGGTGCACCTGCCCGATCGACGCAGCGGCGATGGGCTGCGGATCCCAGCGGGCGAACGCCAGGTCCGGTGGCAGGCCAAGTTCATCCTCGACCACGCCCGAAGCGAGTTCCGCGCTCATCGGGGGGACGCTGTCCTGCAGTCGGCTGAGTGTGCGGCGGACACCGGGCGGCAGGCCGTCATCGACGTAACTCGCCATCTGGCCGATCTTCATCAGTACGCCCTTCATCGTGCCCAGGGTGGCAGCCACGTCCTCCGCGGTCTGCAGGGCCAGATCGTGGCGCAGCCGCTCCCGGTGCTCGCCAGCGGCCGCGAACAGCCGCGGCGCGTTACCCGCGTAGCGCACCCCGCCGCGCAGGGCGAGCAGTAGCGCGGCCAGCCCGCGATCCGATCGCAGCCGCCCGAGCCTGCGGCGCAACAGGGCCAGGGCCAGGGCAACGGCCGCGCCGCCGATGGCCGCGGCGGCGGCGAGCTTTTTCACGCCGGCCGTTCCGCACGGACCCGCAGGGTAAGCCGCTGCCGCGCCTCGAGCACGCCAGGCTCGCCAACGAACACGGCATCGAGGACGCCGAGCGCCTGCCGGATTTCCGTCCGGCGGTCTTCGGTCAGCGATGGTGCGCCATAGCCGTACATCTCCCGTGCCCACCCGGGAACTGCGGCGATCGCGCCGTCGCGAATGTCTTGCCAGATCGCTGCGACGTCCTCGTCAAGGCCGGGTGGATCGAGCACGTAGGCCATCGACTCCCTGGCTGCGGGCGTGCAGCGCAGTTCGGGCCGGACCGAGGCGATGTATCGTCCGAGTTCAGCAAGGTTTGCTGGGACCAGATGGCGAGGTACGCCGACGAGTTCGGCCGCGACCACCATCTCCGCCACGTAGCGGTCGCCGTCCTGCGGCGACAGTGGCGTACCGAACAGACGCCCGGCCGCCACCCCGGACTCGACCAGAGCCGCGTGCACCCACAGCAGCAGCGCGGGGTCGGTGGCAGCATAGGGGCGGCCGGTCACCGGGTCGACGCCATGCACGTGCTCATGGATCCGGCGCACCTCGGCGGCCGCCCGCTCGGCCGCGGCGCGCTCGCCGAAACTGATCGTGCTGAGGTACGCAGAGGTGGCGGCGAGCCTGCCGACGGGATCCCGCCGCCAGCCACTGTGCTGGTCGACCCCGGCCATCGCGAGCGGATGCAAGGCCTGCATGAGCAGCGACCGCAGCGCGGCGATCGGGCTGGCCAGATCCGTGCTCACCCGCCACGCCACGCTGCCCGGCCCGAACAGGCCATCATCCGCGGGATTTTCCGGCACGCCCGACACGAAGGCGGCGGCCGAGCGCGCGACCAGGTCGGCCGCGGCCGCATAAGGACCCGCCGTCACCGCGACGCCCGTCGCGAGCAGCGCGAGCCCAAAAGCCGGTGACGCAGGCGGTCGGCCACAAGAAAGCTCACGCCAGTCAAACTACCCTCACATGGTTCCTCGCCTCGCGCCTGGCGTCGCCTGTTTGGCCGTTCGGGTCGGGTTTCTGCGCGAGGTTGGGTGGGGTCTTGGGAGGAGGTGGGGCGGGTTGCTCGTGTCGCGCCCGGCGTCGCCTGCCGGCCGTTCGAAGCCGGTTTACGCGCGACGTAGGCTGCGGTCTGGAGGAGGTGGCCGCTATGGGGTTCGAGCACATCCTGGTCGAGCGGTCCGGCGAGTTTGTCACCGTCACAATGAACCGGCCGCAGCGGCGCAACGCCCTGTCGCTGCAGCACATGCGGGAGTTGATCACCGCGTTGCGCGATATCGGGGACACCGACGCCCTTGGCATCGTGCTGGCCGGCAACGGCCCGGTGTTCAGCGCCGGGCATGACTTCGCCGACGTCGCGGAAGCCGGCCTGTCGGCCGTGCGCTCGTTGCTGGTGACCTGTACCGAGCTGATGACACTCGTCCAGCAGGTGCCGCAGCCCGTTGTGGCCCGGGTGCATGGGCTCGCCACGGCGGCGGGCTGCCAGCTCGTCGCAAGCGCCGATCTTGCGGTGGCCAGCGAGAATGCCGGCTTTGCCGCTCCCGGCGGCAAGGGTGGCTGGTTCTGCCACACTCCGATGGTGGCGATCGCGAGGAACGTCGGCCGTAAGCGGGCCATGGAGATGGCCCTGTCCGGCGACGTTATCGACGCGCGAACCGCGCTCGACTGGGGACTGGTCAACCGGGTGGTTCCCGCCGAGCAACTCGACTCCGCCGTGGCTGACCTCCTTGAGCGCGTGACCTTCGGGTCGGCAGAGAGCAAGGGGATCGGCAAGCAGGCACTTTACGCTCAGATAGACCTTGACCAGCCGAAGGCGTACGCCTACGCCATCGAGGTGATGGCCGCGACCAGCCAGCTGCCTGACGCGCGGGAGGGGATGCGCGCGTTTCTGGACAAGCGCAAGCCGAAGTGGCGTCACGGGCGGCCGTGACCGCGCCCGGCCCGGGGCCGAGTGGCCCCGCAGGGCAGGCCCGTGTCGCGACGCGTGAGCCGTTCGGCATATTTTTCCCAAACGGCTGCCGCTGGCGTGTCACAGCCCTTCACCGTGGCCCAGGCGGTGCGGCGCACCGTCTCGTTCGTATAGAACTGGTTTCACATCGCGGGTCATGAGCGCGAAGGGACGTCTGGTGCGGACACTCCTGTGCGAAACGCTTGGCATCGAACATCCGGTTGTCGGCTTCACCCCCTCCGAGGATGTTGCGGCCGCCATCAGCCGCGCGGGCGGACTCGGCGTGCTGGGGTGTGTGCGCTTCAACGACGCCGCCGACCTCGACGCCGCGCTGACCTGGATGGATGAGCATACGAATGGGCACCCGTACGGCGTGGACGTGGTGATGCCGGCCGCGGTGCCGGCGGAGGGCACACACACCGACCTCGGGGCGCTCATTCCCGAGGGCCATCGCCAGTTCGTCGAGCGCACGCTGATCAAGCTGGGCGTGCCGCCGTTGCCCGACGGGCCCCGGGCCGAGGGCGGTGTGCTTGGCTGGCTGCACTCGATCGCTCGCTCGCACGTGGACATCGCCCTGACCCACCCGGTCCGGCTAATCGCGAACGCGCTGGGTTCCCCGCCCCCCGACCTGGTGACACGCGCCCACGGCCAGGGTGTGCTCGTCGCCGCGCTCGCGGGCCGGGCCGAGCACGCCACGCGTCATGTCGAACGCGGCGTTGACCTGGTCGTGGCGCAGGGATACGAGGCCGGCGGGCACACCGGAGAGATCGCGACGATGGTGCTCGTGCCCGAGGTGGTTGACGCGGTTGGTGACCGCGTACCCGTGCTCGCGGCGGGCGGTATCGGTTGCGGGCGGCAGATCGCCGCGGCCCTGGCTCTTGGCGCGGCCGGCGTCTGGACGGGGTCGGTGTGGCTGACCACCGCGGAGTACACCCTGGGCGGCGTCGGCTCGGCGACACAGCGCGCGCTGCTCCGCGCCACCTCAGCTGATACGGTGCGGTCGCGTATTTACACGGGAAAGCCCGCGCGGCTGCTCAAAACCAAATGGACGCAGGCGTGGTCGGCGCCTGACGCGCCGGAACCGTTGCCGCTGCCGCTGCAAAACCTTCTGTGCGACGACGCGCATCAGCGGATTGCCCGGTCCGATGACCCGGACGTGGTCGCCATGCCGGTCGGCCAGATTGTCGGCCGGATGAACGAGGTGCGCCCGGTGGCCGAGGTGATGGGCGGACTGCTTGATGAGCTTGAGCGCACGTTGGAGAAGCTCGGCAAGATCCGCTGAGGCAGCCTGGGATCAAGGCAGTCCGGGCCGTCTGGCGGCATCGGACGTGTCACGCAGGCTGGCCAACCGCAGATGCTGATCGACCGCCGCCGTGACACGGTCGATGTCGCCGGTGGCGAGTAGGTCAAGCAGCCCACCTCGCAGGACGGCGAGCGCGAGGGTGCGCTCGGCGGCCAAGGCTGGGCCGGTCCGGCGTCCCGTCGGCTGCGCCGCCGCCAGGACAGCGAGCCAGTCGTCCACGGTTTGCCGGGCGAAGTCCGACCAGGGCCCGCCGGGCTCAGTGAGAGATCGCGCGTACGCCTCGACCCAGAGGGTCAGCAACGGCCGTACGGGCTCGGCGGCCAGCCATTCCCAGGTGGCGTGCACCAGAGCGGCCAGGTCGTGCCGTCCGCCGTGGTCGGACACCCGCGCGAGGAAGGCCAACTCGTCGGCGCGGGCCCGCGCCAGCAACTCCCGGATCAGGCCATCTTTGGTCCCAAACAGGAATAGCAGGACCCTCGGGCTGGACCCAATCGCGGCCGCCAGCGGCCTGAGTGACAGGTCCGCTATCCCGTGCTCGAGGACGTAGCCATAGGCGCGCTCAAGTAGTTCCTCCTTGCGCGGCGACCGGGCTCGTGCGGTCTCGTCCATGGTGCTAATCTCATCACTGAAACGGTCGTTTCAGTGATGAGATTAGCGGTCTCTGACCCGAACCACATCTGTGAGAGGGCGATAGCCATGAGTGACCCGCGAATCGAGCTGCGCCGACTGGGCCGGCCGGGTGACCTTGGCTGGGTCGTGATGGCACACGGTGAGATCTACGCGTCCGAGTTCGGCTGGGATACGAGCTTCGAAGCGCTCGTCGCCCAGATCGTCGCGGACTACGCCGCCAAGAACGACTCCGCCCGCGAGGCGGCCTGGATTGCCGAGGTGGACGGCCGCCGGGTTGGCTGTGTGTTCTGCGTCGCCGCGGACGAAACCACTGCCCAGCTCAGGATCTTGCTCGTCCATCCGTCGGCGCGCGGACGCGGCCTTGGTGCCCGGCTGGTCGACGAATGCGTCAACTTCGCGCGGCGGGCAGGATTTGCGCTGATGAGGCTCTGGACCAACCATCCGCTTGTGGCCGCCAAGCATGTCTATCTTTCCCGCGGATTCCGGTTGGTGGAGGAGGCGCCGCATCGCAGCTTTGGCGTGGAGCTGACAGCCCAGGTCTACGAACTCGACCTGCGGCAGGGGGCGCGCGTCGAAACGGCGGTTCCCTTCCCGGCCTCACGATGACCGGCCGGTTCCGCTCATCGTCGAGTTTCCGCTGTTCTACCGTCATCTCGACCTGGCGGACCTGATCGTCGCTTCCTCGCGATTAGTCCCGTGACTGTCGCCCACTGAGGGTGTCATGAGGCGATTGCGCCCTGGCATGATCGTGGCCACGGCGCGCGGAGTGCCCGATGCGGATGGCAACCGAAGAGGACGGCCTGGCGATGCGGGTCCTGACGTGGAACCTGTGGTGGCGTTATGGGCCATGGCAACGTCGCCACGACGCGATCGCGGCGACGATGCACGACGTCGCCCCCGATCTTTGCGGCCTGCAGGAGGTGTGGGGAACGCGGGAGCGGAACCTGGCCGCGGACCTCGCCGACCGGCTAGGCCTGCACTGGTGCTGGGCGGTGGCGGCGCAGGCCCACCGTGCTCCTGACGGCTCCCACGACGAGGTGTTCATCGGCAACGCCGTACTCAGCCGCTGGCCGATCGCCGCGCATGCCGAGCAACACCTGCCAACGGCCGGCATGACAGAGGGCAGGGTGGCGCTACATGCCCGCATCGATACGCCGGGCGGACCGCTGCCAATGTTCACGACCCACCTGAGCTACCGGCCGGGCGGCTCGCTGGTGCGCGCCGCCCAAGTGCGCACGCTCGCCGCGTTTGTCGATGGGCACATGGCGGGGTGCCCCTACCCCCCGGTGGTCACCGGCGACCTCAACGCCGAACCAGATTCCGACGAAATACGGCTCCTCAGCGGCCTGCTCACCGCGCCGGCGGTGCCGGGACTCGTGCTCGTCGACGCCTGGCGCTACGCGGACGCGGCCGACCCCGGCTTTACCTGGGACCAGCGCAACGGCTATCAGGCCAATAGCATGATCCCCGACTCGCGCATCGACTACATCCTGGTCGGCCTGCCCCAGCAGGGACGCGGCCGCGTGCGGACGACGCGGCTAGCGGGCATCGCACCGGTCGACGGCGTGTGGCCATCGGATCACTTCGCCGTCGTCACCGACCTCGAGCCATAGGACCGTGGCTGGGCGGTGCGGGCGCCTTGGGATCGGTGCGGCCCTTGGGGCACGAGGCATCGAGTCAGCGGAAGAGGCGCTCAACATAGTCGGCGCCCAGACCCAGCCGGAGATCGTGTACGCGAAGACCTGCTGCGGGTGGTAGTGGCGGTTTACCAGGCCAGCGCCACGGCACATCAGGACGTCACACCAGCGGTTCTGGGTCGGGGACATCCACAGCGGGCGGGTGCTGACCGTTTCCGACAGCGGTGCGTAGAAGCGGTCGTCATCCGTGGCCGCGTTCGCGATATAGGCTTCCGGCGCAGCGCCCGGCCGGAATGTCTGCGCGATCGGCTTCAGGTCGCGCCAGAACTCTTTGCCCTCTTCCGCCACGATTCCTCCCATTTTGTTAGTCATCGCCCCAGTCGCCATGATCAGACTCCCGCATCGAGCTGGCCTGGGCAAGGCCGTTCAGCGCTGGTGGTTGACCGCTGCACGGGTGTGCCGTCAACCTATTCCCAGACGTTGCCCGACCGCGCGGTCTAACGGTGACGGCGGACGGCGCCTCCTACGCCGCCATGGAGATGAGCACATGGCAGTCTCACCGCTAGAACAGGAAATCCGGCTTCCCGACGGCCGGGTCGCGCTGGCCCCGACAGCCCAGATCGGCAGCGCAAACTACACCAACGGTGACCTCGCGCCCTTGCCGATCGAGCGCCGGACGTGGAGCACTTACAACTACGCCGCGCTCTGGATCGGAATGTCCCACAACATTCCGAGCTATCTGCTTGCCTCGGGCCTCATCGCGATCGGGATGAACTGGGTACAGGCGGTGATGATCATCGCCCTTGGCAACCTCATCGTGCTCGTCCCCATGCTGCTCAACAGCCACGCAGGGACCAAGTACGGCATCCCCTTTCCAGTGTTCGCGCGCGCGTCCTTCGGGTTGCGCGGGGCCAACCTGGCGGCGATCTTGCGGGCGGTCATCGCGTGCGGCTGGTTCGGCATCCAGACGTGGATCGGCGGCGAGGCCATCTTCACCCTCACCGGCGCCATCGTCGGCCACAGCTGGACCGGGGCGTCGCACCTGGGCGCCTATCCCTGGACGCAGTGGCTGTCCTTCGGCATCTTCTGGGTCCTTGAGATGGCCATCATCCTGCGTGGCATGGACACGCTGCGCCGGTTCGAGAACTGGGCCGCGCCCTTCGTGCTTGTGGTGGCGGTCGCGCTGCTCATCTTCATGGTGATCAAAGCGAACGGTTTCGGCGGTATTCTCTCCGAGCCCTCCCGCCTCGGCTGGGGCAGCCACTTCTGGCCAGTCTTCTTCCCGTCCCTAATGGGCATGATCGCTTTCTGCTGGGTGGTGGGCTTTGCCACCGCCCTGATCCTCTACACGGCGCTGTCGATGTTCTCCCCGCAGCGTCAGCTGGCGCCGGCCACCGCTCCGGCGAGCTGAGCCGGCGCTTCTAGACTCGTAGCAACAAACCAACTCATGACAGGAGGCCGGGATGGCAAACGCCGTACGCGCCGCACTGGTCCAGCAGAAGTGGACGGGCGACAAGGACTCAATGGTCAAAAATGCCGTGTCCGCACTGCGAGATGCCGCCTCCCGCGGCGCTCAGGTCGCCTGCCTGCAGGAGCTGTTCTACGGCCCCTACTTCTGCCAGGTCCAGGACCCGCAGTGGTACTCCTGGACCGAGGAGGTGCCTGACGGCCCGACCGTCAGGCTCATGCGAGACGTTGCGCGCGAGCACCAGATGGTGCTTGTCGTACCCGTCTACGAGCGGGAGCAGGAGGGCCTCTACTACAACACCGCCGCGGTGATCGACGCCGACGGCCGCTACCTGGGCAAGCACCGCAAGAATCACATCCCGCAGGTGACCGGCTTCTGGGAGAAGTACTACTTCCGTCCGGGCAACCTCGGCTATCCCGTGTTCGACACCGCGGTGGGCCGGATTGGCGTCTACATCTGCTACGAGCGGCACTTCCCCGAGGGCTGGCGCGCGCTTGGCCTGGCCGGCGCGAGGATCGTGTTCAACCCGTCGGCCACCAGCCGTGGCCTCTCCGAGTATCTTTGGAAGCTGGAGCAGACCGCGGCGGCGGTCGCCAACGAGTACTTCGTCGGCACTATCAACCGTGTCGGCGTGGAGCCTCTCGGGGATAACGAGTTCTACGGGTCGTCGTACTTCGCTGACCCACGGGGGCAGATCATCGAGGGCTCCGCATCCGACACCGACGAAGAGGTCCTCGTGCGCGATTTGGACATGGGCTTGTTCGAAGAGGTGCGGCACCTGTGGCAGTTCTATCGTGACCGGCGTCCCGATTCCTACGGCCCGCTGGTCAACCCGTAGGAGGGCGGCTATGCGCATCCTCATCCGCGGCGGGACGGTCGTCACCGCGACCGGGTCGTTGCCAGCCGATGTGCTCATCGACGGCGAGACCGTGGCCGCACTGCTGGACCCGGCCCGCACGCACACGCTTACCAGGGAAGTCGACCGCACCCTCGACGCGGCGGGGCGCTACGTCGTGCCTGGCGGCATTGACGTGCACACCCATCTCGACATGCCGTTTGGCGGGACCTTCTCCGCCGACGATTTCGAAACCGGAACCCGCGCCGCCGCGTGGGGTGGCACCACGACCATCGTGGACTTCGCGGTGCAGCCCAAGGGTTCGTCGCTGCGGGAAACGCTCGACGCCTGGCACGCCAAGGCCGAGGGCAAGGCCAGCATCGACTACGGCTTCCACATGATCATTTCCGATGTCAACGAGCAGACGCTGAAGGAGATGGACACGCTCGTCGGCGAAGGCGTGACCAGCTTCAAGATGTTCATGGCCTACCCGGGCATCTTCTATGCGACAGACGGCGAGATCTTGCAGGCCATGCAGCGCGCCGCCAGCAATGGCGCGACCATCATGATGCACGCGGAGAACGGCATCGCCATCGACGTGCTGGTCGCGCAGGCGCTGGCCAGCGGCCGAACCGATCCTTCCTGGCACGGCCAGACCAGGCCGCCTGAGCTGGAGGGCGAGGCGACGGCGCGGGCGATTCGGCTGGCGGAGGTAACCGGGGCGCCGTTGTACATAGTGCATCTGTCGGCGCGGCAGGCGCTCGATGCGGTGACCCACGCCCGCGACGAAGGCCGCAACGTCTTCGCCGAAACCTGCCCTCAGTACCTCTACCTGTCGCAGGACGACCTCGATTCGCCCGGGTTCGACGGTGCCAAGTACGTCTGTTCGCCGCCCGTGCGGCCGAAGGAGCACTGGGCACACCTGTGGCGGGGCCTGCGCACCAATGACCTTTCGATCGTGTCGACGGATCACTGCCCGTTCTGCTTCCAGGAGCAGAAGGAGCTTGGCCGCGGCGACTTCTCGAAGATCCCCAACGGTATGCCAGGGATAGAGCACCGCATCGACCTGCTGCACCAGGGTGTCGTGGACGGTGAGCTTTCGCTCGCCCGCTGGGTCGAGGTCAACGCCACCACCCCGGCGCGCATGTTCGGCCTGTATCCCCGCAAGGGCACGATCGGCCCGGGCAGCGACGCCGACATCGTCATATACGACCCGGCAGCGAGCCACGTGCTGTCCGCGCAGACCCACCACATGGCGGTGGACTATTCGGCGTACGAGGGCCGGGAGGTACAGGGCATGGTCACGACCGTCCTGGCTCGCGGCGAGATCATTGTGCAGGACGGTGAATGGCACGGGCGGGCCGGGCGTGGCCACTTCCTGTCCCGTGGCGAGTGCCAGTACCTGCGTTAGGAGGGCGTCAGGTGGACATCGGCTTGGTCTTGCAGACCGATCCGCCCGCGAGCCGGGTCATCGAGCTGGCGCGGCGGGCGGATGGCAACGGCTTTAGCCACGTGTGGACCTTCGACTCCCACGTGCTGTGGCAGGAGCCCTTCGTCATCTACTCGCAGATCCTCGCGCAGACCTCCCACGTCATGGTGGGGTCAATGGTGACGAACCCGCGGTCACGCGAGCCGTCGGTGACCGCGTCGCTGTTCGCCACGCTGAACGACATGTTCGGCAACCGTACGGTCTGCGGTATCGGCCGTGGCGACTCGGCCATGCGCGTCCTCGGCCGCAGCCCTGGCTCGCTGGCCACGCTTTCCGCTGCCATGCGGGTCATCCGCGACCTGGCGGAGGGGCGTGCCGTGGACTACGACGGCACGGCCGTCCGCATCCCGTGGGTCCGCGACGGCCGCCTGGAAATCTGGATGGCCGGCTACGGGCCCAAGGCGCTGAAGATGTGCGGCGAGGAGGCGGACGGATTCATCCTGCAGTGCGCCGATCCCGATATCGCCCGCTGGACGATCGGCGCGGTGCGCTCGGCCGCGCGGGCTGCCGGGCGAGATCCTTCCGCCCTGACCATGTGCGTCGCCGCGCCGGCCTACGTAGGCGACGACCTGCCGCACATGCGGGACCAGACCCGCTGGTTCGGTGGCATGGTCGGCAATCACGTCGCCGATCTGGTGTCGCGCTACGGGGACTCCGGCGAAACGGTGCCCCGCGCCCTTACCGACTACATCAAGAGGCGGGAGGGCTACGACTACTCCCATCATGGCAAGGCGGGAAACCCGTCGACGGCGTTCGTGCCGGACGACATCGTTGACCGCTTCTGCCTGCTCGGCCCGCCCGAGCGGCACATCGACCGGCTCGCCGAGCTGCGTGAGATCGGCGCGGACAATTTCAGCGTGTACCTCATGCACGACGCGCGCGACGCCACGCTGGACGCCTACGCCGCCAGGGTAATCGGCGCAGTTAGAGCCTGATACGCGGGAGGCTTCGCCGAGTTAAGCTGGGTTCCGGCAAATCGGATGGGGGGCGCCGTCCAAGCGCGCGGTGGCCGACCGGCGCCGCCCGGCGCAGCGGGGATGGTGTCGCTTCCGCGCGCTGAGGCATGGAGGGTCATGGCAGGTGAATCCGTCGCTGGTGGCGGTCGCTCGGAACGCGCGCTGCCGTCTGAGCTCGACACGACCGTAGCGCACCCTGCACGGGTCTATGACTACTGGCTCGGCGGTAAAGACAACTTCGCTGCGGACAGGGAGGCGGCCGAACGGGTGCTGGCGGTGATTCCGGATTTGCGATGGCGGGTCCGGGCCAACCGCGCGTTCTTAGCGCGGACCGTCCGCTTTCTCGCTGTGGATGTCGGCGTCCGCCAGTTCCTTGACATCGGCACGGGGATTCCGACGGCGAACAACACCCACGCGGTCGCCCAGGCGACCACGCCGACCTCCCGCATCGTCTATGTCGACAACGACCCCATCGTGCTCACCCACGCTCGGGCGCTGCTCACCAGCACACCCGAAGGGTGCACCGATTACCTGCATGCGGACCTGCGCGACCCCGAGTCCATCATTGAGGGCGCCTCGCGCACCCTTGACTTCGGGCAGCCGATCACGGTCATGCTGCTTGGGGTCCTCCACCTCGTCCAGGACTCCGAGGATCCCTGGGGGATCGTGACCAGCCTGATGGCGGCCGTGCCGTCCGGCAGCTATCTGGTGATCTCGCACCCGGCTCTCGACATCCATCCCGGGCAGGCCGAGGCGCAAAAGCTCTACAACGAGCGGGTTGCGACGCAGCAGACGCTGCGTTCCCGCGCCGATGTCGCGCGGTTCCTCGAGGGCATGGAATTGGTCGACCCTGGTCTGGTGCAGGTCCACCAGTGGCGGCCGGATCCCGGCATCGTGGTACCTGCCGGTATCGCGTCCGCGTACGGGGCGGTGGGTCGCAAGCGTTAACTGCGAAGCGCCGACGTCGAGGGCGGCCGTCAATGAGCCGGTACACCCATGATCGAACAAGCGTAATAATCCCGAACGGCTGCCGCGGTCGCAGGGTAATACGCGCTGGTCCGCGCGCCATCGCGCTGCCGGGGCCGTCCGGCGGGCGCGTCCGGGCCACGGTCATTCTGGCCAGCGGGCAGCGATTGGGGCACGTCGCCGCAGATCATCACGGACGTCGTGGCCGAGCCGGCGGGTTTCCCAGCGGTTGGCCAGGGCTCCAGCCGCTGCGCCGGTCAACAGCGGGCCGAGAGAAAACGCGCTGCGGGTGGCGCGGCCGGTAAGCCGCCGCTGCAGCCGCCGTCGCAGGGGAGAGGTCATCGTGAGCACCAGGCCACCGGGCGCGAGGCCCACGCCGCGGCGGTTCGCCCACGCGGCGACATATGCGGTCATGCGATCTGGGAGGCGCCCGGACGCGGGCACCCCGTACACCTCGTGCAATTCGGCGACTAGCTTGATCTCGATCCCCACCACAGCCAGCGTCTCCGTCGCAATCTCGACCGGGAACGCGGGCACGATCGGCAGCACCGACCACACTCCGATCGCCCCGCCGACGGCCGCCGAGGCGCGTGCCGCGCCGTCGATCAGCGCGTCCGCGACCTCCTCAGGGGAGCGTCCTTCGAACTGCGCACGAAGCGTGGCCTGATCGCGGATTGGCAGCCGCGGAGCCATGGCGAGGACCTGGTCAGCCAGCCATCGGCCACTCCATCGCGCCTGGCGGCTGGTCGCGTTGACGGCGCGGCCCATGACACGCGCGGCGCCGGTGAGCAGCCCGGTCAGCCGTCGCTGGCTCGGCGGCCGCTCCTCCCGCGTGACATCGCCCACCAGGTCGGCCACCTGCTCCGGCAGCCGATCTTCTGCTGCCTTCGCCATTTCACCTGATTCGCCACCGACACTGTCCATGGGTCTGGCTTACCCCTTCCTGCTCGATGCGCGCGCGGGGCGCGCGACCTGGCCGACGACGCGCAACATTCCCTCTTGCGCCGAGGATGCGACGAGCTCACCTGCTGCCGTGAACATACGCCCGGTGCCCAAGGCGCGGGCACCGCCAGCGGACGGGCTCGCGAGGTCGTAGAGAATCCACTCGTCAGCTCGGCACGCTCGGTGGAACCACAGGCTGTGATCGATGCTCGCGGTCTTGACCCTCCTACGGTCGGCGGCGAAGCCATGGGCGCGCAGCGCGGGGCGCAGGATCGAGAAATCCGACAGCAGAGCTAGCAGCGCGGAATGCAGCAGCGGAGACTCCGGCAACGCGGCAGTTACCCGCAGCCAGGTCGCCGCGACCCGCCGCTGCTGCGCCGCCCCAGCGTGAAGGCTGGATGAGACAGGGCGGAGTTCGACCGGCAGGACAGGTCCATGGCGGTGTGCGGGGGACCCTGCCGTCGCGGCGAATGGATAGCGTGGCTGCAGGCTGCTTGGCTGAGGCAGCGCAGGGGGCTCATCCTGGTGTTCGGGGCCGGCCGCCGGGACCTGGAATGACGCGAGCACGGTGGCCATGAGCTGCCCGTGTTGCGCGGCATCGACCCGCCGCGCGAAGAAGGAGCGGCCGTTGCGCAGGCCGTCCACGGTGAAGCGTATCGGCGTACCCGGGTCGCCGGGAAGCAAGAAGTAGCCGTGCAGCGAGTGGATCGCGGCAGTAGCCGGGACCGTGCGCCCAGCCGCCATCACGGACTGGGCGAGGATCTGGCCGCCGAATACCCGGCGGGTTGGGTAGTCGAGGCTACGGCCGGTGAACACCTCCGCCTGGAGCGCGGTCCCGGGCAGATCCGGGCCCTGCCGTGTGTCCACCGGATCCAGCTCCATGATCTGGACGAGGTCATCGGCCACCGTTGCTCCCTTCGGGAAAACCCCCGCGTGAAGACGGGTGGTAGCCGCATTCCGGGTGGCACGAGGGGTTCGTAGCGTGATTTCCGGACGGCACTGGGGGAGTACCCCAGGCCGTAAGGAGGTCACACGTGATCGAGGTCCGCAGTCTGACCAAACACTACGGCTCCACCGTTGCGGTGGACTCGCTCAGCTTCGACCTACGGCCGGGCATGGTGACCGGGTTTCTTGGCCCGAACGGATCGGGAAAGTCCACCACCATGCGCCTCATCGTGGGTCTCGACGCTCCAGACGCCGGGCAGGTGCGGATCGGCGGCCGCCGCTACCGTGACCTGCGCTGGCCCCTCCGCGAGGTCGGGGCCTTGCTCGAGGCCAAGGCGTTCCACCCGGGGCGGAGCGCCCGCGCCCACCTGAGCGCGCTGGCGGCCAGCAATGATATTCCGCGATCCCGGGCCGAGGAGGTGCTCGCCATCGTCGGCCTTACCAGTGCCGCCCGGCGGCGGGCGGGGACGTTCTCCCTCGGCATGGCACAACGGCTCGGCATCGCCGCCGCCCTGCTCGGCGACCCAGGGGTCTTGCTCCTGGACGAGCCGGTGAACGGCCTTGACCCCGAGGGCATCCGCTGGATCCGCGGCCTGCTGAAGTCGCTCGCCGCGCAGGGCCGCATCGTCTTCGTATCCAGCCACTTGATCAGCGAGATGGCCCTGCTTGCCGACCATCTCGTGGTGATCGGCCAGGGACGGCTGCTCGCCGACACGTCGGTCACCGACCTGTCCTCCCGCGCCCCGTCCCTGGAAGAAGCGTTTCTTGACCTGACCGCCGGTCGCACCGACTACGGCGCGTCAGACCACATGTCAAGCCGAACGGCTGGCGCGACGGTGGCACCACGAAGGGAAGAGTCATGACGACCGCGCTATCTTCACGGCCGCCCGCACGGCGCTACAGGTTCCGGCACGTGGCCGAGATGGAGTGGATCAAGCTGCGCAGCCTGCGCTCCACCACGTGGACGCTGCTGTTCGCGGTGGCAGGCACCGTCGGCGCCGGAGTAGCCGCCGGTCTCAACACCAAGAATGCGAACGGTGACCCGACGAACAACATCCTGGCCGGCGTCGCTTTCTCGCAGATCGTGATCGGCGTCCTTGGTGTGCTCACGATGACCGGCGAGTACTCCTCTGGGATGATCCGGGCGACACTGGCCGCGACCCCACGGCGGCCGCTGGTGCTGGCCGCCAAGGCGTCGGTGTTCGGAGCGGCTGCGCTGGCCGCTGGCCAGATCGCCACCTTCGCCGCGTTTCTGGCGGGCGTTGCCTTCCTGCGGTCCACGGTGCCGCATCCAGCGCTCAGCCAGCCCGCGGTGCTGCGTGCCGTGGTACTGAGCGGCGCCTACCTGGCCCTGATCGGGCTGATCGGGCTCGGCCTGGGAGCCATCCTCCGCCATGGTGCCGTAACCATCACGACGCTGGTCGGCGCGATTTTCGTGCTACCGGCCTTCGGGCTGGCGCTGACACCTGCGGGCAAGTTTCTGCCCGAGCTCATCGAGGCGAATTCGCTGGGCGCGGTCAAGCCCGTCAGTGGCTACTCGCTGTCGCCGTGGATTGGTTTCGGCATGATCTGTGTGTACGCCGTGGTCGTGCTCGGGATCGGCGGCTGGCTGCTCGTCCGCAGAGACGCGTGACAATGAACTCATGGGCACTGCGCGGCCGATGGCCGCACCAAGCGCGCGTGCGCCGCGCGGGAGCGCGATGACGGTGCTCTACCGGGTGATGCGCGAACCGTTCAGCCGCCGCGCGCGGCGTGAGTTCTTGTTCTGCTTAATCGAGGGTCCGCTCGCGCTCAGCCTTATCGCGGTGCCGTTCGGTCTAGTCGGCGCGACCGCGCAGCTCGCACCGGGAAGCGAGGTTGTCGCGCAGCGGTGGGCCCTTGGCGTCCTACTCGCCGAGTCCCTGGTGCTCGTCATGCTGGCGCCACGTGTCGCCCGCATCCTGGCTGACATCCACCGCGGCCTGGCGGCGGTGCTCCTCGGGGAGCGGGTGGCGCTGCCGCCGGCCCAGCATCACGGTCACGGCCTACTCGGCTGGCTGCGTGCCGGTCTCCGTGACGGCCCAGGGTGGCGGGCGGCTGGGTACCTGGTGGCGAAGCTGCCCGTCGCGGTGCTCGAGCTTTACGCCGCCTTCTTTTTCGCGATCGCAGGCCTGATCGACCTCACCTACCCGTTCTGGTTTAGATCGTTCCGCAATCACCCGCCGAGCGTGCACCTGAGCCCGGCGGCGGCCCTTACCCCGTTCGGTGTGTTCCACGTAAGCACCTTTGCTGGCACGTTTGTCGTCTTCGCAGGCGGAGTAGCGATGGTCCTCGCGGCGCCCTGGGTCGCCACGGGGGCTACCTCGGTGGATCGATGGCTGATGCGGAGCCTGCTCGGACCCGGGCGGCTAGCCCAGCGGGTCGCGGACCTCGAGCAGACCCGGGCGCTGGCGGTCGAGGATTCCGCGGCGCTGCTGCGCCGGCTCGAACGTGACCTGCACGATGGCGCGCAGATCCGGCTGGCCGCGCTCGCGATGAACCTCGGCATGGCCAGGGAGAAACTCGGCGACGGCGGCGCCCCGCTGGACGTCGCCGCGGTCCGCGAGCTTGTCGACGCCGCCCATCAGGGTGCCAAGGACGCGCTGATCGAGCTGCGCAACCTCGCCCGGGGCATTCATCCGCCCGTGCTCGACAACGGCCTGGCCGACGCGCTGGCCACCCTCGCCGCAGGCAGCGCGATCCCGGTCGAGGTGACCACCGCAATCCCAGACCGGCCGACTCCGGCGATCGAGACGATCGCCTACTTCTGCGCTGCCGAGCTGCTGGCGAACGCCGCCAAACATAGTGGCGCTAACAAGATCCATATCGAGGTGTCTGGGCGCGGGGAAGTGGCTGGGCGCGGGGAAGTGGCGGGCCGAGGCGAACTGGGTGGCCGGGGCGAAGTGGCGGGCCGAGGCGAAGTGGGTGGCCGCCGCGAAGGGGGTGGCCGCGGCGACGTGCTCCGGGTCTGCGTCAGCGACGACGGCCGCGGCGGAGCGGACCCAGCGGGCGGCAGCGGTCTGTCCGGGCTCGCGCAGCGGGTGCGAACCGTGGACGGCCGCATGGACATCGCGAGCCCGGCGGGCGGGCCGACGCGGATCACCATCACGCTGCCCTTGCGCGCGTGAGAGCATCCATTGATGCGCGTCGTGATCGCGGAGGATGCGGTCCTGCTGCGGGAGGGTCTCGTCCGGCTGCTCGACGATCGCGGCCATCAGGTGTGCGCCGCCGTGGGCGACGGCGACGCGCTGATCGCCGCTGTGGCGCGGCATCACCCCGATGTCGCGGTGGTGGACATCCGTATGCCGCCGACGCACACCGACGAGGGCCTGCGCGCCGCGCTCGACCTGCGCCGTGACCATCCGCGAACCGGCGTCGTCGTTTTTTCCCAGTACATCGAGACCAGGTACGCGGCACAGCTGCTTGAAGGAAACCCCGCGGGGGTGGGCTACCTGCTCAAGGACCGGGTCGCGGACGTGGCCGAGTTCGTCGATGCACTGACCAGGGTCGCTGCCGGCGGGACCGCGCTTGACCCGGAGGTGGTCCGCCAGCTCCTCGGGGCCAGCCGCCGGGCCGACGGCCTCGCGGCGCTCTCGCCGCGCGAGCGCGCGGTGCTCGCCCTGATGGCCGAGGGACGCTCCAACGCGGCGATCGCGGCGCACCTCACCGTCTCGGGCGGAGCGGTCGAAAAGCACGTGGCCAGCATCTTCATGAAGCTAGGCCTGCCGCCCTCGGAAAGCGACAACCGCCGGGTGCTGGCCGTCCTGCGCTACCTCCGGTCGTGAGCCAGCAAGCGCTGTTCGACCCGCTCCTGTCTAAACCGCACCGGGCGCAGGGCCCGTGTAGACAGCCCGGGGACGCAGTGGGACCGGGTTGGCGTACTGCTCCACGGCGTGGGCCAGCCATCCGGCGGTACGTGCGACCGCGAAGATCGTCTCGCCGGCGCCACTGATCATCTGGGCGATATCCGCAAGGGTGGCGAGTGCGAAGTCGATGTTGACTTCTGGCAGCCGACGGCGACGGGCCTCTGCGAGAACCGCCTCGGCGACGACGAGCCGCGGGTGGCCTGGTACGGCTGACCGAATGCGCTCGAGCAGAAAGCTCGCGCGCCTGTCGATTGAATAAACGGGGTGCCCGAAGCCGGGGACCCGTTCGCCGCGGCGCAACCGTTCCCCCACGACGCGCGCGGCCTGAGCGGGATCGCGGATCTCGAAAAGCAGGGCCTCCGCACCGAGCGATGCGCCGCCGTGCAGCGTGCCGCTGAGCACGCCGAGGCCCGCGGTGACGACGGCGTATGGATCGGCACGCACCGACGCGGCCACCCTGGCGGCAAGCGTAGATGCCGCGAGTTCGTGATCGGCAAGCAAGACGAGCGCAGCGCGTAGCACGTCGGGAAGGCCCGGTGCCTCCGGCCCGCGGACCAGCTTTCCGCACAACCGGTCGGCGATCGTGCTGCCTGAGGATTCTCCGGGGAGACAATCGACCATCCCCGCGATCAGATTCTGGCCAGCTGCCACGACGGCGGATGGATCAAGGTTCAGCCGCAGTGGATCGGTGGCCGCAAGCGTGGTGGTGATGACCTGGAGCCGTTCGAGCGGGAGCGTCTCGCTGGTCAGCCCGGACTGCGCTGCGCGTCCAGCGGCAGCCGCCTCCCTCGTGGCCCGCCACACCGGAGCAGCCCTGCCCTGGCGGCCGGCACTGACCGTGGCCGGGGTCGCCGACGCCGGGGTCGCCGACGCCTGGATCGCCGTGGGTTGGATCGGCGGCGTCTGGCTCCCCGCGGCCGGGATCGATTCGGTCTGCGCCGGCGGGGTCTGGGTCGCCGTCGCGGGGATCGATTCGGTCTGGATCGCCGAGGCCGGTGAGTCTCTCCATCGGTTAGTCCAGAGCCATTCAGCGACTGCCTCGAAACTGCATGACCTGGCCAGCTCGAGCGAATCGACGCCCCGGTAGTAGGGGCGCCCATCGCTCAGCGCGGTGATCTTGCTCTCGATGACGAACTCGGACGGGCTCACCTGCCGCCGAGGCCTGCCGCGCCGGGCGAGTTGCTCCACCTCTTCCGCATCGAAGAGGCTGCGTCCCTCCAGCGACCTTCGGCGGCCCAGGACTCCGCGGCTGACATAGGCGTAGAGGGTGCCAGGCTTGACCCGGAGCCGCTCAGCCGCTTCCGCCGTTCCGATCCACTCGGCGGCCCGGCTCGTCGGGCCACCGGCGTCAATGGTCGACCGCGGATTCGCAGGGATCTGACTCTCCGCCGAGGTCACGTTACTCTCCGCCATACTGATCTTAAATCTCCCTTGGACGTGGACGCTTGGTTCTGGCGGGATGTCCATGATCCACTGGCACGGAGACTTTTCAGCTGAATGTGCTGAAAAATCTCCGACGCAAGGGATCAAGCTGGCCTGGGGGGCCCAGCGACCGGGCCCCGGATCTCCGTGGGTGGCCACCCAAGAGTAGGATGAGTTGATTTTAATCAATATTGATTCACATGCGCATGGTGTGTCAAGTTGGGAAGTGCGTCACCTGACACCAGAACGACAGGAAAGGCACACCATGCCGCGCATCCACTTCCTGGACGTCACCAACCGCGACGGTGTCCAGACGGCCCGGACCGGGCTGTCCAAGTTCGGCAAGACGATGGTCAACTTCTATCTCGGCAAGCTGGGTGTGGCCCAGTCAGAGATCGGCTTTCCCGCCCTGTTTCACGAGGTCCCCTACTTCCGCGCGCAACTCGCGCTCGCCGAAGCTGGTGCGTTCGGCGACCTGCGCCTGTCCGGTTGGTGCCGCGCGGTCCCCGCCGACGTGGACAAGGCCGTCCCGGTGGGCCTCGCCCACTACAACCTGTCGATCTCCACATCCGATCAGATGCTCAAGAACAAGTTCCGCGGCCGGCTGGACCGCGACGCGATCATCCGCGAGATGACGGCAGCCGTCCAGCACGCCAAGGCAGCGGGCGCGCGAACAGTCGGCGTCAACGCCGAGGACGGTTCACGGACCGACGAGGGCTTCCTCGCCGAATTCGCGCTCGCCGCCAAGGAGGCGGGCGGGGACCGGGTGCGCTACTGCGACACGATCGGCGGGGACACGCCGCAGCGGATCCGCGAGCGTTTGGCCAAGCTGGCGAACATCGCCTGCCTTCCAGTCGAAACCCACTGCCACAACGACCTGGGCCTCGCCGTGGCCAACTCGATCCATGGTGCGCTCGGCGACCTCGACGCCGGGCAGGATGCGTGGGTCAACACCTGCATTAACGGCATCGGAGAACGGTCAGGCAACGCAGACCTGCTCTCCTGCGTGCTGGCGTTTCGACACGGCTTCGGCGTGAGCGACAGGGCCGACATCGGTGACCCGCTCGACCTGGCCTGGGGCAGGCGGTTCTCGCTATGGGCGAGTTACGCCCTCGGCCAGCCGCTGCCGGCTAACCAGGTCGGCGTCGGCCGCAACGCCTTCGCCCACGAGTCAGGAATTCATGCCGACGGCGCGCTGAAGGACCACCGGAACTACGAACTGTACGACGACGAGGCGCTCGGCCCGTTCCCACGCGACTGGCACACCCGCCAGGGCCGCGTCGTCCTCACCGGGGAGTATGGCGGCAGAGCCGGCTTCCGGCATGTCATGGAGGCGCTCGGCATCGAAGTCAGCGACGAGGACCTGACCCTCAAACTCCTACAGCTCTGCGGCGCCGCCACCGGCCGCCCACTCACCGACGACGAACTACGCGTCATAGCCGCGTACCCGCACCAGCTCGCGCTGCTTTATCCTGGTCTGCTCAGCTAGCGGGCCGCCGCACCGCAGGCCCGTGTCACCGCGCGCGAGCCGTTCGGTACCTATTATCCCGAACGGCTGCCGCGGGCGCATCGCCTGCCATGCTTGGTGCTCATGGCTGATCTGACGCAACAGATCCAATATGTGCGTGACGCAACCCGGCGGCTGCTGGCCGAGCTCGACGGGATGACCGACGCCGACGTGCGGCGGCCCTCACTGTGCACCGGCTGGACGGTCGGCCACGTCCTCACCCACATCGCTCGCAACGCCGACGGCCTGCGGCGCAGTGTGGAGGGCGCACGGCGCGGTGAAGTCGTGTCCATGTACGACAGCGTGCAGTCGCGTACCGCCGACATTGAGGCGGGCGCGGCGCGCCCGCGCGCTGAGCTGGCCGCTGATATCGCTGCTACGGCCCAGGCGCTCGACGACAGCTGGTCAGGCCTTGACGCCGCGCCGTGGGACCGCGACATGCTGCACCGCCTCGGCAGGCGGCCCATCAGACAGACACCGGCCATGCGCTGGGGCGAAGTAGAGATCCACCATGTTGACCTGGCCGGCGCCTATCGCCCGAGTGACTGGCCACCGCCGTTCGTTGCGTACCTCCTTGACCACGCCCCCGCGAGCGTTGGTGACCGGCTGCCAACGGGGGTGGCCCTCGATCTCGCGGCGACCGACACCGCCACAGGCTGGTCTTTCGGCAGGGCGGACAGCAGGCGGGTGGCCGTCAGCGGCCCGTCGTGGGCGATCGCCGCGTGGCTGCTTGGCCGGTCAGGCCCGGTCACCGCGTCGCTGTCGGTTGTCGGCGGTGAGCTACCGGAACTTGCCGCTTGGGGCTAGGCCATGTCTCGCAGATCTTCGGCGGCGCGGATCGGCGCCCAGACGACGACCGGCGGCGTTGTCGTCGTCGCCGATAGGCAAACAGGCTCTAAGGTGCCGACGCCGGTGGGGGGCCGAGCCCGGCCAGGCGGCATTGCGGCTGGATAAGACGCGATACAGTGTCGTGGCGGGCGAACGCGGCCTGGCATATCGCCTGGGCACGGGTGCCGCAGTCGTGCATGATCGATCCGCCCATGGAACTCGGCACGTTAACCGTGATGCAGCCGTCGCGCGAGCGGTCGTAACTCCCGGGACTTGTTGCGCTCCAGATCCCGACGCCAGCCAGGCCGGCCGCCACGAGCCCGCCCACGGCCGCCATCATCTGCTTGTGGCGTCGCGTGAGCGGTCCCGCAACCCGCTGCGACCTGCCTTCCATGACTGCCGAAGTATATGCGGCCGGTCAGAGCCGAACCCGCTGCGTGGCAGATGTATCTTTCCGGGCGTGCCTTTCTCCAGCAATAAAAGGGTGTGCGCCCCATGCGCATCCACTGGTCTGGAGGTGGCCATGACTGCGCCTGTTCCCGATCCTGCAAACGATCCCCCTGTCCAGGCGCCCGTCAAGGGTGGGCCGTGGCCGGCGAAGCCGACGTACGACCGCGGCGTCGCCATCCAGGCTGCCTTCGAAGGTGCCGTGGCGAAGCTGTGGGCGGCGGATTCCTGGCTCAATCCCCGCACCGGCTGGCGGGAACTCAACGCTGACCTGGTCCTGGAGGGTGGCGGGGTGAAGGGCATCGGCCTGGCCGGTGCGATCCTGGTCCTCGCCGAGGCCGGTTACCACTTCCCGCGCGCCGCGGGCACCAGTGCCGGGGCGATCGCCGCCGCACTGGTCGCCGCGGTGGAGAAGTCGGGCCAGGACATGAGGGTGTTGCGCACGTACCTCGACGAAATCGACTACACGCAGTTCATGCATGTGGGGACGCTCCGCCACGCCTTTGAGCGGCTCGGCGGCCGGTTCGCCAACATCTGTGAGCTGATGTTCCACTGTGGCCTGTACAGCGGGGACTACCTGCGCACCTGGCTTCGTCCCAGACTCGCCGAATGCGGCGTTTCCACCTGGGCCGATCTCGCGATCAGGCCGGAGGACGACCCGGACATGAGCCAGCCGGAAGGGCAGCGGTACCGGGCCGTCATGCACGTCTCCGATATCAGCCGTGGCAGGCTCGCCCGGCTGCCCTGGGATTATGACGACTACTACGGGCTGCCAGCACGCGACCAGGAGGTGGTTGCGGCGGTGCGGGCGTCCATGTCGATCCCCTTCTTCTTCGTGCCCGTGCGCACGGCGACCCACCCAGCCGAGACCAGGCTGCCGGGAGGCAAGATCCTGCGCTGGCCGGGCGGAACGGTCACCTGGGTGGACGGCGGGATGCTGCTGAACTTCCCGATCAATGCCTTTGACCGCGCCGACGGCCGGCCACCGCGGTGGCCCACGATCGGCATCAAGCTGTCGGCGCAGCCGGCCGGCCAGCCAACCGACGTGCCCGTGGACACCTCGGTCGAGGAGGGCTACCGGTGCCTGAAGACCATGATGAGCGAGTGGGATCGCTTTTACGTCCAGCAAACCACCGCGGACCGCACCATCTTCGTCATGAACGGCGGAATTCCCGCCACCAAATTCGACCTGACGACAAACGAGCAGCAAACCCTGTTCCTCAACGGCGCGAAGGCCGCGACCAACTTCCTGATCAAGTGGGCGGACGTCGGCCACGTGCCGCGCAGCACGCAGCAAGCCGCTGCCGCCGAAGCCGAATCGGCCGGGCATATGCAACCCAAGGAACACCAATGACCGCGAGTCCGGCTCGTCGACCCGACGCGACCCCGACCCACCCCGCCGCCGCTTAACGTGCTGGCTGGACGACCGCTGCCGAGCCGCCACCCCGCCGGACCGGCTCGGCGGCCGCGAGCACCTGGTCATTCGCCAGGAATTCCAGGCCGGTGGCGGCGCCAATATCCGAACTGATCTTGATGCTGGGATCGAGCGGCGAGGTGTCCACGATCGCGAACGACTGCCCAAGCTGCTCCAGGCCGGGCGTGGTTGGCTCGGCGATGAACGCAGGTTCCGCCTGGGTGGTAGCGCTGTTGCGCTGCGAGGCTCGCGGCGCGGCGATCGCTTCCGGCAGCGTCATGCCGAAGTCGATGCGCTTCAGCAGGATCTGAAGCACCGTGGTGATGATGGAGCCACCACCGGGGGAGCCGACCGCGAGCCACGGCCTGCCGGCCTTGAGCACGATTGTCGGCGACATGCTCGACCGAGGCCGTTTGCCCGCGGCGGGCAGGTTCGGGTCGGGTACCCCGGCCTGCAGGGGCGTGAAGTTGAAATCGGTCAGCTCGTTGTTCAGTAGGAATCCACGACCCGGGACCACTATGCCGCTCCCACCGAGTTGCTCGATCGTGTTGGTGTAGGAAACGACGTCGCCGAAGCGGTCGGCCACCACGAAATGGTTAGTGTTTGTTCCCTCGTCGGGCTGGGCCGCTGTCGTCGGCTGAGCGGGCGTGCACCCGCCTGACCCGGCGAATGGATCGCCGGGCGCGACCGGGCTGACGAGTGCCTTATCCGGATTGATCAGACAGGCGCGCTGGCGGCCGAACGCCGGTGACAGCATCTGCTGCAGCGGTACCTCGACATAGGCGGGGTCGCCGATATAGCGGTTGCGGTCGGCGAAGGCGAGCCGAGTCGACTCCAGGTAGTGGTGCAGGGCCTGTACCGGGCTCATCATCGACAGGGCGAAGTTGGACAGGATGTTCAGCGCCTCGCCATCCGTTGTTCCGCCGCTGGACGACGGCGCCATCCCGTACACGTCGTACCCGCGGTAGTCCACGTGGGTCGGAGCCCGCAGCAGCGCGGCATACCCGCTCAGGTCATCGACTCGCATCAGCCCGGCCCGCGGCGTTATCGTCGCCCCGGGTGCGAGGGGCAGGTGCTCCACCGTATCGACGATGTCAGCGCCGAGCGGGCCGCCGTAGAAGTCACCAACGCCGCGCCGCCCGATCTCCTCATAGGTGCTGGCGAGCCCCGGGTTGCGGAAGGTCGAGCCGACCTCGGGAAGCTGCCCGCCGGGCAGGAAAAGCTGGCGAGTGGAGGAGAACTGCGCGAACCTCGCGGCATTCTCGCGGACCTGTTCGCGGAAGATGGCGTCGACAGGGAATCCCTGGCGGGCGACGCGCTCGGCCGGGCGCAGCACCTGGGCCAGGCTTTGCGTGCCCCACAGATCAAGCGCCTTCTGCCATGTCATCAAGGTCCCTGGCACGCCGACCGACAGGCCGCTCGTCACCGCGACGGGGAAGGACAGCGGTTGGCCCGTGGCCGGGTCGATGAAGAGGTCTGCGGTGGCCCGCTGAGGTGCGGTCTCGCGGCCGTCGATCGTAACGACCTGGTGCGCCCGCGCATCGTAATAGACCAGGTAACCACCACCGCCGATACCTGCGACAAACGGGTCAGCGACGCCCAGGGCCGCAGCCACGGCGACCGCGGCATCGACGGCGTTGCCACCATGGCGGAGCACCTCAAGGCCGGCCGAGGTGGCCGGGACATCATCGGACGCTACGGCGCCCCCCGAGCCGACCGCGACCGCCTGCTTGGTGATGGGCGCGCCGGTGCCCGCCGCTAAGCGGGCTGTTTCCGCCGATGCAGGCAGGCTGGGGGCGACTGAACTGAGCAGAATGGCGCCAGACACCGACGCCGTTGTCAACGCGCTTACTAACACGCTTCTGCGGGACTTCATCAGCGTTCCTCCGGAGGCGCCGGGACCCGGCGGTGGTCCGGACCTATCCGTTCCGCGTATCGGCTAAACATCCGAACCCGGACCTGTCGCCAAGCTCAGGTGCGCAACGGCCCATTGCACCCGAGCCCAGGCGCGCAACGGGCCGTCGCATCATGAACGGGGTGGCTACAGCTCAGCCAGGGTGTCACCCGGTGCGCCTTACCTTCTCCTCAAAGGCGAGCAGGTGCCGCTTGCGCTCGAGCCCGCCGCCGTATCCGGTGAGGCTGCCGTCTGAGCCCACGACGCGGTGACAGGGCACGATGATCGCGATGGGGTTGCGCCCATTCGCCAGGCCGACCGCTCGGGCGGCACCGGGCTGACCGATCTGTGTCGCCAGCTCGCCGTAGGAGACTGTCTCACCATACGGAATTCGCCGCAGGGCCGCCCAGACCCGCTGCTGGAACGGTGTTCCCGCGAGGCCAAGCGGCACGTCGAACTCGGTGCGCTCGCCGTCGAAATACTCCCGTAGCTGGCGCGCGGCCTCGGCGGCAGGCGCGTCCGCGCGCACGGCGCGAGTCATGGTGCGGCCGATGGTCGACGCCGATGGACGGTGACGCTGCCGGTCCATGTAGAGGCCGGTGAGCGTGCCGTCGGCCACAACGAGGGTGAGGGGACCGATCGGGCTGTCGATCACGGCCTGGGTGCTGTCTGATGCCAGTGCGCTGGCACTCATCGAATCGTCCCTATCTGCTGGTGGTTGGAGCACTTTCCCGCTCGGTGGCAGCGGCGGTGCCGGAGCTGGGCCGCCGGTTGATGGGGTGGTCGTTTGCCGCCCACAGGTATTGCACCGCGTACGCGCGCCAGGGGCGCCATGCGGCGGCCCGCCCGGTCAACGCGGCGGGCCTGGTGGGCAGGCCGAGCTTTTGCGCGGCCAGGCGCACGCCGAGGTCGGTGGCCGTGAACGCATCCGGGTCGCCCAGGGCGCGCATGGCGATGGTCTCGACAGTCCACGGCCCGACGCCGGGCAGGGCTGCGAGCCGGGCACGGGCCTGCTGCCAGTCGCTGCCCACACCTAGATCGATCTCGCCGTCGGCCATGGTCTTTGTGAGCGTGGCGAGTGTGGCGCGGCGCGCTTGCGGCACGGCAAGTGCGGCCGGGTCAAGTGCGGCTTCGGCCAGAGCCGCCGGGCCGGGGAACAAGTGAGTCAGGCCGCCAGAGGGATCGGTAACAGGCTCGCCGAACGCGGTGACGAGTCGGCCTGTGTGCGTGCGCGCCGCGGCGATCGAGACCTGCTGGCCCAGGACAGCGCGCACGGCGAACTCTATTGGATCGACGGTGCGGGGAATCCGTCGGCCGGGGGCCTTGTCAACGAGCGGCGCGAGCAGCGGGTCGCCGTGCAACGCCTCGCCCGCAGCAACCGGGTCGGCGTCCAGGTCGAGGAGCCGTCGGCAGCGGCTGATCGCGATGGCCAGGTCCCGCAGGTCGGTCAGGGCCAGCTGGCAGCTGATGTGATCCGGCAGCGGGCGCAGCGTGACGATGCCATGCCCGTTCGGCAGCCTCAGCGTGCGCCGGTAGGCGCCGTCGCGCCATTCCTCGACTCCGGGCACGGCGGTCGCCGCCAGATGACCGAACAGGTTGTCTGGGCACAGCGGCGCGCGGAACGGCAGGCGAAGCCACAGTGCTTCCGGCGCGGGTGCGGGACGACCGCTCGCTGCGCTGCGACGTAGCTCGGTCGGGGACAGCGCGAAGACCTCGCGGATGGTGTCGTTGAACGCCCTGATGCTTGCGAACCCCGCGGCAAGGGCAATCTCACCCATCGGCAGTGCGCTGGTCTCGATCAGCAGCCGGGCGGTTTGGGCACGCTGAGCACGGGCGAGGGCAAGCGGGCCAGCGCCAAGTTCGGCGCGCAGTTGCCGCTCGACCTGCCGGGTGCTGTAGCCAAGCCGCGACGCGAGGCCGCCAACCCCGTCCCGGTCGACGACACCATCGGCAATCAGGCGCATCGCCCGCGCGACCAGGTCGGCCCGCTCGTTCCATTCTGGAGACCCTGGGCTGGCATCGGGCCGGCACCGCTTGCACGCACGGAAACCGGCCTGCTGTGCCGCGGCCGCGCTGGGGAAGAAGCGCATGTTCGCGGGCTTGGGCGGAACCGCGGGGCAGCTCGGCCGACAATAGATTCCCGTGGTGACGACCGCGGTGAAGAACCAGCCGTCGAAGCGCGCGTCCTTGGACTGTACGGCTCGCACGCACCGTTCCACGTCTTCATACATGCTGCCAGCATTCCTGCTGCTGAGGCCTCAGTCTAGCGAAAAAGCGACAGCACAACTGCCAGGAGGATCATGTCGCAAATCTGCCAACAACCTTACTCGGCAAACGCCGCGGCAGGCCGAACCGCACGAAGACGGCGCGCGAGTACAAGATGCTGATCGGCTCAGTCATCGGCTCCGTGGCGCCGTGGTGTCAGCGTTCCTCCGTCGGGGCCGCGGCGGTCTGGCTGATGGACGGGGTGCGTTCGAAGATGTAGTAGACGGCGACCAGGCCGATGATCGTCAGCGCGACCGCTGGGCTGATGAAGGCAATGCCGATCGCGAGCAGATATGCAAGCTGACCGGCGTAGAAGCGTATGCGGGCCGACCATCGGGCAGTCTCAGGCACCGGCTGGTGCGTTCGGCCCTCGCGCAGTGTCCATTCGAAGATCGCCATGAATCCGATCGACATGCCTTCGAAAAGACCGGCGTAGAGCGCCATCGCGACATGTGAGTCTTCGCCGCCGACAGTGAGGTATTCGGCCATGGTGGCGGTGGCGAACGGCAGGGCGACCACGAAAGCCAAGAGCAGAAGGTTGAGAAATAGCAGCGTCCGGTCGACGACCGCGATGTTGTGCACAAGGACGTGATGGTTGACCCAGATGATGCCGATCGTGAAGAAGCTGATCAGATAGGCCACGAAGGAGGGCCAGTGGTCCCCAAGCTGGTCCAGCAACGGGCCATGACCCGGGCCCGGCACGGCCAGATCGAGGGCGAGCAGCGTGATCGCAACCGCGAATACGCCGTCACTGAAAGCTTCCAGGCGCGAACGATCCACCCGCACCTCCCTTCGGTAAGTCTCCCAGGTTCCCCAGGTGCATGAGGCTCGAGCGATCCCGTCGTAAAACGAGGCCCCCGGGAAGTCCTCCCGGGGGCCTGTGTGCTCGGCAGACTGGCCAGTTACCGGCTGTTGCTCTGTGCCTTGTGCGCCGCTGGCTTCTTCGCGGGCCTGCCGGTGACGTGCTGTTCGGCTTCCTCGACCCGCTTCTCCGTGTCCTTTAGTGCCTTCTCGGTACGGGTGAACACGAGGCGAGTCTGGGGCCGACGGCGCAGGTCACGGATGACCTTCTCGCCGCGCTTGGCAAGATCGGTGTAGGTGACCCGAAACTGCTTGCGGACGTCCGCCACAGTCAGGCTCTTCGCCTGCTTCTGCAGCTTGTCGACCTGCGCGCGAGCGTCCAGATCCTTCAGTTCCGTGCGCACCCGCTCGTAGGCGAGATCGGTGGCACCGACCCACGCGTGCACCAGCTTGCGGGCTTCTTCAAACGAGGTCTTGCCCTGCTCGCGCATGCTGTCGCCGTACTTACGGACATCGACGGTTGTACGCATGACGCCCTCCATTCGTCGCGTCTCCGGGGGGAAGCGGCCGTGGACAGCCTCACCGCAGCCCCGCCCGGCCATGGTTTCGGTGGTTCGGAGGGCCTTCCCGGCCATCTTGGGGGCGGAGTCGAACTCCGCTGTTGTCTCTTGCCCTCTACAGCTTCATCATATGGAGCACCGCTTGCAATTGCAAGCGCCCAGCAAGCACCTCGCTGTGACCTTCGCCACTAGGACCAATGACACACCCCGACGAGCCACGGGGGCGAGAGTGGCCTTCAGCAGATGCGCGGGAGCGGGTCGCCGACCAGCAGGTCAACGATCCGGGTGCCACCGAAGGACGTCTTGAGCAGTACTACGCCGGGTGGCTCCGCTGATATCTCGCCGATGATGGCCGACTGCCGGCCGAGGGGGTGGCCTCGCAGGGCAGCGAGCGCCCTGCCCTTCTCGGTTCCGGCCACGATGGCAACGAGCCGTCCTTCGCACGCGACGTAGAGCGGGTCGATCCCCAGCAATTCGGACGCCCCCCTGACCTCGGTGCGCACCGGGATGTCGTCCTCATGGATTACCACGCTCACACCGGCCGCGCTGGCGACCTCGTTCAGCACGGTGGCCACACCGCCGCGAGTGGCGTCGCGCAGTGCGCGCACGCCAGATGTGGCCGCGAGCAGGTCTGCGACCAGCCCGCCGAGTGGTGCGGTGTCCGAGGCCACGTCGGCCTCGATGTCCAGTTCACCACGGGCCAGCATGATGGTCACGCCGTGGTCGCCGATCGGGCCGGAAACGATCACCGCATCGCCGGGGCGCGCATTAGCCCGAAGTTCCGCGCCATTCGAAGTACGGCCGCAGCTCCATGGTGGCGCCGATGGCCTTCAGCGCCGCGGCGTTCCCATCCCACGGCACTACCCGGGCGTACTGGTTCTCCACCGCGCAGCGCCCCTCCGCCAGCTGGCGCATGAGCATGTAGATGGACTGGAGAATGTCCAGCGGCTCGAACCCGGCCACAACCACGGCTTTGCCGTAATCGCGTGGGATGAACTCATACGGCCGGCAGCCGATCACCGGCGGCGTGGCAGGGGCAAGATCTCGCCCAGCTCACCCAGACCGTCCAGAGCTACACCCAGCAGGTCATCTCGGCCTTCGCCACGCAGGGCACGCCGGTCGACATGGTCTCGATCGGCAACGAGATACGCAATGGGATCCTGTGGCCCATCGGCCAGGTCGACCCGAGCACGGGCACCGGCTGTGACGCGTTCGCGACCCTGCTTAAGGCCGGGGTGACGGGCGCGCGGGCGGTCAATCCGCCCGGTCACCGGCTCGACGTCATGATGCATTACGACCAGGGCGCCAACAACCAGCTGAGCCAGGCCTTCTTCCAGAACCTCGTCTCGCGCGCAGTGCCGTTCGACGTGATCGGCCTTTCCTACTACCCGTTCTTCCATGGGACGGTCTCGGCGATGCGGGCGAACGTCAACGCGCTCGCGAACCAGTTCCACAAGAGGATCGTCATCGCCGAGACGCAGTACCCGTGGACGCTGGCCAATGGCGACAGCACCGGCGACTTCGTGTGGCAGCCGAGCCAGGTCGTGTCGGGTTACCCGGCCAGCGCAGGTGGCCAGCTGTCGTTTGTGAGCGACGAGCTGTCCATCCTCGCCCAGGCACCTGACGGCCCCGGCGTGGGGCTCTTCTATTGGTCGCCGGAGTGGATCCCAGGTGTCGGATGGGAACCCGGCGCCGGGACGCCGAATGACAACCTGACCCTGTTCGACTTCCAGGGCCGGGCGCTGCCGTCGATCGGGATCTTCCGCAGCCCGGTCGCCGTCTGCGAGAGTTACAACCCGTACAACGTCGCATGCGAGGTTGGCTAAGCCCGACTGTGTAGTCCCGCGCGTTCCAAATCCCTATGCTTCGCTGGCGTGTCACGCCAGGGCACTCGTCCCTTGCCGCGAGGGTGGAACCGAGTACAGGTAGCGGCCGTGGATGAGGTGTTGCCGACGGCCTGGACGCCGACGGCGAGGTTACTCGCACAATTCGTCACCGCAGGAACGGGGGATGCGGCATGGACCGTCCGCGGATCCAGCCCACGGCCGATGTGGATGAGCAGGCGGTGCTCGGCCAGGGCACGATGGTGTGGCATCTTGCGCAGATAAGGGAAGACGCCAGTCTCGGCGCCGGCTGCATCGTGGGCCGCGGCGCGTACGTGGGTCCCGGAGTGATCATTGGTGACAACGTTAAGGTGCAAAATTACGCGCTCGTCTACGGGCCGGCGCGGCTCGAGGACGGCGTGTTCATCGGCCCAGCTGTGGTGCTGACCAACGACGTGTATCCGCGCTCGGTGACTGCGGTCGGCATGCCAAAGAGGCCTGCGGACTGGCAGGCGCGCGGTGTACTGGTCCGGCAAGGCGCATCCGTCGGCGCACGCGCCGTCGTCGTGGCAGGCTGCACGATCGGCCGGTGGGCGCTGGTGGGGGCTGGCGCTGTCGTCACCCGGGATGTGCCCGACTTCGCGTTGGTCACCGGCGTGCCTGCCCGGTGGACCGGCTGGGTCGGCCGCGCCGGAGTGCCGCTGGTGGCCGCCGGTGACGGCCGGTGGCGCTGTCCTCAGACAGGTGAGAGATACAAGGATTGCGGTGGCGTGCTTCGGGTTGCCGGAGCCTGACGAACAGCCGTTCCGGACAAAAGACCCGGCGGGGGTGGCGTGTGTGGCCCACTGTGGCCCCTGGGGTGGCGTGGGTGGGCCACCGTGGCCCCTCGGAGGTGGCCTGGGTGGCCTAGGGCCCCGGAGGTGGATTCCTTCTGTGATTAGTTGGTCACTCATAGTACATGACTGCGTCGTAAAGCTTGCGGTAAGCCAAACAGCAAGATAACGAAATTCTAACGAACGCTATTCGGTGTCCTCTCCGTGGACTTCACAAGCGTCGTACGAACAACTAAGAAACGAGCGACTGCTCCACTTGGCTACGCGAGCGTGGCGGCTCCTTGACGAGTCACGGAATCGACATCAGCCATCCTGCATGGCTGGCCGCGCCGGGGCGCATTGTCAAGTCGCGGGCGCAACGTGAGGCACGCTGTCGCCCATTGGCTCACAGAAGAGGTTTATAACACCCACGACACCAACTGTAAGGTAGCCGACAACTGATCATTAGGTTAACGAGGTTCTAACAAATTGTGACGGCTGGGTATTGCGTAGCAGAGGAGGTCGAATTAATGTCGGCATCCAGTAAAGCGTCGATGGCTGCTTCATCGGCCACCTGGTTGTGCTGAGGAGGACACTCAGTATGCGGCGAGCAAGCATGCGGTTCGTGGGCGTGTTGGGTCAGGAACCGCACCGTTGCCGATCGGGGTTAGGCGTCAGTGCCGAGCTTAGTCATCACTTGAGGGGGGAACAGAAAATCATGCTCGCGCCAGGTTGAGCTTGACGCATTATCAGGCGCCGGCGTTCCGCCGTTATGCCGCCTGGTCTGACGATTCGTGAATGTACTCGGCTCGCTTCCGAGTTAAACCTAACCATCAACATTTCCACGTCAGGATACCGACGCGGACGGTTTCTGCTTGCCCTGGGGGAGTTCCATGCGCATTAATTCGTATTCGTCTGCCAATGGCAGCGGGCCCGAGTTCTGGCCGTCGCCCGATGCTGACCGGCTCCGTGCGCGTGGCGCGGATGTCGGCTGGGGCGTCATCTTCAGCCTGAACCGCGTCCCAAACGGGAAGCCGCCTCGGCTGACGGTGGTTGTTCCGACGCGCAACGAGGAACCGAGCGTGCCGCTGTTGCTTGAGCGTCTTGGGCCTGCTGTGAAGCCGCTCGGCGCCGAAATCGTGTTTGTCGATGACAGCGATGACGCGACAGTTGATGCGCTGGCTCGCGTCGCGGTTAGTTGTCCTGTGCCGGTGCGCGTGCTGCACCGGCCGCTAGGCGGGCGGCGGGGCGGTCTCGGTGGTGCCGTCATCGCTGGTGCACGGCATGCCCGTGGTTCATGGGTGCTGGTGATGGACGCTGATCTGCAGCATCCACCCGAATCGGCGGCCGCGCTGGCGAGGGCGGCGATGCGTCACAACTGCGACATCGTGGTGGGCACGCGGTACGCGGGCGGCGGCTCGTCGGGAGATGGGCTTGGCGGCGCTCCGCGGGTTCTGGTGTCGGCGTGGGCGACCCGGCTGGCGAAGAGCGCATTTCCGCGGCGCCTGGCCATGGTGAGCGACCCGCTCAGCGGAATGTTCGCGTTTCGGGCGGGCGCCATCGATCTCGACCGGCTCGACCCGGTTGGTTTCAAGGTGCTGCTTGAGATCCTGGTCCGGCATCCGTTTGCCCGGGTGGCGGAGGTCTCGTATCAGTTCGCCCCACGCCACGCCGGAGAATCCAAGGCGTCGCTGCGCGAGGGCATAACCTACCTGCGCCACCTGGCGAGGCTGCGCCGGGCACGGCTGGTGAAACAGCTGCGTGAGGGGCCGCCATCGCGCGAGGCACGAATCCGGCAGGTGCTGCGGATGCTAGCGTTCGGGCTCATTGGCGCGACCGGCATTGTGGTGAACACCGCTGTGCTGTGGTTCTTCTACCACGTCGTTGGGTGGAACCACCTGGTTGGTGCGTCATTAGCGACTCAGGCGTCCACCACCTGGAACTTCGTTCTGGTGGACACCCTCGTCTACCGCAAGGCCAGAAATGGCACCCGAGCCGGCCGCGCGACACGGTTCTTCGTTATGAACAACCTGCTGCTTCTGGCGCGGCTGCCCGTGCTGGAAGCACTGGTCAGGCTGGGCGCAGGCGTCCTGGTCGGGAACGGTATCACGCTTGCCATGCTGTTCCTTGTCCGTTTTGTGGTAAGCGACCGGGCGATCTTCGGGGCGGCGGCGCAGGAGAAGGGTCGTGATCCGGTGCGGGTCATCGTCGACCTCAGCCCGCGCGAGACTGCGGGTGCCCCGGAGGGCACCGGAGGCACGTCATTGGCGAGGCGGAGGCCACGTTACCTGACATACCGGTACGACATCGCCGGCGTAGTGACCATCGGCTCCCAGATCATGCTTCCCGAGCTGGAATTCTTCCGGGCCCAATGGATCGCCGACGAGGATGTCGACATCGCCATCCGCGTAGGAGACGTAGGCCGGGGCAGGCCGCGCAGGCGTGCCGCTATGACCGAGTGCGCCGACCCCGCGGTGATCCGGTATGAGGAGCATCTCGGGCGCATCGGCGCCAACTTCCGCGTGCATCTCGGCGACCAGATAACCGTGGATGTGGGCCCCCTGCTGGCACGCTCGCCACACGTGGTCTACACCAACATCGTCGAGGCACTGCTCCGCTTCGTGATGGTCTCCCGGAACCGGATGCTGCTGCACTCGGCCTGTGTAGAACTCGATGGCGTTGGTGTGCTGCTGTCCGCGCTGACCGACACCGGCAAGACCGGCACTGTACTGCGGCTGCTCCGCGAACACGGCGGACGGTTCCTGTCCGACGACATGACGATCATTGACGCGCACGGCAACGCATCCTGCTTCCCGAAGCCGCTGACAATCAGCGCCCACACCGTGCGTGCGGTGCGCGCGTCCGATCTGACCCCTGCGGAGTGGCGCAGGCTCGCCTTCCAGAGCCGCCTGCACTCCAAGGGCGGCCGGTCCTTCGCCATCGCACTCAGTCGGCTCAATGTGCCCATCATGGGGATCAACTGCCTGACCCAGATCCTTGTCCCGCCGCCCAAGTACACGGTCGACCGCCTCGTGCCGTGCCGCCTGACCAGAGCTACCCGTGTCAGGGACTTGTTCATCATCGAACGCGGCAGGCCGCGGCTCGCCCACGTGGACCACGCGTCCGCGCTTCACCAACTGCTGACCAACACCGACGACGCCTACAACTTCCCACCATTCCGCTATCTCGCGCCGACGATCAATATCGCGGGCCAGGGCTATCAGGAGCTGCGCAGGCGCGAACGAGCGATCCTGGCGAGTTTTCTCACCCACGTTCGCACGCGCGCGCTGGCCTCAGACAGCTTCGCCTGGGCAGACGAAATCCCCCGCCTGATTGACGCCGGCGCTCAGCCGGTGGCCGGCGCCAATGGGAGGGCCGCAAGCCGCGAAGGCACCGAAGACGATGCCTGGCCCCGCTGGAGCGAGCGGCTTGTATACGGGAGAGCCGTGTGAGCTCTCGTCCGGACACTGAGGCCATGGATCTGGCCTCGACCAGGCCGCTTGTCCTCGAGCGCATTCGTGAGGCGGTGGATTCGGCGGATGGAGCTCGGGGTGGGACATCGTCGTTCTGGTCTTGGCCGCTGCACGGCCCAGCTTCGAGCGCTATCCCGTTCCTCGCGGTGGCAGCGGTGGCGGCACCTGCAGCCATCCTTCGCCTCTGGAACCTAAATGTCCTGGGGTTCAATAGCGACGAGGCAGTGTACGCGGGACAGGCCGCCGCCATTGTGGGCGATAGACAGCTCAACGGCCTGTTCCCCCTCTTCCGGGCTCATCCGTTGCTGTTCCAGATGGCCGTCTCGCTCGTGTACCGCGCGCATGTAGGTGACCTGGCACCCCGCGTGCTGGCAGTTGCCTTCGGCATTGGGACGGTCGCCATGGGCTACGCGGCCGGAGCCCGCATCTATGGCCGCCGGGCTGGGTTTGTCGCAGCCCTATTGCTGGCGGTAATGCCCTATTTCGTCGTGGTGAACCGGCAGGCCCTTCTCGATGGGCCTATGACCTTTTTCTCCGTGATAGCGCTCTGGCTCCTGGCCAGGTTCGCCGCCACGGGCCGTAGGACGGAGCTGTACGGCGCCGGGGCGGCCCTGGGCCTGGCTTTCCTGTCGAAGGAGACGGCAGTGCTCCTGCTTCCCGCCGCCTACGCATTCCTCGCAGTTACGCCCAGCGTGCGGGTGCGGCTCAAGGACGTCGCATACTTCTTCGGCTGCTTTGGTGCTGTGTCTCTTCCGTATCCGGTATCACTGGCGGTCGCCGGGGGCTCCAAGACGGGGCAGCACTTCCTAACGTGGCAGCTGTTCCGCCCCGCAAACCACGTGTGGACGTTCTACTTCGCGGTAGTCCCTCTGGCCATCGGCATCCCCGTGATGATCTGTGCCGCATGCAGGCTTATTGCGACAGTACGTGCGTCCAGATGGTCGTGGCGAGAATCCCTCCTCGTGTGCTGGAGCGTGGTGCCGTTCTTCTTTTACCAGTTGTGGCCAGTTAAGGGATTCGAGTACCTGCTCCCTGTCGCAGTCCCCATGGCCGTGCTTGCCGCTTCGATGCTGGTCGACCTCCAACTCCCCGACAGGCTAGCGCGGGGGAGACTGATCCGGCTTCCCGCTATCAGCATCGGTGCGACCGCGGCTGTGGCCGCGTGGCTCGTCTTCGCATCCTTGGGAAGCATCGGCACGGCGGCGTCCTCCACGACGTTTCTCGCGGGCACCGGCGGCGTTCCCGGGGGCCGGGCGGCCGGGACGTGGATCGGCAGGCATACTCCCGCAGGCTCCGAGATGCTCGCGATCGGGCCGTCCATGGCGAACATCCTGGAGTTCTACGGGCACCGAGAAGTGCTCGGGCTGTCGGTGAGCCCCAACCCACTCCATCGCAATCCGGCCTATGAGCCGGTCAACAATCCCGATCTGCTCCTGCGAACGGGCCAAATTCAGTACGTCGCGTGGGATGCCTATTCCGCCTCGCGCAGTCACTATTTCTCGCAACGGCTGCTCTCCTACGTGCGCCGCTACAAGGGAACTGTCGTGCACGTGGAATCGGTGACGGTAAATACGCCCAGGGGTCCGGTCCGCCGACCGGTGATCACGATTTATGAGGTCCGGCCATGAGCTGTCGTCGTTTGGCGGCCTACGCAGCTACTGCTGTCACGGCCCTCGTCGCGGGATTGCTTTCGGCCGCTTCGCTGGCGCCAGGTAAAGCCGCGGCGATGGCCAACCCGCGCGTGCCGAGGACGGCTATCCACCACTTCATCGCCGTGATGCAGGAGAACCACACATTCGACAACTACTTCGGAACCTATCCAGGCGCGGACGGGATCAGGCCGGGGGTTTGCGTGCCGACCAACCCTAAGAACGGTGCCAAACCTTGTGTGCGTGCCTTCCACATTGGGAACCGATCCATTGTTGATCTCGGCCACAGCGGGAGTACAGCCGATGAGGCCTTCGACGAGGGCCGATTGAGCGGTTTCGTCCGGGCTCAGAACCTGTGGGGTGGTAACGGTGACCAGGCGATGGGTTATTACGACGGCAGAGACGTGCCCTTCTACTGGAATGTGGCCGACCGCTATGTGCTGTTCGACCATTTCTTCAGCTCAGTGCTGGGAGGCAGCTTCCTGAACCACGTCTACTGGGTGGCAGCAGGCCCTGGTAATGCCACGGAGTCAGTGCCGACCGGCGGCCTGCAGCTCACCACGATATTCGACGAGCTGCAGCATGCCGGGGTGTCATGGAAATTCTATGTGCAGCACTTCGATCCAAAGATCAACTACCGGACACTGCCGCACCTGACAGACGCCAATAGGGCGTCGCAGGCGGTGTGGTGCCCGCTACTTGATATCCCTCGATTCCTGAACACCCCGGCGCTTCGCTCGCACATAGCCGACCTCAACGAGTACTACAGGGATCTCCGTGATGGGACTCTGCCGGCGGTGGCCTACATCGAGCCCTCAGGCGCCAGCGAGCATCCCCCGGAGAATCCCGTCGCGGGCCAGCGGTTCGTCCGGGGCCTGGTGAACTCGCTGATGTCGAGCAGCGCGTGGGATAGTTCCGCATTCATGGTGACCTACGACGACTGGGGCGGCTGGTTTGACCATGTTTTCCCGCCACCTCGCGACGCTGACGGCGACGGGTTCCGCGTTCCAGCCCTATTGGTAAGCCCGTACGCGAGGAGGCACTTCGTTGATCACACGACCCTTGACGATACTTCGATGCTCAAGTTCATCGAGATGAACTGGGGCGTGCGACCTCTTACCCGGCTCGACGCGACAGCGGGGAGCATGATGCGTGCCTTCGAATTCGGCCAGCCCCCACGCAAGCCGGTCATCATCCCCCTGGTCCGTTCCGCCGCACATGAAGCGACAAGGTCGGTTCGCGATGCCCTGCTGTACGCCCTCTACGGACTCGGCGGAGCCTTCGCCTTTGCCCTCATCGTTACGACCGCGCGGCAGCCGCATTACTGGCGCCTATGGGCGCGGCCAGGAGGCAGGCAATATTGATGTCACGAAGCCCGGGGCGGATAGCGGCCATGGCTGCCGTGCTGGTGGGAGGGCTGGCCGTCGGAGCCAGCCCGGCTCTGGGGGCGCCCGCCTCCGGCAGCACCCTGTTGGTGCAGGCCATCCCTATGCTCAAGGGCGTCCAGGTAATCCTCGACGGGCGCACCTACCTCACCGGGGCCCATGGCTATATCCAGATCTCCACGTTCGCCGGCCCTCACCAGGTCGGTGTGCTGCCCCCGCGGTCGGTCCCCGCCCACACCCGGGTGCGCTTCTCCCGGTGGCTGGACGGGACCGCGATGACCACGCGCGGTATCACCCTCGGCCCGGGAAAGAATTTCGAGCAGGTCGGCTTTGTGATCTCCCATCCCATCGCCGTCAAATTCACTGATGTGAACGGCCAACGCGTGCCGTTCTCCCGAATCACACGCATTACCATCGCAAGCAGCCTCGGGCGGCGATTTACCTTCCCGCCGGCCCACCCGCCGAAGATGATTCAATCGAACCGCGTCGTTCGGGGCCAACGCGGCTTGCAGCCGCCGCCGATTCGCTACTCAGTTAGTTCGGTTATCATCGATGGTGCCAACGTCGTCTATGGGGGGAGCCAGAATTTCTTCGTTAGCCGGTCCCGAATCTGGACGGTAAAGGTCCTGCTTTTCCCGTTGCGGATCAAGGTGCGAGACGCACTGTTCGGATTCCCGATTGGACACGTGGTCCGGCTCATGCTTCCTAACGGTTCGAGCAGGTTCGTCGATCTGCGGGCCGGTCACGATACCACGCTTACCAGAATGCCACGCACAACATATGAGCTCGTCGCCGAGGGCCCTGGCTTCGGGCTCTCCTCACCGGTGGCCCTTTCAAAGCCCCAGACGGCCAAACTGCTGCTGTTGAGCTGGGTGGACATTGCCGCCGTGGCTGCCTTCGCAGTGCTGTTCCTACTGGGGCTGCCGCTGGCCGGAGGCCGAATCGTCCGCCGCTCGGGCAGGGTCCGTCTGGTGTGGCACCCGGGTCGCCCTGGGGACCCGCTTCAGGACGGATCCGAAACCCCCATAGAGGCTGGCACGGCCGCGCATGCCCGGTCCCGGGGTTCTCAGGGAACGCCGACAGCCTTGCTCGTGAACAACAAACCGGCAGGCTGGGTGGCCAAGAAATGGAGAAAGACGTGAAGTGGCCGGGCGGCCCACCGCGGGGATGGGCCGGGATTGCAACGCTGGCGGGAAGCGCGCTCCTTTCGGCTGCGCTGTTGACGTCGGCGGGGTCCTGGCCGGCCCGCGCTTCCTCTCCTGGCCCTTCCCCTCCCACCGGGCAGCCCGTCCCTGTGCTCGCCTATTACTACATCTGGTACAACCCAAGCTCGTGGAACCGCGCCAAGATCGACTATCCGCTGCTCGGCCGGTACTCCTCCGACGACCTCGCCGTGATGCGCCAGCAGGTGGCGTTGGCCAAGCAGATTGGCCTCACGGGATTTCTCGTGAGCTGGAAGGACACTCCGGTGCTCGATCGTCGGCTGGCCGCACTTCATGCAGTCGCCGCCGCGGCAGGATTCAAGTTGGGAATCGTCTTCGAGGGCCGAGATTTCCACCGCAAGCCGCTGCCCATGAGTGAGGTTCAGCGCAGCTTTAGGTACCTCTCCATGCATTACGCGGAGGATCCTGTTTTCGACGTCTTTGGTAAACCCATCGTCGTATGGTCGGGGACCTGGAAATACACCAGGGAACAGATGACGTCAATTACCCGCGCGTACGGGTCGCGTTTGATGATCCTGGCTTCCGATAAGAAACCTGCGGATTACAGGGCCATCGCGAATCTATTTCGGGGTGACGCCTATTACTGGTCTTCGGTCGACCCGCTGCGAACCCCAGGTTACATGAATAGGCTCGGCAAGTTCTCGACCCTGGTTCACCAGCGGGGCGGTCTGTGGATCGCCCCTGCCGCCCCTGGCTTCGACGCAAAGCTGGTAGGGGGAAGCAGGGTTATCCCGCGCCGGAACGGCCAGACGCTTCGGCTCGAGATGAATGCAGCGATGAACTCGTCGCCAGATGCCATCGGCCTGATCAGCTGGAACGAATATAGCGAGAATAGCGAGATTGAACCGAGCCGCACCTACGGCGCGACCGCCCTGAAGGTTATCGCAACCTTTGAGCACTCGCGGCCTCCTGTGGTGCAGAACTTCGACTCAAACGGTCCCGCCGGGTTCCGCGCGGGGGTGAGCCAATTTTTCATCATAGGGACGCTCGTCATGCTCCTTATCGGCAGCGTCGCCGTCATTGTCTCAAGGAGGGGACGGTCTAATGCGTAGGTGCGGGTCACGTGAATAGGGACATCTCCGGAAAATCACGCCATGTGCGGTTCAGATTGGCTGCCATGGTGGTGTCACTCGCCGTGGCGGCTGCGGTCGCTGGGGCATCAGCGGTCACTCCAGCGGCCGCCGCGGGCACCTGCACCACAAGCCAGCCCAGCAGCAACGCGTATTCGGTCACGCTATGTATCACCGCTCCTGCCGCAGGTTCCACGCTGACCGGCGCCGCGACGGTGACGAGCACGGTGGCGGTGACGGGAAGCAACCCCAGCATACGCGAGCTCGTCTACACGCTAAATGGTGCCAAGCTGCTGTGGGATTTCCAGGCGCCGTACGGCTGGGTGCTTGACTCCACGAGATGGGTCGATGGGACATACACGTTGCAGGTCTACGCCATCATGCAGGACGGATTCAACACGGCCCAGACCACTGAGAGCCTGACCTTCAGCAATGGGATCACTACGCCGCCGGTCAACAACGCAACGTTCATCCCATCGGTCGGCACGGCGCCTCCCCCGGGCCAGCCTGTCGTGGTAGGCGCGGTGGGCGACGGCGCCGCCGGGCAGACCTCCGAAAACGATGTGGTGAACCTTATCTCGTCCTGGAACCCGAACCTGTTCCTGTACCTCGGCGACGTGTACGAGGACGGTCGGACCATGGAATTCGACAACTGGTATGGCAAACCAGGTACGCCGGGCACCTTCGGGCAGTTCTATTCGATCAGTGACCCGGCGGTCGGCAACCACGAATACGCTGGTTCGGACCTTTCTGGCTACCAGTGGTATTGGAACAACGTGCCTCACTACTACAGCTATGACGCGGGAGGGTGGCACTTTATCTCGCTCGACAACATCTCCAAGTTCATCGGAAGCGGTACCTCGAACACCAATTATGTCGCCGAGACTAACTGGCTGAAGCAAGATCTCGCCAATAACACGTCAGCGTGCACAATCGCGTATTTCCACGAGCCGATGTTCAACGTCGGGCCGGAAGGCAGTGCTACGAACACAACCGGGATCTGGCAGATCCTGGCTCAGCACCATGTGACCATCGTCCTGAACGGCCACGATCATGACTATCAGCGGTGGGTCCCGCTGGACGGGAGCGGCAACCCTAATACGTCCGGTGTGACGGAATTCGTGGTCGGAAGCGGGGGACACGGCCATCAAAGTCCAGTCACCACAGACAGCCGCCTGGCCGCCTCCGACTTTTCTCACTTCGGTGCGCTCCGGCTCTCCCTGGGCACGAGCGGCGCCAGCTACCAGTTCGTCACCACTGCTGGAGCGACGCGGGATGGTGGCTCAATTCCCTGCCAGGCAACGAGCAAGGACACGTCGCCGCCTGCCCAGCCGCAGAACCTCACCGCCACGGCGCTCTCCCGGACGCAAGTGCAGCTCGCCTGGAACGAGTCAACCGACAACGTCGGCGTCACCGCCTATGACATCTATCGCGACGGCAGTCTCATGGCCAGCGCGGCCCCGCCTGCCGGTTACCTCGACGAGTCGCTGCAGCCGGGCACCACGTATAGCTACGACGTAGTGGCGAGAGATGCCGCTGGTAATGTGTCGCAGCCAAGCGATACGGCCACCGTGACCACCCCGGCGAACGCGACGTTGTTCTTCGACGGCTTCGAGTCGGCGGATATGTCCAACTGGACGACCTCCACCGGAATGACCGTACAGGGCGGAGTGGTCGGTGACGGATCGTACGCTGCTGAGGGCGTCGCCGCAGGCTCGCCGGCCTACGCGTACAAGCAGCTAGCCCATTCCTGGCCGTCTCTCTACCACGCGACGCGGTTCAACATCGTCAGCCAGGGTTCGAACTCGGTGTACGTGCTCCGCCTGCGAACCTCAACGACGGGAGCAATCGTCGCGCTGTTCGTGAGCTCCACCGGCAAGCTGGGCATGCGCAACGACATAACTGGCATCACGACGACCAGCGCTTCGTCGGTCTCGCGCGGTGCCTGGCACACCCTTGAGATCTATGCCGGGATCAACGGGTCCTCCAGCCAGGCCTCGGTGTGGCTGGATGGCTCGCCAGTCGGCGATCTCACTGGCACGCAGTCGCTGGGCGCAAATCCCATCGGCTACCTGCAGCTCGGCGACAACTCGACCGGAAAAACATTTGACGTGGCGTTCGATAATGTGAGCGCCGACCCTCTGCTCATCCAGCCATAAGCCCTGATCCGCTACGTCGGAGACTTTTCAGCCGGATGTGCTGAAAAGTCTCCGACGCAAGGGATCAAGCAGTTCACGTCGCGGTTGTGAATCCGTTCAGCTTTGGGTAGCGCGCGCCAAGGCCGCCCGGACGACCTTCGCACCCAGCTCGGGATCGGGCGTGCGGCCAAGACCCGTGTTTGTGATCAGCAGCACCAGGTGCCCGGCAGGTGCCAGCACGATCTGCAGGCTCAGCCCGACCCCGCGCAACTCGCCCGTTCCCCGGTAGGTATGCATGCCGCGGCCTGTCACCTTCCGCACTGACGTGGGCGACGTCATCGGCGCTGCCTTGGACAGCGCCAGCTCCACCCGTTCACCTTCCTCGGTCACGGTGACCGAGGAGCAGTCGTCGATGGCCGCCGCGAGCCTTGCGGTCGTTTGGGCGGCGCCAGCATGCGCGGGCTGGATGACCGCCTCGTCGATCCACGGCCCGAACGGCAGCCGGAAGAACTCAACCTGTTCGTGCCGCCCGATGCCACCTGCCATCACCTTCTCGAGCGGCGCGCATCCAGTGAGGTCGGACGGCAGGTTCCGGCGGGTGAGAGGTCGGGGGATGAACCCGCTTGGCAGGTCGCCGAGGCGGAGCAGTCGCGCCGTGAGATCGGCGAGGGACGCGGACGTCCCGGCCGATCCCGGACCCGACGCCCCGTCCGGCGCTGACCGCGTGGAGGCGGGATGCGAGTCAGGCGGCCGGTCGCCCGACCCGCATCCGCCGAGTGCCATACCGGCGACCACCACACCAGCGAGAAACCCGCCAAGTGCTCGTCCCCTCGCCGTCATCCGGCGACCCCCTCTGGTCGGCGTCCTCTGGCCGGTGTCTCATCCGTTACCCCAAGGCTCCAAGTATCGCCTAGCGGAAAGTATCGCCTAGCGGATGCAGAACTCGTTTGACCGTGGGCCGGGGGAGCGTGCCATGCTCGATCCCGTGCCACGCCAATTCCGCCAGGTCGATGTCTTCACCGAGGCGCCCTACCTCGGCAACCCCGTAGCCGTCGTCCTCGACGCACAGGGCCTGGAAACCCGCCAGATGCAGGCGCTCGCGAGCTGGACCAACCTGTCAGAGACCACGTTCGTCCTGCCGCCCACGCAAGCCGATGCCGACTATCAGGTGCGGATCTTCACCCCTGGCACCGAACTTCCCTTCGCCGGTCACCCGACCCTTGGTAGCTGCCACGCATGGCTGGAGGCGGGGGGCAAGGCGAAGAAACCCGACGTCATCGTGCAGCAGTGCGGGGCCGGGCTGATCAAGGTGCGGCGCACGCCGGCCGGGCTCGCCTTCGCGGCGCCGCCGCTGCTGCGCGACGGGCCCGTGGCGGAGCCGCTGCTCGCGGAGATCGCGGTGGAGCTTGGCGTCGACCGCGAGGACATCGCGGACGCGCAGTGGGCCGACAACGGCCCGGGATGGGTCGCGGTCCTGCTCAAGAGCGCGGCTGACGTGCTCGCCCTCCGGCCGGGGGTGGTCAGCCACGACATCGGCGTGGCGGGACCGTATCCGCCGGGGTCGCCGGCGGCGTTCGAGGTACGCGCGTTCTTCCCGAAGCTCGAGACGACCGCCGAGGACCCGGTGACAGGAAGCTTCAACGCCTCGCTCGCGCAGTGGCTGCTGAGCAGCGGCCGGGCCAGCGCGCCGTACGTGGCGAGCCAGGGGACCGCTCTCGGGCGCCGCGGGCGCGTGCACATATCCGCGGGCGACGGCGCCTTGTGGGTGGGCGGCGGCACGGTCACCTGCGTCACCGGCCAGATAGCGCTATAACCAAGGACAGAGCCGTGCACCGCCGCCGTCACGCTCGCGCGCCAGCCCGGCCAGGGTCATCAGGCAGGTCCCTAACGGCTCACGCCGCGTGGCGCAGGCTCTAAGCATCACGTCTGCAGGGGCATCATCTCGCGGGCAAAATCCTCAAGAAACCGGTCCAACGACGGCTGCGGAGCCGCCGGCCGGACGATGAACTTGGACAGGCCCGCCTCGATGTACAGCTCGATCAAGCGCCGGGCGTCCGCCCAGCCGGTGGCCACCAGCGTGGCGGGATCGACGCCGGGTCGGCGCTGCCTTATGGCCGCGTTGAGTTCGGCGGGCACGGCGCCGTCGGCAACCGCGAGGCTGATCCCGAAGTGATCGCGCTCCACCTCACGGCCCACCGCATCGGCGGCCGCCTGAATGGCTTCGCGGCCCGCACGGGCCTCGTCCGGGGTGAGCAGGCTAGCCAGCCATCCGTCGCCGAGCCGACCAAGACGCCGCAGCGCACGTGGGGTGCTGCCACCCAACCAGAGGTCAAGCGGTTTCGCTGGCAGCGGGCCGACACCCGCGCGGTCGACCGTGAAGAACTCACCGGTGAACGACACGCTCTCCTGTGATAGCAGGAGCCTGAGCAGCTCGAGCGACTCATCGAACACCGCACCGCGGCGCCCGGCGGGCACCGCGAACAGGCCACGCTCGTTCGGGCGGGCGGGTTGCAGGCCAAAGGCTGGCAGCACGCGCCCGGGCGCCAACCCCGCCAGCGAAGCGAGCTGTTTGGCAACAAGTACCGGGTGACGTCCCGGCAGGACCGATACCCCGGTGCCGACCTTCAGCCGTTCCGTGCGGGACAGTGCGTGCGCCATCCCGACAAACGGCTCAACCAAGGAGCCAAACATCAGCTCCGACAGCCACAGCGAGTCGACGCCGATCTGCTCGATGCGATCGACCGCTTCAGCGAACCCTCCGGGGGTGGCGGCCGCGCCCAGGCCAATCCCGATCCGGACCCTCATGCCTCTATCCGACCACAGACGCCCACGGGCGAGGGCGCGCCAGGTAGCGGCAGCGGTTCAGGATAATGCTTGTCGATGCGCCCACCCCGTGCCACGTCCGGTCAGATCGGCACCCAGTCGGTCACCACGCGGCGGCGGTCCGGCTCCACGCCCGTGCTGCACCGCACGCTGATCGGGCCAGCGCGCAGCGGACCAGCGCTGAAGCGGCCGAGTTCGTCGGCTTCGACGGTGCCCACGCCGCCCGCCTGGCGGACTTCCACAACCGCGGGCTGCGGGGGCGCAAGCTGGCCGATGAGCCTGCGCGATGGCCCCACGCCGGTGATTTCAACGTCGATCGTCATGTCACCCGCTTCGAAGGAGAGCAAGCGTGCGTGCGCCGGGCCGCGGACCAGCACGTCCTCGTCCTGGTCGACCATGGAGTCGAAGACGAGCTCGGCGAGATCCGCATCGATTGTGCGCCATGTGAAAGAGTCCATCGCCGTCTGCAGAAGCTGCGCGGGCAGCGGATCGACGAGTGCCGCAGCCTTCCTGAGTTGTTCCTCCAACTCGGCGTCCTCCCGCTCGTCGCGCACGTTAGTCTCCCGTCGTATCTACCGCAGGCGGCGCTGCCCAATTTGTCCGACCAATGTTATGAGCGCGTCACACGGTCTCAGATACCTCGCCCGCCATACGCTGGCGTAGCTTCTGCAGGCAGCGCGCCCGTGTCGGCCCGATGCTGCCGACCGGCATGGAGAGCGCGGCGGCCACCTCTGCGTAGTTCGGCGACGGCGTCGCGGTCAGTATCCGCAGCAGCTTCTGGCAGTGGGCCGGAAGCTGACGGAAGGCGCGCCATAGTCGTTTGGCACGTTCGGCGTCGATCTGTGCCTGCTCCGAGTCGAGCACAGCCTGTTCCGGTGTCAGCTCGTCGGCTTCCCCGGGTTCGAGCAGCGCCAGGTCATCGGTCGGAATGACCCTGGCGCTGACCCGGGCCACCCGCAACGCCTCGCGCCTGGCCGTCGTCGCAAGCCAGGCGCCGACATGTTCGGGATTTTCGATGCGGTCCAGGTGCTCGGCCAGGCGAAGCCAGACAGTCTGGAAAACATCGGCGGTGTCAGCTGAGCTGAGGCGGTACCCACGCGTGACCGACCAGACGAGCCCGCTGAAGCCCTCAGCGAGCGCCTTCCACGCCGCCTCGTCGCCGCTGGCCGCCGCTCTGACCAGGCGGCCCGCCTCATCGGTATGCACACGCATATCCTCCCCCCAGCCGATCCAGTTCACTGAACGTTTGGGGGGATCTTGGAATGCTCTTGACCCACGCTGCGGCGGAGGCTCGCCAATCCGTCAACAGCGTGCGCCAGGGCAACAGTGGCCCCAGCAATCCGCCGAATGGTGATGGTGGTGGTTACCATATCCGGTTGCGTGGGCGCGGCCTTCGCCGGTCTCACACGGGTATATGACGGGACCTACGCCCGGTAGTGCCTGTGCGCGCGCCGCGGCGAGCAGAGCGTCCGCGGCCTGGCGGCCGTTCTCGCCCGTGCGGGATATTCGTGCGGCGATAAGGCCTGACACCATAGGCGTCGAGAACGACGTACCGCTCCAGCGTGCCATACCGTGGAAATGACGTATCTGCCCGACGTGCGGCGGTTCACGGCACACATATGTCCTGGTCGCATAGGCGTTCACCAGGTCCTCGCCGGGTGCATAGACGTCAACCCATGGTCCGTAGCCGGTGAACGACGCACGGCTGCGCCAATTCGCCGCGAGTGCGCCGACCGACACCACGTGCGGGAAGGCCGCCGGCCAGAAAGGACGGCGATCGCTGTTGTTGCCCGCTGACGCCACAAGGACAACCCCTTTGTAGTGGCGGTAGCGCTCCCAGAAGCTCTCGAAGCTGAGCAGCGGAAGATCGTTTCGGCTTGTCCCACCGGCAGAGAGGCTGATCACATCGGGCCCGAGGTTCAGTGCCTGATCGAGCCGCGTCACAATATCGGTCTCGAACAGCAGGCCCGCTGGCGTGAAATCCCTGGCGACGTGCACCTCAGAGAGCGGTGCCATGCAACGCGCCACGCCAGCAACGAACGTCCCGTGACCGCTGTAGTCGGGATGGTCCGGCACCTGGCCGGTGGGTGGCGGAGGCGGAATTGGGTCCTTGTCCCCGGTGACCCCGGCCAGCCAGGGATGAGCCGACGCATCGTCGACCAACCCAGTATCTATCACGTGGATGTATACCCCGCTACCGTCGTGGCCTGAGCACATCCCGGGGTCTGGGCTCACGCCAACTGCTACCTCCTCAGGCTCTGTAGCAGGGCATCCGTGAGCGGGGGTCACCGACAGAGCATGGTTGGGGGTCGCAACCCCGACGCCCAACTGCCGGTCGATCGCATCGAGCGCCTCGGAAACGTTCGAGATGCGCGCGCCCTCGAGCGAGTAGAGAGTAACCCCGGTGAGCAGGCCGTCGACCGTCTGACCGCCACCCACAACTTGTCCGACACGATCAAGGTATGCGTCGCGGACCAGGATTTTCCCCTCTTCATGTAGGAAATCGGGATGACCGTCCTCTAAAGCTGCGACACCGATGTCGATACCCGCCTGTCTCGATGCCGCCACCGCCAGCTCGAACTGAACCTGGGCTTTGGTGGGACGGTGGTCATTCGAATGTGAACCTTGGGATTGGTCGTGTGAGCTGTCCATGTTGAGATCCCCCCCGATTGTTAGACGACCCGAATGCCACGATCTAACATCAATCCCATGGCTGGGGGAACCCGCCCGGCCGTTCCGGCGGGCGGAAATGCGCTTGATTTGCTGCCGCTGGCTGGCGCGCGGCCCAGCGAGGCATTGGCGAGAGCACGCGCAATCCTGGCGGAGCGTCCCAGCGCCTATGACGCCTCGGTCGCTCACCAGGCCATTGGCATCGTCCTGCGGGACTTCGGCGATGTGGGCGCGGCGGTCCGTGAGCTGCGATCCGCATTGCGTCTCGCCCGCGCGGCAAAGCGGCAGGACAGGCAGGCGGACGTGCTGGCGACGCTCGGGCTCACATTGGTTTGGGCCGGGCAAACCAGACCGGGCCTGGCCAGCCTGGACGCCGCGGTGGGCCTCGCCACAGGTGGGCTGGCCGGCCGGGTATTGATGCGGCGCGCTGCGGCGCTCGGCCGCCTGGGTCGGCACCGGGAGGCCCTCGGCGACCTCCGCCAAGCAGTTGTGGCGCTCCGCCGGGCGGGCGACAGGGTCTGGGAAGCGCGCGCGCTCTCCTGGCGAGGGCTCGCTCACCTCGCACTCGGATTCACGGAGCGTGCAGACGCGGACTTTCTAACTGCCGAACGTCTGTTCGCTGCGACCAGCCAAGAGCTCGAGCTGGCCTACACTACGCACAATCGTGGATTGATCGCGTTCCGCTCGGGCGACCTTCCTCTCGCGCTTTCCTACCTTGACCAAGCGGCGCGACGGTACGAGTCCCTCCAGGCGCCGATGCCGGAACTGGTTATTGACCGGTGCGCCGTCCTCCTGGCGGCTGGGTTGCCGGGCGACGCGCGCCAGGAGGCGGACGCCGCCATCCGAGACCTCGAACGGGTCCACGGTCAGGTCACGAAGAAGGCCGAGTTGCTGCTCGCCGCTGCGGGTGCCGCGCTCGCCGCTGCCGATCCCCATGCGGCGCTGCGGCGAGCACAGGCCGCGTGCCGCCTGTTCGGCACTCAACAGCGGGTTTGGTGGCACGCGCAGGCCAGGTTTCTGCTCCTGCGGGCTCGCTACGCGGCAGGCATGGTGTCTAATCGGCTGCTGGACGAGGCCGATCAAGCCGCCGCGAGCCTGGACGCGCTCGGCTCCCGGGAGGCACCGCAGGCACGGCTGCTGGCCGGGCGGATTGCGCTGTCCCTGGGCCGAGCTGAAGACGCCGATCGCCAGCTCGCTGCGGCAGCGGTGGCCCGCCGAAGGCGGGGGGCGGCCCTATCCCGGCTTAATGGCTGGCTCGCCGAGGCCTTGCGGGCCGACGCGGCCGCCAACCCGCGGCGGTTGTTCAGCGCATGCCGACAAGGGCTCGACCTTCTGGACGAGCACCAGCTCACGCTGGGCGCCTCGGAACTACGGGCGCAGGCCACCGCCTGGGGAGCCGAACTCGCGGAATTGGCGCAGCAGTGCGCGCTGCGTTCGGGGAATCCGCGGCTGCTGCTCGCGTGGAGTGAACGCTGGCGGGCAACCGCCCTGGCCGTGCCGTCAGCGCGGCCCGTAGATGATCAAGAGCTTCAGGCCGATCTCACCGCGACGCGCGACATCACCAGTCGGCTTGAAAAGGCGCGGGCTGAGGGTGCGCCAGCGGCCGCGCTCGAGCGTGAGCAGTTGCGCCTGGAGCAGGCCATAAGGTCCCGGGTGCTGCGGACACGGGGGACCCGTTGCGCAACGGGTCGGCCCGGGTTGGCTGAGGGTAGGTTCGACCCGGCAGCGCTGCTCGCGGAACTAGGCGACGCCCAGCTGATCCAGATCGTGGACGTCAACGGGGAACTTCACCTGCTGGTCTGCGGCGATGGCAAGGTCCGGCACGTTTCGGCCGGCCGAACCGAGGACGCCGCACAGGAGGTCGACTTTGCCCGCTTCGGCCTGAATCGCCTGGCTTACAGCCGTCCGATCCGCGCCCAGCGATCGGACGGGCCATCGCGTTCTGCGCTTGCTGTGATAGAAGCGACCGGGCGCAGGCTGGAGGGAATCCTCCTTGGCCGGGCCGGCCGTCTTTTGGGCGAGGGACCCGTCGTCATCGTTCCCCCGGGCAGGCTGCACGCTGTGCCTTGGGCGCTGTTGCCCTCCCTGCGCGACAGGGTGATCAGCGTCGCTCCGTCGGCGCGCGCGTGGCTCCGAGCGCGGGCACTCCCGCCGCCAAAGGGCCGAAGCGTTGTCTTGGTGCGAGGTCCGGATGCCAGTACATATTCCGGCACATGGGGTGCCGAGGTGCCTGCCCTCGCCGCGGAGTACCCGGAAGCAGCTGTGCTCGGAAATGGCACAGCGACCTCCGCGCGCGTGCTGAAGGCGATAGACGGGGCTAGCTTGGTTCACATCGCCGCACACGGGGAGTTCCGCGCGGACAGCCCGATGTTTTCATCACTTCGCCTGGATGACGGGCCGCTGACCGTCCATGATTTCGAGCGGCTACAGCAGGCGCCTTATCGGATAATCCTGCCCAGCTGTGACTCCGGCCGGCTCGCCCCGGCCGGAGCCGACGAACTGCTCGGCCTCACCAGTACGCTCGTGCCGCTCGGAACGTCGGGCGTGGTCGCCAGCGTGGTTCCCGTTAATGACAAGGCAGTTGCCGAGCTCATGCTGGCCCTGCACCGTCGGCTGCGAGGTGGCGGCACGCTCGGCGAGTCGCTAAGGGACGCTCGCAGCGATGTGGGTGAAGAGCCAGTCCAGACCGTGACTGGCTGGTCCTTTATTGCCCTCGGTGCTTCCTGAACTCTCGCCACGACCCGTGGTGACGTGAACGATGCCCGGGACGGTCGTGCCGCCGATCCGGCCCGCTCCGTACGGTGTCAGATTCGGCGCTGAAATAGTCGCCGCCAGACATGTATCTGAATCGCCGGCACGTGCTCTACATGTCAGAGAGGCAAAGTCGTTCACGGCATTGCCGTATCGCGCGGACAGGCCCATTGGGTCCCGGCGGGGGACTGAGGGGGCGGTCACCCCGCGATCGCCAGGGCGAAGCGTCCAGGTGGTCGCGGGGCGGCCGTTACCGTTTCACCTTGACCACCTGTGGCACCGCGCATGATGGGGTCCGATCAGGGCAACGGTCCAGGGTGAATAGTTGGCGGGCGACCGCGCTGGCGCGTGTGTGTCACGTACGCGCGAGCCGTTCGGGATCATGGGTGAGGGTTTTGGGCTCTTACTTGTGATCGAGATCATGAGGTTCCGACGCGCCGGGCGATACCGTGCCCTAGCCGAACAGCCCGTTGAGCCAGGCCTGCCAGGCCTGCTGGCTCTTGTCCGTGGCAAGGTTCGGGACAAAGATGTGGTGCCCGACAGCTATCGGCATCGCGAGCGTAGCCCGGCTGTGGAACCGGTAAAGCCCATCGTGTGTGCGTAGCCCAAGGTGGTGCGGGCCGACGTAATCGGCAACGCCCTCGATGGGCGCGAGCCCTTCCGGGGCCAGCCGTACCTGCTGGCCTTGCTTTACCTCGCTGGTCAGCCCGAGACCCGTCAGTAGGGTCGGCCACGCGTCCGGGCTGGTCGATGCCTGCGGTGCTTCGGCGCCGATGAAGACGGCCCGGCGGCCGGCGAAGTAGGTGAGGTACTGGGTGAGTGTGTGCAGGTACATGTCCCAGCCGTGACTTGTCAGGCCCTCGAACTCGTCATCCCAGTTGTCGCTGAGGACGCCGCTATGCACGAACCTGAGCACAGCGCTGCCACCCTCGCGTGCCTCGATCAGGTACTCAAACGCCTGTGTGGAGCCGTCGTCGGCTTCCGGTAGCCGGACCGCGAACCGCTTGGGCGGGTCCCACGCGGTCACGTTGGCCCCATCGGGCGCAGCGTCTTCCATGGGCATGAACCACGCTGTGAGCCCGGCGCCCGTGGTGATCGCCTCCCACACCTGCTCGGGCGTCGCGGCGATCGCGATCTGCTTGCGCAGCTCGAACTCGCGGGCCATGTCAGGCCTCCTTCGTTTCAATGGTCGGGTGGCCAGTGGTGGCGACTGGATGCGTGGCGACTGGATGCAGGGCGACTGGATGCAGGGCGACGACCACGCGGTGATTCCGCCCGCGTTCGGCCGTCTCGTCGTGGTACCTGGCGACCAGCGCGGCGACGGCACCCGCCAGCTCCTCGGCGAAGGCGGTCCGGTCGGCGGCCGAGGCGAACCGCACCTCGCCGTCGACCGCAAAGGTTGCCACCCGCTTGCGGGCCTTGGCCGCAACCCTGATGAGGTCGCCGACATCCCGTACAAGTTGGGCGGAGAGGGCGAGCAGCCAGCGTGCGGAGAGCTGATCGGGTGATCGGCCCGGGTCAGGCGCGACCGCGGCGAGGGCGGCGGGCGAGATCACATAGGACGCCGCGGTAGCGCGCAGCATACGCTCGGTGACATTGCCCTTCCTGCGCTCCTCCACGAGTTCAACGAGCCCATGCCGCTCCAGCGCCCGAAGATGGTAGTTCACCTTCTGTCTGGGCAAGCCGACGTGGGCGGCCAGCATCGTTGCCGATCTGGGCTCGGTCAGCTCCGCCAGCAGCCGGGCCCGCACCGGATCGAGCGATATCTCGGCCGCCGCAGGATCGTCGATCACTGCTACGTCGTCGATCACTGCTACGTCGTCCATCTCTCCCACGATCGGTGGCACTCGCCCTCGCGGTGCTTCCACACGGCCACACTCTCACCGACAATTTTTATTGTCAAGACTTCGAATTTAGTCGGTGCTCGCACCCTCGATGTCACCTTGCTGGTGCTAGAGGACCTGCAATCTGACATCCACGGTGCTCAGTCTCCGCGACCGGGGCAGGGATACGGCATGCGCGGTCAGCATGGAGCGGGGTGCCTCACTGAGGCCCGCACGATGCGAAAAGCTGTCGAATTCGCCGCGATTCGGGTTTCCAGCGGCCCACACGAGGGCCCATACTGCGGAAATGTGGGTGTGTCTGCGCAGTCTTAGAGGCTGTTTGAAAGCCCCGGTTCGATCAGCGAGCGGGTCATCCGCGCCCGGCTGGCCAGGCCGCAGCCCGAAGGCGTGCCTGGAAGGCACGTCGAGGGCTGCAACGCTGCCAGCCGGGATGCGGGACCCTGTTGGCCATGCGCGCCTCCGGCGCGACGCGAGCCGGATCGGGGTTTACCAGCAGGCTCTTAGACGACGCGGGGTCGTCGCGTGGGAACGCGGTCATCTGGCGCGATTGGCGACGGCTGGCAACGGTCGGCGCGGCGGACGGCGGAAGACGGCGGGTCGCGATGGTCTGGCGCGGTTGGCGACGGCTGGCGACGGCTGACGCAGCGGGCGTGGCCTTGTGGTTGTGGATCTAGGAGGGGAGAGGGATTGATGATGCGCCGCATTTTGTTCCCGATCGTGCTCGTTGCCGCGTTAATGCCAGCCGCGGTGCCGGCTGCTGCGGCCGCAGCCGCGACACCCGCAGCCGGGACGGTCGCCGCAGCGGCCGCCATACCCGCCAATGTCGACATCAGCCAGCGGCACCTGAACGAATCCGAAGAGACGATCGCCGTCAACCCCACCAATCCAAACAACATCGTGGTCGTAACCAACGTGGGTCACCGGGAGGCCGGCCTCTCGGCCGGCATGTTTGAGGGCGTGAGCTTTGACGGGGGTAAGACGTGGACGACGAAGCTGATCGCTCTGGGCGGGAGTGACCCGCTGGGGGATGCCTGCTGCGACCCCAGCATGTTGTTCGACAGGTACGGGAACCTGTTCATGACCTACCTGTACCAGGTGGAGGACCAGGTCCCGATAGCGCTGAGCAAGGACGGCGGGCTCACCTTCCAAGTGATCGCTAACATCTCCAAGGCCGACCTCCCCGCCACGAAGGCGAACGGCGACAGCCGCGGGCTGTTCCGCTTCGTTGACCAGCCCACCATCACGGCGGCGGAGGACGAGGTCTGGGTGGTGTTCAACGCCGGCGGCCCGATGGTCGCGACCGGCGCGCAGGTCACTGGGCTTGGACGGGTCGGCGGCTTCATCCCGGTCGAGGTGGTTCCAGGGACGAACAACTGCACCTACGGCGATGTCTCCATCGGCCCATCCGGTCAGGTCATGCAGGCCTGCAACCTGACCGAGTCCGGGCAGGGTGGGGGCAAAATTTTCGTGAACGTGGATCCTGACGGCCTCGGCCCGGCGGGGTTCGGGGATCGCATCTTCGTCGCAGAGACCCACGTCGGCGGCTTCGACTTCATTCCAGCACAGCAGGACCGCTCTGTGGACGCAGAGGTTGGCCTGGCCTGGGACCGCACCGGTGGGCCACACGCGGGCCGCATTTACATGGTGTACACGCGCGAGTCCCCGAACGAGAGTGACAACACCGACATCCTCTCGCGGCACTCCGACGACGGCGGAGCCAGCTGGAGCGCGGCGGTGCGGCTGAACGATGACCACACGGCCAACAGCCAGTTCCTGCCGAAAATCTCGCTTGATCCCACCACCGGCAACGTCGCCGCGGTCTGGTATGACGCGCGCAACGACGCCGGCACGGGCGGGCCTGGCGACACCGACGGGATCCCGAACGATGACGCCCAGTTCTGGGGTGCGTTCAGCACGACCGGCGGCGCGAGCTTTACGCCCAACATCCGGATCAGCGCGGGAACCTCCAACTCCCACGACTCCGGCAACGGCATCGACTACGGGGACTACACCGGGCTGTCGTTCTTCGGCGGGGCCGCCCATCCCGCGTGGTCGGATAATTCGGACAGCACAGGGAACAACCCGGACGGTGCGCTGCATCAACTGGACATCTACACGGCCGCGGTACCGGTGGGGTAGGACCGCTTGGCCCTCGCCCAAAGGGGGTCCGCACGGTCGGCTGTGTCGCGTTGCGGCAGCCGTTCGGCATAGATGTCCGTAACGGCTGCCGCCGATGAGTCGCGGCCCGTAACGGCCGCGGCCCGGAACGGCCGCTACCCGGAACGGCCGCTACCCTGCTGGGCCAACGATTTGACATCATAGGCTTAGATATCTAACTTTGCTCAAGAGCGAAGGAGGAATCCATGCCTGAGTTGCCGATGCAGGGCCACGTCGCCCTGGTAGCGGGGGCCAGCCGGGGGATAGGAGCGGTCACCGCCGAGGCTTTCGCGGCCGCCGGTGCCGCCGTCGTGCTGGGGGCTCGCGACGCGCAGGCCCTGGACTCGGTCGCGGCGCGGATCAAGTCCAGCGGCGGCGATGCGATCGCTGTCCGCACCGACGTCGCGGACGTGGGCGCCATGCGAAATCTGGTCGACCAGGCCGTAACGACCTACGGTCGGCTGGACGCCGCGTTCAACAACGCGACCGATGGCCCGCTGCCCGCACCTCTCGCCGAGATCGATCCGGACGAGTTCGACCGCGGTATCGCCACGAACATCCGCGGCACGTTCCTCGGCATGAAGTTCCAGATCGGCGCGATGCTGAAGAGCGGCGGTGGCGCGATCGTGAACATGGCCTCCACCGCTGGACTCCGCGGCACTGCCAACCTTGCCGCGTACGTCGCGGGCAAGGCCGGGATTATTGGCTTGACCAAGGTGGCTGCGCTTGACTATGCCGACCAGGGCGTCCGGGTCAACGTCGTGGCCCCAGGCCCCATCCTGACCCACCACCTCGAGGCGGCCGGGCCGGAGGCTCAGCGCCTGGCCGGGGAGTCCACGCCAATGCGAAGGACCGGAATCGTTTCGGAGGTGGCGGATGTCGTGCTCTGGCTCTGCTCGCCGCGGTCCTCGTTCGTGACCGGGACGGTGATCCCTATCGACGGCGGGCAGTCCGCAGGGAACAAGCCGCCGCAGATGTACCGGCAGGGTCGGCCGATGCCCTCGCCGGACGAGGAGCACGCCGGACCGGAGGATGGCTGAGCGGGCCCTACGGCGGCGGCTGGCTCGGCGGGCGTCGGGTTCGCCATCGAGCGCGGCGCCCGGTGTGCTTGGCGGCGATCATGGACGCGTCGATGACGCTCAGGCCGATAGTACGGGGAGGTCGTAGCAGCGCCTGACGCTCGAACCGAGACGGCTGATGTCCGCGCCGTAAATGTGGATAGAGATCGCGGTCTGCTGCGCGCAGTTGCGGACCCGGTGGATGTCACCGGGCGGCGCGAAACCGCTGACCGTGCCCGTCAGATTCTGCCTGGCCGCGGTCCGGGCGAGGCACCCCCCTGCTTCGCCGCCGCGGAGTTCGTACAGCTCCTCGTGTTCGGTCCCGGCCACGACCCCCACGACGCACCACGTCACATGGTCGTGGATGGGTGTGATCTGGCCGGGCCGCCACACCAGGGCGACGACGGAGAAACTCCCGCCATCTTCGGCGTGCAAGATGTGCTGCACGTACCCATCCGGATCTCCTGCCCGCTCGGCGGCGGTGAGGATGTCAGGGGAGGGCAGGTGGCGGCGGAGTTCGTCGGCAACGAGGCTGGCAGTTTCGGCCCAGTCCGCCCGCTTGCGGGTGACGGCGCGGATGCCCGTCAGCAATCCGGCCGGACACCGCGCGCTTATCCTGGCTGTTGCCGTACCAGCCATGCTGACCTCCATCCTGCCCGCTTCGCCATGCGGGCTGCCTGCGTCGGCGGCCCTCAGTGCCTGCTTGAAACCCCGATCCAGCTCGCGTCGCGCCGGAGCCGCGCAAGGCAGACAGGCCCCCGAGGTTTTCGAGCAGGCTCCTAGTTCGTACATGTCCACCCTGGTGACACCCATGCGATAGGTCAAATGCGAGTAATCTTCACGATCCATAGATGAACTCGATGCATGCGGACACGTGGGGGCGCCGGGCCAGCGTCGCTTCCGCGGGCAAATACGGTTGAGGTCATGGACGATACGCAGATCTTGAAGCAGATCGATGGCCTCGTCAGCGAGGAGCACGAGCTACGCAGCAAAGTTGCCCGCGGCGAGCTGTCAAGTGCCGAGGAGCGGGATCGCCTCCGCTCGGTAGAGGCGGCACTTGACCAGTGCTGGGGGATACCTCCAGTAGTTCCTCGTGGGTTCAGCCGGGTCGCGGGGCGACCCGTAGAGTGCCTCAGCGGGTCACGGGCGACCTGTAGAGGGCCTCAGCGGGTCAGCGGCGACCCCGTGGCAGTGTCTCAGGGGGTCGCGGGTGACCGGTAGAGGGCCTCAGGGGGTCGCGGGTGACCGGTAGAGGGCCTCAGGGGGTCGCGGGCGACCTGTAGAGGGCCTCGGGGGGTCGCGGGCGACCTGTAGAGGGCCTCAGCGGGTCAGCGGCGACCTGTGGCGTGGCAGTGCCTCGGGGGGTCGCGGGTGACCGGTAGAGGGTCTCAGCGGGTCACGGAACTGGAGCGGAGGGCGGCTTGGGTCCCCAGAAGAGTCGCTTCCCCAGGCCCTGAAGTTGGGTCACATCGGTGATGTTCATCGCGCTGGCGGCGCCGCCAGAAACGGTCGCGCTCACGGCTGCCTGATCGCCCACCTTCACCGAACCGATGCCGTCGCGTTTGGCGTTCACGATCGTGGAACTCGTCACCGTGTAGGTTTTGGTGAAACCGTCCGAACTCTTCAGCGTGATGGATGTGTTGCTGACGGCGGTTACCTTGCCGCGCTGGGTGTCGATGGTCTGATAACCACCGCCTTGCTTCGGCACGACGAACTCGCCGTGTATGGCGCCGAAGGCGCCGAGTCCACCGACACCGAACATGGGCCCAAAGGGGAAGAAGCGCGGGCCTGCAGGCATGGTGTGCGTCTGCCCAGGTGAGCTGGGCGACGTTGGCGAGGCAGCCAGCGGCGACGTCGCCGCCGCGGACTGCGATGGGGTTGATGAGCTCGTCACGGCCGCCGCGACGCCGGCACCGGCACCGACGACGAGAGCGGCCACACCGGTGATCACCAGCGGACGGCTGACACGCCAGCGCGGGCGCCCGCCCCGTGGTCCCATCGAGATGGTGTACCCTGACGGGCCGGGAGGAGTGGCGCCTGCCGGTGACACGGGGACCGACGCGACTGGCGGTGACGCGGGCACCGAAGCACCCGGAGTTGACCCCGCCGGTGTGGCGTCTGGGGAATTTGAGCTAGCAGATGGGGAGCTCATGACGCTATAAGACTCCTCTCAGGGAAGGTCCGGTGCCGAGGCCGTTGGCCAGTCCTTAACCTCCGGCGTGGCCGGCAGGTCAAGAGTATTGAGGCCTTAGCTGGAGGCTTCCTGAGTTCACTCTCCCGGTCTGCTGCGTAACATTCTCTGGCCTAGCTCCCGGCTGATCGTGTGACATGATCGCGGCAGCGGCCCCCCCGCGGCGCCTGTGGCCGCTGAGACATTCATGATCGCGGTGGTCTCCGCGTCGCGCACCCGCGCTGACGCAAGCCCACCGCGATCATGAAATCGCCGGAGGCCGGTCAGACCAGCGGTACCGTGACGTCGCCCTGCTCTTGCAGCAGGCGGGTCCCATGTATCGAAACTCATGCAGAACCGGCCACCGAGCGCGTACACGGTGCCCCAGCTGTTCCAGAACCAGACGAGTTCGTTCTCCGCGTCTATTCCTTCAGCGACGATCTCGTGGCCGCCACGAACGGTTGCGTCAGCAGCGATCTCGACCAGGCCTGTTGACTTGTCCGGGGCGTCGAAGCTCGAGTACCAGTTGACGCCCGTGATGACGGGCCCGCAGCACCAGGGCTTCGAGCGCGTCCTGGATGCCGAAGGCGTGCTGGTACGAGCTGATCATCCCAAGCTGCCTGGCCGCCTTGCACACCATGAGGCCGCTTCCGCCCGGGTCGTTCGGCGGGTAGGGCTGGCCTTCCAGCTTCGTTTCGAGCTCGTAGATCCTCACGGCGTCCTTTTCGTCCAGCGGCGTACCGCCGGTGAAGTCAGGCGCCGAATCGAGCGCACCGCAAAGGGCGTTCGCCGTGCACGAGCCAATGTGCCCCTGGTCGAACGGCAATCCAGTGGCCTGATGTGTGACGCTGACGATTTGCGTTGCCCGGTGGGCTTGGTAGTCACGCGCGCGCGGGTCGTGGTGAATGTGCCTGCCGAGACGTCTTCCCGCCACGCGCTGTTCGGTCAGCTGGATACGCCGAACGTCGTTTGGTGCCATTTGTCCGCCTGCTATGAATCCGGAAAATCCCCCCGTAACCTTCCGCACCGAGCATAAACTTCGGCGTTGCTGATGTATAGCCTCAAGAACGCTCATGAACACGCAGAAATAAACCTCCTTAACAGCGTGGAAAAGGCTGGGCGCACTAATGCGCCCGGAATGTCCGCAGCGCTAGCCGGACCAGTTCCCCGTTGCCGCTGACGGGATTTCCGTCCGGGCCGGTCACCGTGTCCTCCAAGCCGATACGGGTCGGCAGCCCGAGCCGCCCAGCATGGCTGACCAGCGGCCAGCACGTCTCCTGCTCCCCGTGCAGCAGGCGCGGCTCGGTCACGCCTGACTTGTCGAGTTCGAGCAGCACCTGATCCGCCGCCGTTTCGGGGCTCTGCCCGGGATCGGTCGCCATGATTTCCACGAGAATCCGCAACCAGCCCGTTTTCGGCCGAATCTCTGCCGCCACCCGTGCGTCGGCCACCGACCAGACGCCCGCCTCGACCGCGATGCCCGCCGCATCCAGAAGTTCGATCATGTCGCCAACTCCTGGTTCGGACACATTGACGGATGCGAAGTCGGGTCGCGCGGCGCCCAGGAGGCCTTGCCACGCGGTGACTGCCGCGCGGCGCGCTGCGACGTCACCGCCAGTAATCCACAACCCGGTCGAAACCCCGATGGGTGTGCCCGGGCAAGCCCCGCGCACTGCGGCCACGGCCGCGCCAACGTCGTCGGCGCGGACCGACTCCCGGCCGTGGCTGCCGCGTGCGTGCAGGTGGACTGCCTCCGCGCCGCTTGCCACCGCGGAAGCGGCCTCAGCGGCCAGTTCGGCGGGAGTGACCGGCACGCCTGGGTGCTGGTCCCTGCCGCGCCCACCATTGACGCACGCCTTGACTCGCTTGATCCGATCGGTCACCCGGCCATGGTCGCACGCTCCGGTAGGACGCCAGCATCGATCAGAAACTAAACCGTGTAGTTTATGTACGGTGGCGCCGCATCGCCGCGTATATTCCGCCATCGTGCGCGTATATTCCGCCATCGTGCGCGGCTATTCCGCCATCGTGCGCGGCCCGGACTTGAGGCCGCGCGGTTAGCGAGGGAGACTCGACGTTGTGGGCCCGTTTTTCGAATGGGTGGGCGTGATCCTGCTTCCCATCGCCTTGTGGTGGGCGGTAGCCGGTGGTGTGCGCTTGTACCGGCGGCTCGCTGCGCGTCGGCACTCCGGTGTTTCACCGGCGGAGCCGATCGAACTGCTCGGTGCTAACCTGTGCCGGCTGCACGCCGCGCTCGAGGCAGCGGAGAACGAGACGATGGCCACACCGGGCAAGGCCACGCGCCTGCGGGCGCTGCGAGGCGCTTACGTTGACGTCTTGTCTTCTGCCTGTGAGCGGCTGGAGGTAAGCCCTCCCGTGGTCGCCGCGAACAACTGGGTCCCGCTGACGGAGATCTACCGGGCCGAGGCGGCGTTGCGCGAGCGGGGCCTGGACGTCCGGTATCCGGTGGCACGCTGAGGCAGCCAGCATCAAAGGATTCGTCTGTGCGCCTGTACTTGTCGTCATTTGGTGTGGGTGACCATCCGGAGCACTTGACCGCGATGGTCGGCCATTCGGCTCGCGCGGGAGTCATCGCAAACGCCATGGATGAGGCGTCCGCAGCGGACCGCAGCGAAGCCGTGCGACGCCAGGTCGCCGCGCTGACCGGGCTTGGTATCAATGCCGTAGAGCTAGACCTGCGTGAATATGTCGGCAATGCCGGCGCGGCCGAGCGCCTTCACGGTGAGATGAGTGGCTTTCAGCTGGTATGGCTCTGCGGAGGAAACGTATTCATGCTCCGCCACGCCCTTTGGCGCGGTGGCGCGGATACGTTGTTTTGTGATCTGCTAGCGGCTGACGCGCTCGTTTACGGCGGGTATAGCGCAGGCGTGTGCGTTCTCGCGCCGAGTCTGCGCGGTCTTGAGACAGTTGATGACGCGGCTGCTGTGACCAGGATTTACGGTGAGGACACGGTCTGGGAGGGTCTCGGAGTGCTGGACTACGCCATCGTGCCGCATTGCCAATCGCCGGAGCATCCAGAAAACGCCGAACTCGAACGCGTCGCCGACCGGTACAAGGCCAAGGGAATACCGCACCGCACGCTCCGCGATGGGCAGGCGCTCGTGGTGCGGAATGGCATCACAACATTGGTTTGAGCATGATTTTCGCCGCGGCTCGGCGACCTGGGCGATGGTGCATCTAGAGCCTGTTTAGCCGCCGGGGAGCCGGAACTCGGTGAATACCGCGCGGTGGTCGGTGCCCGGCAGCGTGTGCACAGACACCTGCAGCACCGCGCATCTGGCGTCGAGAAGGACGTGATCAATGGTGAGGAGAGCCGGTTTCCCTTTCGGTCCCCACGTGGGTACCAGCCCTTTGCCCTTCTGGGCGGCGGCGTCCGCGTAGCCGAGGCGCAGCAACCGGCGAAAGTGCGAGTGATCGAAGGTGGCGTTGAAATCCCCGGCCAGGACGCGTGGCACGTCCGCGGGTCGTGGCAGGACAGACAGTTCCTTCCGCCAGCGCGCGGCTTTCCGCCTCGACGTAACCGGTGTGGGCGGCTGGGGGTGCACGCACACGAGGTCTACGACTTGTCCGGCCGGCAGCTCCATCCGGGCCGTGGGCTGGGCGACCGAGATGGGTTTGATGGCCGGTCCGTCGCTCAGGGGGAAGCGGGTGTAGATGCCAGAACCGCACGGCCCTGCGGAACTCGCATCGGTGACGGAATGGGGCAAAAGATCGTTTAGACCGGCTTGCTTGAGCCTGCTCGTGGCATCGTCGGTGAGTTCCTGCACGAACAGAACGTCAGCACGGCTACGCCAGACGAGATCGACGACCGCGTCCTCCGAGGCCCGGCCGGCCAGCAGATTCGCGGTGAGAACGCGAAGGATGGGCCCGCGCGCATCGGGCTGCTGACGCTTGATCGCACGCGGCATGACCACGGCGGCCAGTGCCGAGCCAGCGAGCGCCGCCGCGACAGCGCCACACCTGCGGCGTTGCAGCAGCGTAACCGCTGGTGCGGCAGCGGCAATAAACGGTGTGAACGAGAGCAGCGGTGCCACTGGGGCCTCGACGCGGTGCACGCGATCCGCACCTGCCAGCCGGATGATCGCCCATCCCACCAAAACAGCGGCAGCAGCGCGCGAGATGAACTTCATATCCCCCCGATCGATTCTTGTCCCCTCAAAACACTATGGCCCGTGCAAGCACAACAGACACATTGATTCTGACCTTGGCATGACGCCGACCCTACAACGATGTATCGACCTCCGGGTGTGCTGGGGTGACGGCCCGGCTCGGCGGGGTTGGCGAGTCCGGGTGGCGTGGCGAGGTGATGGGAGGAGCGTGATGTCTTCTACCCGGTATTCCCGCCGGACCAGCACGCCCGTGCCGTGCTCGCCTGGCTGCGGTCCGCGGTCTGATCGTTCACAGCCAGTCTCTGCGCTTGAAGACGACGTACAGCAGCACAGCCGCAATCACCATGACGGCGGCCGAGACGGCAAAACCCCACTCTCGGCTGAACCCGGGGTAGGGCACATTCATCCCGTAGAACCCGGTGATAAGGGTGGGCACGGCGATGATCGCCGCCCAGCTGGTGACCTTCTTGGTGATGATGTTCATCCGGTTGCCCTGAATGGTCAGGTTCGTCTCGAGGATCGTCGTGACCAGGTCGCGCAGGCTTTCGGTCCATTCGGTCGCGCGCAGCACGTGGTCGTAGACGTCCTGGTAGTAGGGCATGAGCTGGTCATCCACGACGTGCAGGTCGCGCCGCATCAGCGAGTTCACGACCTCCCGCATCGGGATCACGATCCGGCGCAGCAGCACCAGGCTCTTGCGCAGCTCGAAGCTGCGCCTTTGCACCTCGTGATCGTGCGGCACGGTGTCGAACAGCTGATCCTCCAGATCTTCGATGGCACTGTCCAGACTCTGCACGGCATCGAAGTGCCCGTCCACGATGTAGTCGATCAGGCCGTGCAGAAGGTAGCCGACGCCGAACTTGGCCAGGTCGGGGCTGGCGTCCCAGCGTTCGACGACCGCCCCGATGTCGAGCCCATCGTCCTTGCGGACTGTGATTAGCGCCCGGTCGGTAACGAAGGCACTGACCTCACTGGTGGCCAGCGAGCCGCTAGTGGTGTCGAGGTGTGCCCCGTAGGCGGAGAGGAATAGGTGGCTGCGGTAACGATCCAGCTTGGGCCGCTCGCGTTCCTGGACAGCATCCTCGATGGCCAGCGGATGCATGCCGAATTCATCGCTTAGCACGGCGAGGTCCTCGCGGTCGGGACCACGCAGGTCAAGCCAGATGGTGACCGCGTCGTCGTTTAGGTGATCACTGATCTCGGCGACTGGGAAGCCCTCGAGCACGAGGTTTCCGTGACGGTAGAGGCGCGTGCGCGCTTGGCATCTCGTCGGCGTGTCACGGCAGATGGCCGATCCGGCCACGGTGTCGGGGTCGTGGCCACGGAATGTCTGGGCTGGATCCAACTCGGTCTGCGGTTCACTCATCGATTTCCTCGCTTCCCCCGGCATGGCCCTGCGGGGATGCCGTGTGGCAGCTCAGCGCGCTAGAGCGGCAGCTCAGCGGCCAGAGATTTCAGCAGCGCTCTCGTGCGCAACGCCTCGTCACCGCGGGCGTACTCCCCGGCGATGAAATCGGTGACGCCTGCCTCGGCCAGTTCGGTGATCTGTGCGCTGACGCTGGCCTCGTCGCCGACCACAGCCACGTCGCCCGGCGCGGCCGCGCCTTCGCGGTCGAGCATCGCGCGGTAGGAGGGAAGATCCCCATAGATCGCGAAAACGCCATTGGCGACGGTGCGGGCGCGGGCCGGGTCATCGGTGACGCACACGGGCAGGACGCAGATCACGCGTGGCCGCGGGCGCCCCGCGCCCCGCGCCGCAGCGCTGATCGTGGGCACGATGTGGGTGGCGACGGTGGAGGGACCCGTCATCCAGAGCACCGTGCCATCGGTCCGCTCTCCGGCGAGACGCAGCATCTGGGGCGCGAGTGCAGCAAGCACGACCGGGACACGTTGTTTATGCGGCACCGACAAGCCAATGTTGGCGCGTAGGGTCTCCCCGGTGAAGGCGGCATGCTGCTCCGCAAGCAGCGGCAGCAGCACGGACAGGTACTCGTGCATATGCCGGGCGGGCCGGTCGAAGCTGTACCCGTACATGTCCTCGATCACGATCTTGTGGGACAGCCCGATGCCAAGTGTCAGCCGCCCATCTACCGCCGCGGCCACGGTCAGCGCCTGCTGGGCAAGGACGGCCGGGTGACGAGGGTAGGTCGGGACGACAGCGGTCCCCAGTTCGATTCCTGGGACCTGGCTGCCGACGACCGCGAGTGAGGTGAGAGCATCCAGGCCGAAAATGTTCGACATCCACGCGGAAGAGAAGCCGTCGTCGGCCGCACGATGCAACTGGTCGCGCAACCCGGTGAGGGGAGCAGACCCCCTCGGCTCGCTCAGGGATACCCCAATGCGCATGCGCTGTGTCTCCGTTCACTAAGCCAGATGTCATCTTTGCACCGCGCCGCGTTGCGTGAGCGCGTGGACTATCCGAATCCAGCAACGGTTCAGGGTGAATAGACGTCATTGCCCGCGGAACGGCACTCGCAGCCAGGGTGGAGCGGGGGTCGCTAGGCTGATGACGCCGGATATCTTGACACGGGAGCGTTGATGGTTGATCGGCTGGATGGGACGGTTGCCCTGATCACCGGGGCTTCGAGCGGCATCGGCGTTGCCACTGCGCTGGAATTGTCCGGTCATGGAGCGGCGGTGGCACTCGTCGCACGGCGTGCGGAACGGCTTGAATCGCTGGCGGCAAAGATCCGCGGGCAAGGTGGCGCCGCGCTGGTGCTGGCCGCCGATATGACCGTGGCCGAGCAGGCCAGCGAGGTCGTCGAGCGAACCGTGGCCGACCTTGGCCGCTTGGACACGCTGATCAACAACGCCGGCGTCATGCTGCTCGGGCCCGCGGTGGGTGCGCCGCTCGCCGAATGGCAGCGGATGGTCGAAATCAACCTGCTTGGCCTCCTGTATTGCACGCATGCCGCGCTTCCGCACCTGATCGAGGCCGCTGCGCAGGACCCGCGCTACGTCGCGGACATGGTGAACATCAGCTCGGTAGCGGGCCGGGTGGCGCGCAGCGGCAGCGGCGTGTACAACGCGACGAAGCATGGTGTCGGGGCGTTCAGCGAGGCGCTGCGCCAGGAGGTTACCGGCAGGCACGTCAGGGTCTCGCTCGTCGAGCCTGGCGCGGTGGACACCGAGCTGGTAAGCCACAACCGGCCCGAGATTCAGGACCAGATGAGGCAGCGGTTCGCATCCGTGGAGCGCCTACAGGCGGACGACATCGCCGGTGCCATCGGATTCATCGTCACCAGGCCGCGCCGCGTCGCGGTGAACGAAATGCTTGTGCGCCCAACCGAGCAAGAGTACTAAGAGCCTAGGACGCCTCAGGCGATAGGCGTCACCAAGTCACCAAGAAGGGCCGGGCTCGATGGCCAGGTCCGGACCGGCCACACCGATGCCCAGCACGCTGCCGTCGGCAACATCGGGCAAAGGATCGATGATCGCATCCTCCACGCGCCGCAGCAACGACCGGACGGTCGCGGTCGCCACGCGGCGCAGAACAAGCCGGTCCAGCCCCGATCCCACACCGGCCAGGGGCGCTCGGTAGGAGCCCATCAATGCCAGCAGCGTTCCGCCCTCCTCGGCGGGCGTGAGCGCCAGATCCGCGTCCAGCACGGGAAACAGCCGGTTCGTGACACCGGTGGCTTCCCAGCGCAACGGCACAATAACAGTGTCAGCCCGCGGCACCGGGTCCGCGATGTGAACCTGGACAAGCTTGGAGGCTCCGAGCACGGCACCGAACGGGCCGACACGCGTCACACCCACGAGCCCGTCCGAATGAGCCTTGCCCGAGGCGTCGCGCAGCCAGCCTTCGCGGATGAACTGCGCGAGCCGTTCACGCGCAGTCGGAAAGCTGATGTCGAGCACCATCTGATGACCGACAAACATGTCCTAAGTTGAGTCGCGGTGCTTCGACGATACGAGGGACCTAGGTCACATCCGGTACTCACAAAGGTCTCGAATTGTCACGTCGCAGCAGCCTCGGCGCACGGATGTTACGGATGTTACGGATGTATCCGCGGCCCGCCGCCGGCCCAACGCGCGGCGCGGACGATCAAGCTGGAGAATTGCCAGATGGGCAACGTCCGGCGCATCGAGCTCGCGTTGTTGGCCGTTTTCGGCGTCCTTGTCGCCGGCAGCGTTGGCTACCTCGTGCTCGGATTCAGCGTGCTGGACGCCGTCTATCAGACGGTTACCACGATCACGACCGTGGGATTCCGCGAAGTGCGCCCGCTGACCATCGCGGGAAAGGTCTTTACGATCGCGCTGATCGTCGTCGGGGTTGGCACGGCCCTGTACGCATTCAGCGTGGTCCTCGAAGCTCTGGTGGAGGGCCACCTGCGCCAGCTGCTGGGGAGGCGCCGGATGGAACGGGACATCGCCCGGATGAGCGGGCATGCCATCGTCTGCGGATGGGGCCGCGTGGGCCGCGCGGTCGGCGGTTACCTGGCAGGCCGCGGAGCGCAGGTCGTCGTGGTGGATAACGACCCGGAGCGCGTAGCCGCGATCCCGTACCCCTCGCTCACCGGGGACGTCACCGACGACGACGTGCTGCGCCGAGCGGGCGTCATGCGGGCCCGGGCCCTCATCACCGCGATCAACACCGACGCGGAGAACGTGTTCGTGACGCTGTCCGCCCGAGCCCTGCGCCGGGACCTTGTCATCATCGCCCGCGCCCGCACGGAGGCATCGGAGCCGAAGTTGCTGCGCGCAGGGGCGACCCGGGTCGTCAATCCCCAGCGGATCGGCGGCCAGCGGATCGCGGCGGCGGCGCTGCAGCCGAACGTGGTGGAGTTCCTCGATGTCGTGATGCACGACGGCAGCCTGGAGTTCCGCCTGGAGGAGGTGGCGGTTCGCGCCGGCTCCCGGCTCGCCGGGCGCACCCTGCGAGAGACCGATCTGGTGGAGACCACGGGCGCCCTAGTGCTCGCGATGCGGGGGAGCGACGGAAAGTTCTTGACCAACCCACCCTCGCACACTCGTATCGAGGCGGACGATGTGCTCATCGCCATCGGCACCACACAGCAGCTGTCGGCATTGCTGGCCGCGGCGGGCCCGCATTTGACACGGGGACAGCAGCCAGGGCAGTGACGCAGGCGCGGCAGCCGTTCAGGATAAATGTCCCGAACGGCTCACGCGGCGTGTCACGGTCGGGCTGGATGATCAACGCTCGCCAGCGCCATGCCTCGCGTGTTCTGGTGCCGTAACCACTAGATCACCACGCCGCTGCGGCCGGCCTGGTCAACGACGGCCAGCCCGGCAGCCGCCCAAGCGTCCATGCCTCCCGTCAGGTTGAGCGCTTTCCACCCGGCCCGGTTAAAGGCCTCGGCGACCGCTGCCGATCTGACGCCCACATGGCACACGCAGATGATCGTCTTATCCACTGGAAGGGTCGCTACTTGCTCGGCAATCCGCGACATCGCGATATGCATCGCCTGAGGCGCGTGGCCTGCCGCCCACTCGTGATCTTCACGAACGTCAAGCAGCACCGCGTCGGAGCCGATCAGCTCAAGCGCCTCGGCGGGTGTTACGCCACCGACACCATCGCTGTGCATTTCAGCCGCCGTTGCCTTCGACGGGGGGCTCGACCTGTGCCCGTTGCGCCCCTTCGACGCGCCTGGTCTCCTGCTTCTTCATGGCCTTGCGCCGTACTTCCACGCCGCCCATCCAAGCGAACCCGGTGACCTTCACCCGCGGGTGCGCCTGGCGTGCCAGGCCCGGTTGCCCGATGATCGAAACCGCCCATGAACCCGATTCCCGAGACGTCCACCTCGATGTCCTCACCGACGATGATGGTGATCCCGCCCATCCAGGTAAACGCCTGGATGGTGACCGCTGGCTCGCTGAACCTGGCCTGGCGCAAGTCAAGGTAAACGCCGCCCATAAACGCGACGGCGGTATAGCGGCCCGGCACCACCCACTGCCCGGACCTCCGCGCCTCGCTCATGATCGCCAGGGAGAACGTGCTGGCCGGCGCTCCTCCGAGTCGCTCGGCGGGAAATCGGCTGGCGGCCATGGGCGCGACCCGGCCCGCAATCGGCAGATCGCGTATCACGGGCTCGAGCTCGGCGTAGGTCTTGGCGGCATACGCCTGGTCAAGGCGCTGGTCGAGTTCCTCGAGCGTCAGGCGGCCATCACCGGCGGCCTCCCGCAAGATCTCGGCGGCTTGCTCGCGGTCGGCGTCGGAAACCCGCAGGCGGCCGTGGTCGGCGGGGATTGGAACGTTCGTCACGAAGTCACCTTAACGGCTTGCGCGGGACATTCTCAGTTCTGACATTCCTGTCTGGCCTGAACTGGTCACCAACGAAACGTCATCCGGCAGCGTCTTTGCCGTTGACCGACATGATCGGGAGAAGGTGGTCATAGTGGCCAGGGATCAAGGTCCGGCACCACCGTGATGCGCCGCGCCACTGCCTCTAGCAGACTCGGCACATGGCCATTTCCCCCGCCGGCGATCCCGCTGACGCCGTGCCTTACGGCGTCAGCCTGGACCGAGCCCGTGACCTGCTCGCCGCCCATCCCCTGATCGATGGGCACAACGATCTCGCCTGGGAGATGCGGGCCAGGGCCGGATACGACTTCGGCAAGCTCGACATCGCCCACCCCCAGCCGAACCTGCAGACCGACATACCGCGGCTGCGTTCGGGTGGCATCGGCGGTCAGTTCTGGTCGGTGTATGTGCCGTCGTCGCTGCCGGGCAACGCCGCCGTGACGGCCACCCTTGAGCAGATCGACTTCGTGCACTCGATGATCAGCCGTTACCCGGAAACATTCGCGCTCGCGCGCAGTGCCGCGGAGATCGATCAAGCAGCGGCAGCAGGAAAGATCGCCTCGCTCCTCGGTGCCGAGGGGGGCCATTCGATCGACTGCTCGCTCGGCACGCTGCGAATGCTGTATGCGCTCGGCGTTCGGTACCTGACACTGACTCACTTCGGCAACGTGCCGTGGGCAGACTCCGCCACCGACGAGCCCCGTGCGGGCGGCCTGTCCCGGTTCGGCGAGGAGGTCGTGCACGAGATGAACAGGCTGGGCATGCTCGTTGATCTGAGCCATGTCGCGCCCACGACCATGCGGGACGCACTGCGCGTCACCGATTCTCCGCTGATCTTCTCCCACTCCTCCGCGCGGGCGCTGTGCGACGTGCCGCGCAACGTGCCTGATGATGTGCTGGCCCAGCTTCCAGCCAACGGCGGAGTGTGCATGGTCACGTTCGTGCCCGAGTTCCTGTCACCTGCCCGCGCGGAGTGGGAAAGGGACGCGCTCGCGCACGCGGAACGGGCGGGCGTCGACCCACGCGACGTTTCGGCGGCCGACGCCTTCCTGCGGGACTGGGCGCTGGGGCACCCGCCGCCCACCGTGACGGTCAGCCATGTTGCCGACCACATCGACCATGTTCGCGATATTGCTGGCGCACCTGGAGTGGGCATCGGCGGCGACTACGACGGGACGTTCGCCCAGCCGGAAGGCCTGGCCGACGTCGCGGGCTATCCACAGCTCATCGCCGAGTTGCTGCACCGTGGCTGGTCAGAGCCTGAGCTTGCCGGGTTGACCCGCGACAACCTGCTGCGTGTCATGCGCGACGCCGAAGCGGTGAGCCGCGACCTCGCCGCACGCCGCGGCCCATCGGTTGCGACCATCGACGAGCTGGACGGTCGGCACGGCCCACGACGCAGCGACGTCAAGTAGCATCCGGACCGTGAGCAGGCGCCTGGTGGCGGGTGTGGACAGCTCCACCCAGTCGACGAAGGTCCTGGTGGTGGAGGCCGACGACGGGACCGTGGCGGCGTTGGGCTCGGCGCCGCATGTCGTCTCAGGCTCGGACGGTGCGCGGGAAAGTGATCCGCGACAGTGGTGGGACGCCTTCGCGGCAGCGCTGGCGCGCACGGGGATGGTTGGTGACATCGCGGCGATCTCGGTCGCCGCCCAGCAGCACGGCCTTGTGACGCTTGATTCCCATGGCGATCCCGTGCGGCCGGCGATGCTGTGGAACGACGTGCGCGCCGCGGCGGAGGCCGCCGAGCTGACCGAGGTCCTCGGCCCATCCGGATGGGCGCAGCGGACCGGGACCGTACCGGTCGCCAGCATCACCGCGGCGAAATGGGCGTGGCTGCGGCGGCATGAGCCGGATGCGGCCAGCAGTGTCACGGCGATCCGCCTGCCGCATGACTACCTCACCGAGCGGCTGTGTGGCGAGGCGGTGACCGACCGCGGTGATGCGTCAGGGAGCGGATGGTTCTCCACCGCCACTGGTGCCTACGACGCCGACATCCTCGCCGTGCCGATGCTGGACGTGGATCCCGGGCTGCTGCCCGAGGTGCGGCAGCCGGAGGCGACCGCCGGCGCCGTGACCGCCGCCGTCACAGCCGAGCTTGGGCTAAAGCCAGGGACCGTGGTGGGCATAGGGACGGGAGACAACATGGGCGCCGCGCTCGGCCTCGGCCTGCGGCCAAGCGAGCCGGTGGTGAGCCTCGGCACCTCGGGCACCGCGTACGCGGTCTCGCGTCGCCGTCCCGGCGACGTGTCCGGTGTCGTGGCGGGTTTCGCCGACGCGGCCGGGGCGTTCCTCCCGCTTTCCGCCACGCTCAACTGCACGCAGGCTATTGACCGGCTGGCGCAGCTGCTCGGCCGGGACCGCGAGGCGGTCGAGCCCGGCGGCGGCGTTGTCGTGCTGCCCTACCTGGGCGGCGAGCGGACGCCCAATCTCCCCAAGGCATCCGGGCTTGTCACCGGCCTGCGCCATGACACTACGGCCGGGCAGCTGCTGCAGGCGGCCTACGACGGCGCTGCCTGCTCTCTGTTTGCTGCGCTCGAGCGGGTATCGGAGGCAGGCGATGCCATCGCACCAGCGGCGACGCTCACGCTGATCGGCGGCGGGGCGAAGGGCGCGGGCTGGCGCGACACGATCCGCCGGCTGTCCGGGCGTCCCGTGCTTGTACCCGATGCCGCCGAACTCGTCGCGCTCGGCGCCGCGGCGCAGGCGGCGGGCGCCATCACGGGCGAGCCCGCCCCGCAGGTGGCGCGCCGCTGGGACACCAGGCGGGGAGCGTGCTACGAACCGCTGCCGGTTGACACGGATGCGCTCGACAGAATCAACGCCACCCTGCGGCGCGCTCACGAGCTGCTGACCGCCGCGGGGTGACCGCTCCAGCGCCTACGGCACCGGCACGCCGCGTACCATGACAGGCCCGAGCGTCGGGTCAAGTTCGGTGCTCTGATCCACACCGGCGGGAGTCAGCACATCCATTGCCTTGGGCATGGTGCCCGGGTCGGCCCCGCAGATCGTCGCCGTGCCGCCGGGAGCGCAGACGCCGAACAGGAATGGCTGCGCGGTGGCAGCGAAACCGCGCGCCTGGTCGGGGCTGAAACCGTCCTGCCCGGTCAGCACGACTGCGAACGACCATCCGGACGCTGGCGTGCCGAAGGCCGACGCCGGTACCCCGATCGTGATGGTGCGGGCCACCGCGGAGGCGACCACCGTTGCGCCGCCGAGCGAACGTCCTGCCGCGTCGAGCCAGACCGGTGCGGCGAATCCCTGCACTTCGAGCCGCTCGCTCCAGGCATCGGCGGGCGCGATCGTGTAGTTGCGTGACGCAAACGCCGCATCTGTCGACGTAGCCGGCGTGCCGGGGGAGTGCACGTAGACGTCAAGCAGCTGTGCGCCGATCAGCTGCCCGAACGTCGGCACCAGGTTGGTCAGCGTGGTCCGCAGGTACACCTGCGAACCCGCCGTGATCACCTGGAACCTGGTGATGTCGAAGGAGCCAGCCGAGAAGTCGGACGAGGTCGGGTACTGGAATGTCCCTGGCCCGTTGTCGTCACCCGATGGGTCGCTGACGTCGGCCACGGTGGTGCCGCCCACAATGTCGCCGACCACCGTGACCTGGGCGTACCCGGTGCCACCTCCGGCCGCCGCCGTCACAGTCAGCACATTTGTGCCGAACCGGATCGGTACGGCCGCCGAGAAGGACCCGTCGGCAGCGGCGGTAGCGCTCACCACCTCGGTGGGCGGCCCGGCGTCGGTGTCGGCGGCCTCGGCCACCACCTGCGCTCCTGGGGTGGTGGTCCCGGTGACGGTGACCGTCTCCCCTTCGATCGTGCTGCCATTGCTCGGCGCGGTCAGCGTCACTGGCACCTCAGCGGGCGGTGCCTGACTGACATAACGGTTGGCTGTGATCTCGGGCTGCTCGACGGTGCGCCCGGCGCCGAGATCAGTGATCAGCCGCAGTTCCTGCGCTTGTGCCCAGGACAGCGGCGCGGCGGAACCGGCCGGGCCGCCGTCGCTGAAGCCGATGGATGCGACCGTCGGGTCGGCGCCGTAAGGCGACGCGGCCAGGGCCGGATCCTCCCAATCCTGCTCCGGCACGAGACCGACGCCGGACGAGAAACGGATCATCGCGTTGAGCAGCGTCGTGGCGCTCGCGAAGTCGCCGGACGCGATGTCAGACTCGGCGCGCTCACCGGACAGGACCGGCCACAGGTGGCCCGTTCCCTGGTTCGTGGTAGGCCACGGCTCGCCTGGCGTGGTGCACGAGCTCTGGCTCGGCTGATAGCAGTCGCCGTACCCGTCCGCGCTGCCCTGCGCGGCGTCGTTGCCGTACCGGTAATAGCCGACGCCGCTCGGCGTGCTCACGCTGATCAATTTGTCCCACACGGCGAGTGACGCCTGCACATCGGAGTCGCTGACCGGCAGTTCGCCGAGCCGGACAAGTTCCTGGAAACCGCCGTCGAGGACCTGCCGCTGGTCCAGCGTTGGCCCGCCGTTGCCGAGGTTGTAGCTGGTCGCGGCGTCGGGGTCGCCATTTCTGGACAGCCGGATGAAGTACCGGCGTGCGTCCGGGCCCGTCGTGGTGACGGTCCATGCCTTGATCTGGCGCTGGAAAGCGTCCGCCGTTGCCTGGTACACCTGCGCCCGCGAGCCGTCTCCCTGCTGGTCCGCGACGGCCGCCGCCGCGGTCAGGCCGGCGATCTCGGCCGCGATCGTCGATGGGGAATAGCCGGACTGTTCCTCCCAGCGTTCCACGCCGAACGAGGGGCCGTGCGCGACGAGGAAGTCGGCTGCGGGAACGATGTGCTCGCGCCACAGACTGGCGTCGCCGCCGAGCCCGGCCTGGTAGGCCATTAGGATCGGGTAGGCCGTCTCGTCTAGCTGGTCTCCGCCGGTGTCCGGGGCGGCCTTGCCGTTGAGCAGCGAGTTGCGTGGGATCTCTCCCGTGGGAAGCTGCTGGCGTTCCAGCAGAAACCGCGCCGCCGCGCGCGCGGTGGCGACGTCGCCATCCGCAAGCAACCCGGTGAAGACCTCGTACAGGTCACGCGAGAACACCTCGCGATATGAGCCGAAATAGACGGCCTGGCCGCCGGTTTCCGCGCCGGCGCTGACCGCCTGCCCCCACGGACTGGCGAGCGACGCCACGATCGCGCCGGGGAAGGTCTTGTCCTCACTCGCCTTGAGCACGTTCGCGGACAGGTAGTAGGCCGCCGGAACCTGCGCGGCTTGCTTGGCCGTTAGCGTGACCGGCAGCGTGGTGGGCGGGGCGGTGAGCCCGGCGTCATAGGTTTCCCACCCCTGCCGGTAATCGCCGAGAATGCTCCCGAACGGCCGCCGCAACGAGCCGTCGGCAGCGTCCAGCGCTGCGCTTTGCGAGCGCCCGAATCCCAACGCCAGCGTGACGCTCCGCCCGGAACCCCTGGGCGCGGGCGGGGTCACGTCCTTCGTGGCGACGATGTGGCCGTCGGGCGCCGAGGTGAAGAGGCTGGTGAGCGCGTGCGAGTCGGCCAGCTGGACGAGGCCGTCGCTGGCACTCCCGGCGTAACCGACGCTGGCGGCCTGAGCGGCAGACGTGGCGCGCAGCGCCATGTACGTCGGCACCGCGTAGTCACGGTTCGCGGCCTGGCTGGTGACCGAGGCGTCGTAGATGACCGGCGCCGTACCGCTCATCGCGCCGGTGTCCGCGCCACCGTTGACGCTGCCCCCGCCGCCGTTCCCGTTGACGTGTGCGTCAAGCCGCGCGTACACGTGCAGCGCACCGAGGTCAGTGTGCGAGCCCGGGGTGCGGTCGAGCAGCGTGCGCATCACCACGGTGTCGCGGCGAATGTCGGTCACGTAGGTCGTCACGAGCCGGTACCCGTGCTCGGTGCTGGTCGCGGTGACGGTGCAGGCCATGCCGGACGGGTCGGCGCTCACCGTGTAGCTGAGGTCACGGCTCTGCAGGTCGGTGAACCTGGCGCCATCGGTCACGACGTACTGCATGGTGGTGACGTTGGTGTTGTCCACGGTTGGCTCGTACACGTCGGACAGCACGCCATCCGCGACCGTGTACCACACCTTCGAGCTTGGCCCGCTGCCGGCAGGCGCAGCGGTGCCGACACAGTCTTTCCTGGCGAGATCGAAAAAGGACGTTGCGCCCGGGCCGCCAGGCGCGGTGGCCGAGTCGGCGCCTGCCCGCGGGCCAGCGGTTCCCGCGGAACTCCGCCGAGCCGACCAGCCAGTGCCGACGCCGCCCTGGTTGGGGCTGACGAGCGGCGGCCTGGCGCTCGCGACATGCGGACGCTGCGCTGGATAATGTGCCCGTGCCGGGCGCGCTTGCATTGTGGCTGCCGGCCACGGCACCAGGCCGATGACCAGGATAGGTCCGGTAAGAATGACCGCGAGGGCGGCGCCTGATAAGGGACTGACCTTGCCCCGCAACCGGTTCCCCTTGCGCTTTGCCCTGGTTCCCATGTCCAGTCGTGGCCTCATGGGTCGACGCCCTCCCCTGACATGCGGTCACGTGCCCCCGCGACCGACGTTGCGCAATGCACCGAATCCTCTCCCGGCACCCGGCTTGCACGGAAGGCGACGAAGGTCCCGAAACGCTTCTAAAGCGACATGGTTACATTCGGTCGGCCCGAAGCGAGCGCCCAGTCAGCCGGGCGCGCGCCGCCATGTTATGCACAGATTCGCGTTCACCCCTCCCGCGGCTCTTGACAGCCTGGCAAGATCAGCAGTAGGGCAAAGCCCCCATGGGTGGGTGGGTCGTGATAGGTCTCGATCGAGATAGGCGAAGCAGGGCAAGTCCGTCACCTCCCCCTTTTATTTGCGTTTTGTTCTTTTGTGGGCAATCGGATATTGAATGCTTAGAGGCCCGGCAGCCAGGTAAAACTTAGGTCAAGAGATCTGCTCAGGAGGTTGCCGGATCGGGTCTGCGCGTCGTGCGATGGCTAAGGGTGCAGCATCGCCGTCAGGTCTCTGCGACCCCTAGGGAGAGTCATCTTGCGGACGATTCGTCGCAGGGCAAGGCCGTCACGCGTGGGCGGTATGGCCGCTGTGGCCGTGGCCGGGATGATCGGAATCCTGGCCGCGCTACCAGCGGCACCGGCCGCACCGGTACCGGCCGCACCGGCACGGGCGGCGGTCGGCGACGGCGTCCCTGGAAGCCTGGCTGGAAGCACAGCCCGGCCTATCCCCGCGGTCGCCGGGCTGGTGAATACCCGCGTGCAGCTTCCGAGCCCGTTGCCCACCTCGCAATGCGTTAGCACATTTGGCATCCACTGCTACACGCCCCTGCAATACCAGCAGGCATACGGCCTGAACGAGCTGTACGCGGAGGGCATCACCGGACGAGGACGGACAATTGTGATCGTTGACTCGTTCGGCTCACCGACAATCCGCAATGACCTGACTGAGTTCGACAGGCAGTTCCGCTTGCCCGACCCGACTTTGCGAATCATTCCGGTCGGCAAGCTCCCGCCGTTCAACCCCAACGATGCGACCATGGCTGGCTGGGCTGCGGAGACCACGCTCGATGTCGAGTACGCCCATGCCATTGCCCCAGAGGCACAGATCGTGCTTGTCGAGACACCGGTCGCTGAGACCGAGGGCGTGACCGGCTTCCCGGAGATGATGAAAGCCGAGCAGGCGGTGATCAACCGCGGCATAGGAGACGTGATCTCGCAGAGCTTTGGCGCGACCGAGAACACCTTTCCTGGGTTCGCCCGGGGCAACTACTCGAGCCTGCTGAACTTGCGCTACGCGTTCAAGGATGCCTACGCCCGCCACGTCACGGTGCTCGCGGCATCGGGTGACTTCGGTTCCACCGACGCCGAATCGGATGGGCAGACGCTGTACCCGTACCCGGTGAACTCCTGGCCAGCCTCCGACCCGCTCGTCACTTCGGTCGGCGGTGCGCAGCTCAGCTTGGATAACTCGGGCAACCGGGTCCAGCCGGACGTGGTGTGGAACGACGGTTTCGGTGCGGGCGGCGGCGGGCGGTCCGCGGTGTTCAGCAGGCCCGGCTTCCAGGAGGGTCTCGGCAATGTCGTTGATGACCGCCGGGGCACCCCGGACATCAGCATGAGCGCGGCCGTCGATGGCGGCTGCTGGGCATACCAGTCGTTCGCCGCATCCGGTGCGGGGTGGGACATCTACGGCGGCACGAGTGAGGCAACGCCCCTCTTCGCCGGCATCGTCGCGCTCGCCGACCAACTGGCCGGTCACCGCCTTGGCGACATCAACCCTGTGCTTTACGGCCTTGGGCAGTTGAGCCAGGCGCCGCGCGTTTCGGTCAACACCGGGATTGTGGACATCACGAAGGGAAACAACTCCTTCGCCAACGTCTCCGGCTTCACCGCAGGCCGCGGCTACGACCTGGCCAGCGGCTGGGGGACGATCGACGCACCCGCCTTCGTCAGGGCGCTGGCGAGCTTCTGAGCGCTACACCCGCGCGTCAATCCTGCCCGGTCAGCCGGTGCCGCCGGGAGCAACAACGGCGTCGGCGCCCCGGGCTCAGGTCGAGGAGAAACCGCCGTCGACGAAGATCGCCTGACCCGTGATGTAGCCGGCCGCGGCGCTGGCAAGGAACACGACGACGCCGCGGACGTCGTCGGCACGGCCGTTGCGCCCGGCCATCGTCCGCGCCGCGAGCGAGGCGGACCGCGCGGGATCGGCGAAGACTGATTCGGTCATCGGAGTGTGGACGAACCCTGGCACGACCGCGTTGGAGCACACGCCATCCTTTGACCACGCCTCGGCCTGCGAGCGGGTGAGCGCAAGCAGACCGGCCTTCGACACGCCGTAGGCGCCAGAGTTGCCGAACGCCCGGATGGACTGCTGTGAGCCCATGTTGATGATTCGCCCGTAACCACGCTCCGCCATCGGCGGCCCGAACCGCTGGCCGAGCAGGAACGGGGCGGTCAGGTTGACCGCCATCGTCACGTCCCAGTCCTGCTCGGTCAGCGCCGTCAGCGGTGGGCGCAGGTTGACGCCGGCCGCGTTGACGAGGATGTCCGGCTCGCCGAAGGCGGCTGCGGACCTCATCGGCCGCGTGGGCGAGCGCCGCCCGGTCGCTGAGGTCCGCGGCGACGAACCTGGCCCGCCCATCTGCGGCCGACATGGCGTCCGCGGTGGCCGCCAAAGTGGCGGCGTCGCGGCCTACCACGGTAACGGCCGCACCAGCTGCGGCGAGCGCAGCGGCCATCGTCCGGCCGATGCCGGAATTGCCGCCCGTCACGACGGCCACCCGGCCGTCAAGCGAAAACAACTCGCGCAGGTACTCGGTCACGACCGCGAAGGCTACCAAGCTCCCGGCCAGACGTCACCGCGCAGGGGAGGAGCGCAGCACGTGGCGCAGCTCCTCGGTCATGCTCGCCACGAGCTCTGGCCGCCCGTGGAACTGTGCGGGGGTGTTTTGAAATGCCACGATGCGCCACTCGCCGTCCTGCTCCTCGGCGGTGAGCGTCTGCACCGCGTTCACCTCGGGTTTGACATCCGATTGCCCGGGTGGCACCAACCCGGCGATAGCCCACAGAACCGCTGCGTGGGGGCCAAGCAGTCGTACCCGCTTGACCTTCGCGACGTAGGAGGCGGTGGGGTGATTATCGAAGATTGCCCGAATGTCAACGCCGATCCCGGACCGTCCGGTGTGCTGGCTCCCATCGAAACCGATGGCCACGCCGTCGTCGGTGAAGCAGGCGGCGAAGGCGGCGCCCCTGCGCGTGTTCCATGCGGTAAGGAGCCGGAAGGGATCTGCTCCCAGCCAGGAATGGCGACCATGTCCGTGGACCCGCCGGCGAGCAGTGTTGCGAGGGCATCGAGGTGGAAGTGCCATCCGGCCAGCACCTTCGTGCGGAACTCCGCGGGGAGTTTCAGCGTGCTCAAGAAAAAGAGGCGGGTACCTGGCTGCTCTGTGCGCAGTTCGAAACGCAGCGTGCCATGGATATCGCCGGTGATCTCGAGCAGATGCGCGGGTTCGAGCGCGGTGATGGTGCCGTGCATGACGGCGCGGTTTCCTTCATCGTCGGTGTTGAGCCAGCTCATGATGAAATCGCCGCCCTTGACCAGGTCCAACTGAACCTCGCCCCACCAGTGCACAAGCTGGCCGGCTTCGGTCAGCGCCGCCCACACTCGCTCGATCGGATGGGCCAGATGGCGCTCGAAACGCACCACGCACCGATCATCCTCAGCGGAGATCAGCCCATCGGCCGAAGGACGTCGGCGCGGATCGTCCATTGCTCCGGCCTCCTCAGTTCTCGTGTCGTAGCTGTTGTGATCGGTCTCGGTCCGCGGTGTTGTCGAGGTGGCGCTCGAGCGCGTCGAGGCGACCGGCCCAAAACCGCCGGTATGGCTCGAGCCATGCATCGATCTCGGCGAGCGGTTCGGGGGCAGTCTCGTGCCACCGGCGCTGGGCATCGCGGCGCACCCGCACCAGTCCCGCGTCGCGCAGCACACGCAAGTGCTGAGAGGTACCCGCCTGGCTGGTACCAAGTTGCTGCACGAGTTCACCAACCGACTGGGGACGCTGCAACAGCAGGTCAAGGATGCGGCGCCGGGTCGGTTCGGCGATCACGTCGAAGACTGCGGACATGGGAGTCATTATAGCTGATCGGTTATATAACCAAACAAGCATACCTGTACTGATCCAGAACGACCGGGGGCGGGTGGATCAAGGACCAGAGCTCGAAGGCTCGTTGATCTCCTCGCCATTCATATGCTCCTGCCCAAAGCCACCATTCTGCGTCTGGGGCGTCACGGCGCGTGTTCCATGATCCCGGTAGTGGAGCAGGAAGAGCGCCTGGTGGCGGCTTGCCCCGGCTATCGCGAGCGGAGGCTCAGCGGAGCGCAGCGAACCAGGGTTGTTAAGCGGTGCCTGCGGATGCCACCCACTCCTCGACGACCTGTGACAAGACCGGGAGCGCGAGCGAACCGTGATCCAGGACGGCAGAGTGAAAGTCTCTGATGTCGTAGGCGGCGGCCAGGCGTGCCTTGGCA
>WNGE01000209.1_pt1 | contig 97482 bp, 71 predicted proteins | sample 5400651 | NCBI WGS metagenome assembly WNGE01 (sample SAMN13153370, study PRJNA577476) | soil metagenome | isolation source: 60 cm soil or saprolite under grassland replicate 2 | place: USA:California | collected 2016-06-15 | reverse complement strand
ATGCTTTGGCGGCGATGGGCGAAAACAGTTTTGGCAGCGCCGCGGTAAGATACAGCCGTCATTTCATGGAAGGTCTTATTGGTCGGATGACAAAAGACGATGCCAAAGCACGTGCCGCTTTCACTGCTGCCCGCGCAGAACAGGAGCAACAAGTCCGCGCACATCCCGATGACGCTGGTGCTCTATCCTTGCTTGGTTCAATCGACGCTGCCCTAGGGCGAAAAGAGGAAGCACTGCGCGAGGGCCGGCGCGCGGTTGAACTGCTTCCCGTGGAAAAAGAACCGACCGATGGCAAGCGCATGATCGTGGGTTTGGCTAGAATTGCTGCCTGGGTTGGCGATAAAGATCTCGCCTGCGAACAGCTTGCCGTCGCCATCCGGCGTCCGAGCGAGCTCAGCTATGGCCAATTGAAGCTGTACCCGTGGTGGGACCCGTTACGAGGCGATCCGTGCTTCGAAAAAATCGTCGCCTCCCTGGCACCGAAGGACAATTAACCGCGGATTACGCGGACAACACGGATGGGTAGGGCGCGACGAATCGCGTGTCCAATTGTAGGGCGTCTGTGTCAGACGCCAACCAAAATCCATCCATGACATCCGCAGCGGAGACGGTTTCGCCGATTCAACGATTCAACGATTTAACGTGGAGCAGCTACTTTGCTCGTAACGCCGCACGAAATTTTACGAAGTACATCAGTGGATAGCCTGAAGGTGATACTCACGACGGGAACTCACAGAAGTTAAATCAACAGGAGAAAATCAAATTATGAAACCTTCAAATATTCATCGGCCAAACTTACGTGATGCGTGGCTCCTACCGACGCTCATGATCGGTGCGTCTGGGCTTCTAATCGTTGTCGGGTTGGGGTTTGGGCTTTTGTCAAGAGCGCAGGCCACTAACGCCTTACCGCCTCCGGATCCAGCGCTGACGGGAAATTTTGGTCGGATGTTCCGTAACTTGCCACCGTTCGCGCCGCCCACGAATGCGGTTCGCGACGCTCTTATGGAACTCGGTAGTCCGAGCGGGATTATAGATGCGAACGACGATCTGGCAGCAGGCCCTGTGGCACTGATAACCGATCCCAACCTTCAACTGGTCAACCGAAATAATCCAACCCATACCGCTGGAGTAACGTTCTTCGGCCAGTTCCTTGACCATGATATGACGTTTGACCAGAGGTCCCGGCTCGGATTCCCGACGCAGCCCATCATTTCACAAAACGCTCGCACCTGCTTCTTTGACCTGGACTCCGTGTATGCTGGCGGACCAGACGGTAACCCGGAGCTATACGATCCGGCTGATCCAATCAAATTCCTGGTCGAAAGCGGTGGGCAGTTTGAGGACCTGCCGCGAGATCCGATTAACCACGTGGCGATTATCGGTGACCCACGCAACGACGAGAACATGATGATTGCCGGCATGCACGCGGCCTTTCTGTTGTTTCACAACCGTGCAGTGGATCTCATTCGATCACAAAATCCGTCGATCACTGACGTTCAAGCTTACTTCCAAGCCCATCGCCTGACCGTGTGGCATTACCAATGGATGATCCTTCACGAGTTCCTGCCACACGTTGTCCCTCAGTCGGTGATAGATGATGTGCTAACAAATGGTCGCCATTTCTATAACCCGTTACACAACCAGGCCTTTATTCCAGTAGAGTACCAGATCACCTATCGGTTTGGGCACAGTATGGTACGGCCCTCATATCGTGCCAATCTCCACGGCCATAATGGACAGCCGTTCTTTGGTATGATTTTCGACCCGGCGGGGGAAGGCAGCCCCGACCCGGTGGACTTGCGTGGCGGCGCGAGAGCTCCGAGACGCTTTATCGGCTGGCAGACTTTCTTCGACTTCGGTGGCGCTTACAGTGCTGATGTACGTCCCAACAAAAGAATCGACACAATAGTTTCCACGCCGCTCTTCCGCCTTCCATTAGGGACGATCTTCAGTGGGATGCCGCCGGACTCGCTGATGCAACGCAATTTATTAAGGTGTCTGACTTGGCAGCTCCCCTCCGGTCAACGCATCGCGCAAGAAATGCGCATCCCACCACTCAGCAGCGCGGAGCTGGCTGAGTTGCAGCCGATTCGTCCCGAGTTTGTCCAATCGACTCCGCTTTTCTATTACATCCTGAAAGAAGCTCAGTTGAGGGAGGATGGACTGCGTCTCGGCCCTATGGGCGCGCGTATCGTGGCCGAAGTATTCATTGGATTGCTTCAGCTAGACCCTGACTCTTACCTTAGCGTGCAATCGAACTGGGTTCCGACGCTGCCCACACACGACGGAACACCGGAAAGTTTTCGCATGATCGACTTCCTGACTTTTGCCGGCGTGGACCCAACAAGCCGCGGTCAGTAGTCCTCGGCTATTGGCTATAAAGCGACATTAGTTGCCCCGTGACTGCGCTAACCACGAATCAACACTAATCGACACTAATCCGGTCTACTTCTCGTCCTCGATTCGCCCTATTTCGATTACGCGGACGACGACCGGGACGATTTGGTTTCGGTTTGCTGATTGTTTCTAGTTTTCCGTTATCCGTGATATCCGGGTAATCCGTGGTTCTTGAGTCTCTCGGTATTTTCCGCGTAACGCAGCGCGGAATTTTACGAAGTACATCAGTGAACGGCTAGAAACGCAATCATCAAAGAAGAGGGAGAAAGAAAGATGCAGTCAATGAAATCGATCGTCTCTTTAATTCTTTCAGTGGTTGGTTGTGGTCTGGGATTGCTCGGCCTTCTTGCCGATTCCCAGATGCTGGGCGCACCGCCTCGGGGCACGGGGGACGATAACGAGCCGGCGCCTTGTCTCAGCGAGGCTGTGATTCAGGTGACGGCAAGTCGTTCTCCAATAACTTTGGGAGAGTCTAGCGTGGTAAGTTGGTCCGTAAAGCTCCCGAGCCAATGCGGTGGGGTACACGTAAAGTTGAACGGCGTGCCTGTTGCAACAAGTGGAAATCAATCCGTTTCCCCGGTGCGAAGCATGGCGTTTACGGTTGTGGTGAGCGAAACACGACTCGGCGTGTATGGAGAGAAAAGGGCATTCACACGAGTCGAGGTAGGCTATCCGCCCCGGGTAGTCATCGACCCGAGTACCCGGGATCCCGTCCAGGTATTGATCGCGGCATTGACTGACTCGAAAAACGCGACGCAAACGATTGAACTATGCAACGTTGACCTTGATCTGACGGGACAGTCTGTCGTCATTGACAGCGGTCGGTCACTGATTGCATCGCCCCGTTGCGCTCGCGGCCCGCGCAGTCTTGGACCACGCATCTTCGTTACTGACGCCCGCCGGGAAGACAAGCCATTGTTCGTCATTCGCGGCGACAATGTCCTCTTTTCAGGGTTTCGCCTTGAAGGTCCGACGAGCGAAATCGGAGCTGGCGAGGAGCGTCGTGAATACGGGATACAGATTTATCCCTTCGAGTCTCCCGATCCGATCAACAATATCGAAATCTCGAATATGGAAATCTTTCACTGGAGCGGAGCGGGAATTTACGTCGGTGACAATACCGTTCAGGCGGAAAGGGGACGTCTGTTCAACACAAACGAGAATGCTGTACGGATTACGAACAACTTCATTCATCACAATCGGCACGGCGACGGCTACGGTTACGGCGTCGATGTAGTCGGTGGGGCATATGCCTTGATCGCGCATAATGTTTTTGACGAGAATCGCCATGCTATTGCCGGCGGTAGCAGCGACGGCAAAAAGGATTTTTCCGGCTACACGGCGCGCGAGAATCTGATTTTGTCCGGGGGCGGACTGCACTGTTCCGAACGGTGGTATAATGGGATAACTGGCTGGCGATTATTCAATTGCTGGCAAACCCATCAGATCGATATGCATGGCAACGAATCGAGACTCTTTCTCGGCGATGCATGCTGCGGATTAGCTGGGGAGACCATTCTCGTAGAACGCAACACGATTCTGTATACCAAAGGCTTGGCGATCAAGATTCGTGGCAACCCGGTGGATAAGGCCGTGGTTGATGGCTGTGTCTTCAAGCATAAAAGCAAGACCGACGCGATTGATCAAAATGGCGCCCCCGGTTGGCTTGGAGTATTTGGTGGCGATAACATTAGCAACCCGATCGATGTTCGTCCAAACAATGTATTCGATGCCGATCCGACAACCGAGCTGGCCAGCTGCGATTTTGTCGGTGGTCGACAACAGGATCAGTTCATGGCCACAGGTGTCACCTGGTGGGCCTTTTCAACGCTAACAAATCAGTGGCGTTATTTGAACACGATGCCGCAGAAGTTATCGGAGCTGCAACTGGGAGACGTTGATGGCGACGGTGTGTGCGATGTTACACTGAAACCAAGGCCGGGTGAGCTACTGCCAGGAAAGTACTCCAAGAGCGGCACGAGCCCATGGTTGCTTCGGGTGGTTCAGGGACCTCCCCTCCCGTGAGATGACGCTTACTTCCAGGCCCGCCGCCTCAAGCCATGACATCATTTCCAACCTTCCCACGTAATGCAGCGCCAAATTTTACCAAGTACATCACGAGTACTGGGGTATCTGGTACCTTATTGGTGTGAGTGACGGGATGCCACCAAGCTTTTTCAGTTAGGTTGTTTGTTGGTCTAGGAGTAACCAGATACTTAAGTAAGGGCGTTTGTACGACCGTTAGGCTCTAGGAGGAAACGCGATCAAACAACTAATCCTGCAATTCAGGCGCGACCACTGGCCCAAGGTTCGTTTCGGCTTGAGAGCTTGCACAATTACGGCGCTGCTGGCGGCTGGCGTGATATCTACTTCATGCACCAGGAATTTGACGGGTACCTACATGGCTGACGACGGGGGCGTTTACTACCTGCAGCAGTCTGGCAGCACGCTTTGGTGGGCCGGGCTAAGCTTGGATCGGGAACTCCCGGCGGATCACGTGTGGCATCGCGGCCTGCACTTTACCAACGTATTCCGCGGAACCATCAACAGCGATAACACGATTGTGGGAGAGTGGTCTGACGTGAGCCGCGGGCTGACACTAAACAGCGGCACGCTGACGGTGAAAATCGGCAGTTCTGGTGGCGTCACGCACCTCACGAAGCTGACGGCTACGGGAGGTTTCGGAGCCACCACTTGGATCCGAACCGACCCGCTGGACGACACAAAGTTCAATGGAACTACTCTTGATATCATATCCAGATTTGATGCCGTCCGCAAAAACAACGGCGAGACGATTCATCACAATTTGAAGCCCTACCGCGACGCAACCGTGTTCTATGGGCGTGTGGTCATTTCACATGTAGACTACATCGCCGATAATCACGGAGTTGAATCCGAAATTCCCCATGTCAATTACGATCCCCCGTTCGATCCGCCAATCCCAAACTTTCCAAACTTTGGCATCATAGACCGGACCTATCACGAGTTTTTTGTGGCGAATGCCGGCGATGCTGACCTCGACATGCGGCTGAAGGTCGATCTGGACAAGCTGGAGCCTGAGTTTTATACCACGGGTTGGGGAGGGCGTACTTATGGCCCAGAGATTTTCAGGCTCAAACTCAATGACGCTACTACTCACCGGAAGCTCAATTATGCAGGCAGTGACGCGTACATGGGAGCCGAGACCATCATGTTCTCCAGGAACCCCTCGCAGGACATTCTATTGCCAGGCTGGTCGGAGATGGACGGCAATAGCGTCCTGATCAATGGTCGCCCGATCAACGGCCCTACGCTGAGCCAGAACCCGGCGCCCGACTGCGATTTCGTTCAGCCCTGCCCGAACTTAGCCGGAGAAACTCCACAGCAGCTCCAAAGCAACTATCTGGATGCTCCAGCCGGGATCGCATTTGGCAATCTGATCTTGTCCGCATCCGGCAACGGTGTGCTCGACCGCTTCGGTATCGCCGGCAACGGCATTGGCACGTACCTGAGAGTCACGGGAGCTCTGGTTCTTGATTGCGGCCACCTTCCCGAACACGGTTACCCCTGTTTCGACGGCGATGATGATAATCCGGATGACGATAGTTCCGACGTAAGCACCCATCAGAATCAAGAGATCCACCCGGTTTATTCTATTGACGTCATCAACTCCCCGTTTCGACCGGAGGACATCGCCTTGCCGGCGCGGATGAATCTGACTGGGGCGTGGGGTGGCAGCGACGGGAGTACCTACTACGTGCGCCAGATCGGCAACACCATCTGGTGGCTCGGCCAGATGCGCGACCGGCAGCCCATGCAGCGTGGGACGAATTTTCCGATCATCGGCGCGAAGCAGCTTGCGCCGGCTTTCAACGCTGGCGATCCGCCTTGTCCGTCCCAACAATGTTGGGCGTTTGCCACTGTTTTCAAAGGGACTATCACCGAGTTTCCTATCGACACTGTGATCGAGGGCGATTGGGCTGGAGTGCCGCAAAGCACATCAGCAGGAAGTACCGGCGGGCACATGAAGTTCTTCGTCTTTAACCACAAGATCATCGTTTCTGCGACGCCCAGTATTTTCCCGGTGACCATCGAGAAAATGTATGAGCCCGAGGACACGACGCCGCCAGTCATCACGATCACTCAACCTGCTGCGGCCCAGTATCCGCACAACGCCACGGTCACATTCAACTATTCCGTGAGCGACGGGCCGGGCTCGGGGGTTCAGTCGTTCACCCCGCAGATGGACAACGCCGCCACGGTTGGCAATCACGGTCTGCAAAGCGGGCAGGCAATCAATCTTCTCACAGAGATGAATCTTGGCCAGCACACCTTCACAGTGAAGGCGATTGATAATGCCGGGAACGAGGATTCGTCCTCGGTAATTTTCACGATCGTCGCTACGCCCGACAGCATCAAGGACGATGTCAACCAGTTCTTCGCAATAGGCGCCATTCGGAACCATGGCCTGGCCGACTCGCTCCTCGCCAAACTGAACGCCGCTGCGAGCGCACGCGCCGTAGGCGATTGCGCAACGGCAAATAGCGACTACCAGGCGTTCATCAACAAGCTTCAGGCGCAAATCGGCAAGGGCGTGGACGTCGCGGCGGCAATGATCATGATCACGGACGCCCAGTACCTGATTGCGCATTGCCCGTGATGACTCAGCGCACCGGCCATCGCGTCCACGTTTCGCCGCCTCCGCCACGCCCTTCGCGGTGAGGCCACTAGAATGTTGAGTGGAAAAGTTCGCGATCGCGAGGGCGGGCTCGCCAGCACGCGAGGCGGGTGCCCTCCCCTACCTTTCTCGTGAGGCCTTAACGATTTGGGCGAAGCTGCGCGGATCGAGGCTGGCGCCGCCGACGAGAGCGCCGTCAATGTCTGGCTGGCTCATGAGTTCGCCTGCGTTTTCAGGTTTGACGCTGCCGCCGTACTGAATCCGGACGCGCTCGGCTGTCGTGTCGTCAGCCATTTGGTGCAAAGTGTGGCGAATGAACGCATGAGCTTCCTGTGCTTGAGCGGGCGTCGCATTGCGGCCGGTGCCGATGGCCCAGACCGGCTCATAGGCAATCACCGTTTCCTGCAATTCCTTTGGACTCAAACCAGCGAGACTGCCACGCAGCTGGATCGATAATATTTTTTCAACGTTACCTCGGTCTCGCTGCTCAAGAGTTTCCCCAACGCAAACAATGGGCCGCAGCGTTGCCTCATGCGCGGCGCGCACCTTGCGATTCACTATCTCATCAGTCTCACCAAATAGGCTGCGCCGTTCGCTGTGCCCGAGCACGACGTAATGCACAAACAAGTCGCGTAGCAGCGCAGCGCTGATCTCACCGGTAAATGCGCCACGTTTTTCCCAGTACATATTTTGCGCGCCCACCTTAATGTTTTGCGCTTTACCGAGCGATTCCATCACTTTTGCAATCGCAGTGAAAGGCGGCACGATCACCACTTCCACATCGGTGATGTCCCCCAAGTCCAGCAGCATCGACTCGACAAATCGCGCCGACTCGGCTTGCGTCATGTTCATCTTCCAATTAGCAGCGACGATTTTTTTGCGCATGTGATTTGGCTTCTGGCTACCCACTCAGAACTGAAAATAAATGAACGGTGTGTAGTGTGGCGGAACAAATAAGAGGACGACCGCAAAAGTGCAACCATAAGCCGCCGCGAAGACAGGGGCAGGCCATCGTCGCCAAGTTTCAGCAAACCATCGGCGCGAATTGAGCCAATGAATTAAAGCAAGAGCGCCAATCAGCAAAAGGAACCAGCGGTGGAAATGTTCGTTACCACCGCTGTGAAACAGGGTGAACTGCTTTAATATTGTTCCCGCGCTACCGAGGTCATGCGCGCGGAAAAAGATCCAGGCAACGCACACCGCATAGATCGTAATCGGCCAGGCAAGCCAGCGCATCGCCCGCGCTGCCCACTCAAGACCCTCGGTAAGGCGGATCCACTCGCGATGAATGAGGAGCGCGGTTCCATGTAAAGCGCCCCAGATAACAAACGTCCACGCAGCTCCGTGCCATAGGCCACCGAGGAGCATCGTGATCATGACATTGCGGTAAGCAAACCCACGCGAGCCGCGATTTCCGCCAAGCGGAATGTAAAGGTAATCGCGCAGCCAACTTGAGAGACTAATGTGCCAGCGTCGCCAGAAATCAGAGACGTTCCGGGCAAAGTATGGAAACTGGAAGTTGTTCGGCAATTGGTACCCCAGTAGCCGGGCAGCCGCGATGGCCATGTCTGTGTATCCAGAGAAGTCGCAATAGATCTGGGTTGCGTAGAACAGCACACCAATCCACGCGCTCATTGCCGTGAAGTTCGCCGGATGAGCGAAGTAGCGATCGACGGTCGGCGCAACGCCGTCGGCGATGCAGGCCTTCTTGATGAATCCCACCAGGAATAACATCACCGCTCCGCGCACATCGACATTGGAAAACTTCTTGGCCGAAACCAGCTGCGGCAAAAAGTACACGGCACGGACAATTGGCCCCGCTACCAATGGCGGGAAAAAACTCACGAACAACGCAAGATCGACAAAACTCGAAATGGGGCGCTGCTTGCCGCGGTACACGTCGATCGTGTAGCTCATCGAGTGAAACGTGTAGAAGCTAATGCCGACCGGCAGAATAATGTTGAGCGTGTTCACGCTCGCCGGTAAACCGAGCCAGGCCAGAAACCCGGACGCCGAAGAGATAAAAAAGTTAAAGTATTTGAAAAAAACCAGGACGCCGAGATTGACGCACACGCTGGCGGCAATCCAGAAGCGCCGCCATGCCGGACTTTCACGGCGTCCGAGCATTTGTCCGACGATGTAGTCCACCGTCGTGGACCCGAGGACTAAGAACGTAAACTTCCAATTCCAAGCCGCGTAAAAAACATAGCTGCAGAGGAGAAGCCACACCTTTCGCGCGGCGTTATTGCGCATCGCCCAGTAGACGATGAACACAACCAGAAAAAACCAGAGGAAACGAAATTCAACGAAAGACATTCGAACAGAGAATGGGATACGAAGTTAAACCGGTCGTAATTGATCGTTGATCACTTGATTTCGCCTGCTCGCGCAAGCTCCACAAAATTCGCCGCCACAACGCGCGTAAAGTCTTCCGCTCCCGACTTAGTCAGATGTTGTCCATCGCGACGTACGCTGCTCTGATAGAGATTCGGATAAACTCGGGGATTATTAAACGCCATCACAACGCCGGAGGCCCCTGTGCTTTCCGTGGCGATGTTAATTTGCGTTGTGTTTGGCGTGATCAAAAAGATTGGCGCGGCTCCAATATTCCTGACTTCTTGCGCGCACTGCCGGTAGGCCTCGACGGCATAGGGTGAAAGAGGATGTGTGCCGGCGTCTGTCATCGCAGCCGCGAGCCCATGCTCATACGCTGCGGTCTGGCTGGGAGACATTCGATTCGGTCTGGTGACGTAACCATCGCTCGTCGCTCCAAGGTAGCTCGCGCGACGTTCCTTTGTGTCGCGGCCCAAAAAAAAGTATAGAACATCAGCTGCTCGTGAGACGTTCGTATAATTTCTTTCAACCTGCGTCACATAGAACGTCAGCAGGCTACGCGTATTTGTCTCGTCTTTTTGACGCAGAACGATGTCGTGAAGCTTCGAGGGATTCGGCAGCCAAAGCGGATCAGTGCCGGCATCGGTAAGTTTTCGCAAAAGGAGCGACGCCCGCTTCCAATCGGCCCAATACAGCGCGCGGCGGCTGGTCTGGTTCTCGGGAGACCACTTCGTTTGCAGTTCATCGTATTCAATGAAAACCCATCTCAAGTTGCGTGGTCTCAGGCTCAGGATCTGCTCAAGCAGATAAGCGGTTTCCGGCAAATACATGCCGCCAACTCCGAAGTTGAAGCTGTGTGTTGGCAGCCCACTCTCGCTTGTGACGCGATCAAAAATAGCGGGCGAGATCTGAAAGTAGACGCGGCTCGACCCAATAAAGAGTGTGTCAAATTCATCCTTGTGCGCGGAGAAGAATCGGAATTTCTGTGAGACCCCGCCGTCGATTTCTGGAAACGGCAGAACTGCGTGTAGACTCACGCAGGTTACAAGAAAGGCAGTTACAGCAATGGCCGAATTGGTGAGCGCCTGGATCACAGCCTTGCGACCCGTCGATTTGAATGGCGCTGGAGGTTCAACGTGAACCTTCGAAACGACCTCGCGAACTGGCACAGCTTATTTCCTGTCGCTTAACGCAGCCACGCCGGGCAATTCCTTGCCCTCCAATAATTCAAGCGACGCGCCGCCGCCGGTGGAGATGAACGTCATTTTGCCGGCAAGCCCGGCCTGTTTCACTGCGGTCACCGAATCGCCGCCGCCGATGATTGTCGTCGCGCCCGATTGGGCAAGCGCTTCTGCGATTGCAATTGTTCCCTCGCCGAACTCGGGAATTTCGAAAACGCCCAGTGGTCCGTTCCACAGAATCGTTTCGGCCCTGGCAATTTCTTCCTGGTAAAGTGCAATCGTCGCCGCGCCGATATCGACTGCCTGCCATCCATCGCTGATTCCATGCTGTGGCGAGAGCCGACTTGTGTTTCGCATATTTGCGCCGGGGCGAATTTCGTCTGCTTCCACTGCGTCAATCGGTAGCAGAAATCTTACGCCGCGCTTTTTCGCCAGCTCAAGAAGCTCGCGGGCCAAATCGAGTTTATCTGATTCGACTTTACTTGCGCCGACCGGAATCCCTTCCGCCTTTAGAAACGTGTTTGCCATTGCGCCAGCGATCAAAATGACATCGGCCTTTTCCATTAGCGCCTTCAAAACGCCGATTTTATCGGAAACCTTGGCGCCGCCTAAAATGACAACGAAAGGCTTGGCCGGATCCTGAAGGCCGTCACGCAGGTGTTTCAATTCCTTCTCCATCAGAAAACCCATCGCCGATTCGTTCACGAACTTTGTGATCCCCACCGTGGACGCGTGCGCGCGATGAGCGGCCCCAAACGCATCGTTGACATACAGATCGCCGAGACCGGCGAGCGCCTTTGCAAAATTGGGGTCGTTCGCTTCTTCACCGGGCTGGAATCTCAAGTTCTCCAGGAGTGCAACGTCGCCGTTGTTCGTATGTTCGACGATTTTTTCCGGCACTTCACCAATCGTGTCGTGACTGAAAATTACCGGCTGATGGATTAGCGAGTGCAAATAATCGCCGATGGGACGAAGCGAATATTTTTCAACCGGCTTCCCCTTGGGCCGGCCAAAATGCGACATCAAAATGGTTTTCGCGCCGTGCTCTCGCAGATAGTTGATCGTGGGCAGGCTTTCGCGAATCCGCGTATCGTCCGTAATACGGACCTTCTGGCCGCGCAGTTCCATCGGCACATTGAAATCCACTCGGACCAACACACGTTTTCCGCGCACATCGAGATCACGAAGTGAAAGCTTCGTCATTTCCTAATTCAAAACGATTCCGAGCAGGAGCACGAGCAAGATTACGGGCGCTATTCCGCCAGCATTTCCATCAATTCCACGCAGCGATTGCTGTAGCCCCATTCGTTGTCGTACCAGCCGACCACCTTTACGAAACGGTTCCCAAGCGTAAGCGTCAATTGGCTGTCGAAAATGCAGGAGTGTGGATTGCCCACGATGTCTTGCGAAACGAGCGCTTCATCGCTGTATTCGACGACCCCTTTGTAGCTTTTAGCCGACGCAGCTTCTTTGAACGCCGCATTGATCGCATCCACGGTCGTGTCCTTCTCCAGCACGGCGGTGAAATCGGTCACCGAGCCGTCAGGGGTCGGTACACGAAACGCGCCCCCATTAAGTTTCCCTTTCAATTCCGGAATGACTTCGCCGATTGCCTTGGCTGCGCCCGTGGTGGAAGGGATGATGTTGATCGCCGCCGCTCGCGCGCGTCTCAAATCCTGATGCGGAAAATCGAGGATGCGCTGGTCGTTCGTGTAGCTGTGTATGGTGCTCATGAATCCATGCGCGATTCCGAATTTGTCGTGCAAAACCTTCGCTATCGGCGCGAGACAATTCGTGGTGCAGCTAGCGTTGGAAACAATCTTGTCCTTCGCGGGATCGAAGACGTTATCGTTCACACCGATACAAATCGTTACGTCCGGGTTTTTTGCTGGCGCGCTGATCAGCACTCGTTTGGCGCCTGCTTTTAAATGCAGTTCGGCTTTGTCGCGGCTGGTGAAGAACCCGGTCGACTCGAGCACCACATCAATGTCCAGTTTTTTCCAAGGCAGGTTCGCCGGATCGCGGTCCTTCAGAATTCTAATTTTGTGTCCGCGTACGATGATGTTTTCGTCGTCATAACCGATTTCGCCGTCAAATTTGCCGTGCACTGAGTCCCATTTGAGCAAATGCGCCAGGGTGTGCGTATCGGTCAGATCGTTGATGGCTAGGACTTGCTGGACTTGTTTTTGCGTCATTGCGCGAAGGACGTTGCGTCCGATGCGCCCGAAACCGTTGATTGCGTAGTTGGCCATAGAAATAATTAAAGGGTTAAAGGGTTGAAGAGTTAAACCGTTACGCGGAAAAACATCAACGTCCAACTCCGAAGCGGTGGTATCGGCATCTTGCCGATCGGAAATCGGCTGGAAGGCGATGCCACGGCGGGAGTTGAGCGCTGCCGCTTAAGCGCTGAGCGTTGCATTGTGAGAGCCTGCATCGCTTTACTTATTGCCTGGTCAGTCTTTTCGCTTCAGACCGTTCACGCCAGCCCGACGAAAACGATTCTCGTCCTGGGTGATAGTCTTTCTCAGGGTTTCGGACTCACGCCAGGCGAAGCCTACCCGATGTTGCTCGCGAAGAAGTTACGCGCTTCCGGCCTGAATTTTCAGGTGACCAATGCCAGCGCGGCCGGGGGCACCACGGAAGGCGGCTTGCAGCGGCTCCCGGCTCACTTGAAACGCAAGATCGACATCTTCATTCTGGAGCTCGGGATCAATGATGCTTTTCGAGGAGTGCCGGTCGATCAAATCCAAAACAATCTTCAGCAGATCATCGATAAGGTGAAAGCGCGAAATCCAAATGTGCGAGTTGTGATCGCCGGAATGCAATTACCCAATTACGCGACCGACGATTACGTTGCTGCGTTTGGCAAAGTGTTTGCCGATCTCGCTACCAAAAACGGCGCGGCACTCGCACCGTACCTTCTGCAGAACGTGGCAGGCAATCCCTCAATGAATTTGTCCGATGGAATTCATCCAAACGCAGCCGGCCAAAAGATTCTTGCCGAAACCGTCTGGCGCGTGCTCGAGCCCGTAGCGCGGGAAGTGGTCACTCCGTCATCCCGAGCGGAGCGAGGGACCTCGCCAGCAAAGTCTGGATCACACTGATCACAGCGAAACTACGCCATGTTTTGTGAGATCCTTCTCCCGCGACAGCGGGATCAGGATGACAGCGCACACAAGGCAACCGTTGCGCAGGTGTGGAACGTTAGTTAAAGAAAAGTAAGAAAAGATGGACCCTGCACGACCAAACGATCCTGACCCAGCCGACCCATTCAGTCCTGAGCGGGCCGATCACGCCGTCCTGGAAACGATCGAGATCGCCACCGAAGGCGAAGATTGCGATGATTGTGTGCGCAAGCTGCGACCGGTGCTGAAGAAAATTGCCGGCGTGAAAGATGTAAAAGTCGATCTGAAGCATGAGCGTGTCATCGTCACCTTTGACGCGCGGAAGACGCATCCGCCCGATCTTCACGATGCAATTCTGAAAAGTGGTTACAAACCGGGACCGACGGCTGATTAAATTCGCGTCATCCTGAGCGGAGCGCAGCGAAGTCGAAGGATCCCGCGGAATAACGTAAGGTCCCGCAACGGGATTCCTCGACGTCGCTCGGAATGACAAATCACAGCGCCGGTTGCTGCTGCGTGAGGCAATGAAATGCGCCCAGTCCCCAAATCAGTTCGCGGCAATCAATCCCGATAACGCGGCGATTAGGGAAACATTCGCGAAGAATCGACAGTGCAGCGTGATCGGCAGGGTCGGCGAATGTTGGCACCAACACGCAGGTGTTTGCGATGTAGAAGTTCGCATACGTAGCCGGCAGCCGTAACCCTTCTCGGATGATCCTCTTCGGCATTGGAAGCGTAATGACCTCAATCGCGCGCCCGCCAATTTTAAACGCCTGCAGGCGCGCGAGATTTTTCTGCAGCGGCTCGTAATTTTCGTCGTCGCGATTTTCTTCGACAACTGTCACAACGGTCGATTCGGAGACAAACCGCGCCAAATCGTCGATATGGCCGTCCGTGTCGTCGCCAGCGATTCCGTCGCCGAGCCAGAGAATATCGCGAACGCCCAGGTAATCCCGCAGGCGTTGTTCGATCTCTTCGCGCGAAAGATTTGGATTCCGATTTTTGTTTAATAAACACGACTCGGTAGTAAACAGCGCGCCTGCGCCGTTCACATCAATCGCACCGCCTTCCAAAATCATGCCCGGATAAAACACGGGAACATCGAGGATTTCTGCAACGCGGGTTGGCGCAACTTCATCCAAATCGAATGGCGGATATTTGTTTCCCCAGGCGTTGTAATCCCAGTCCACGATCGCAAGTGGAGCCGGCGCGCCCTCGCGCCGCCCACTTTGCCGCGGCTCGGGGGCGAGCCGACTCCATCGTTCATCACGCGTCAGAAATATGGGACCGTGATCGCGGCACCAGGGCTCATTTGTTGGAACGAGATAAAACGAGATTCGTTCTGTCGGTAATCCGCGTATCACTTCGCGCGCTTCGGCTTCATGCGCAGCATTGCAGACATTGATGCAAACTTGCTCCGATTCGATCAGCGCCTCGACCATCGCTCGCAGCGCGGGCATGACACGATCGAACAAATCAGGGAAACTGATTCCTTCGCGACGCGGCCATGAAAGCCACGTTGCCGCGTGCGGTTCCCATTCCGCCGGCATGCGATAACCGAGAACTGCTGGAGTTTGCGAAGGTTTTTCCATGGACGCCAACGTTCAACGCCCAATCCGCCTCCGCAAGGCTACGGCGCGACAGGCGCTCAACATCCAATTCGAAATTGATATGGATTGAAGGCGATTCCGTCCCTAAGAGGTTCGCGCAACCGCAGGCTTGTAAATCGCACCAACGATGACGCCGGTCACGATCATCTCGATGAAGCCGCCGATACTTGTCAGCACTAGAAACTTCGCCGGAAAAGGCTGAGTCGCATAGATCGCACAGCGCACACTGACTCCCAGAATCTCCAACATGATTCCGAGCCGAACACCGGCTGCGATCCCGCCTCCGGCGAAACCGCTGGCGTAAATCATAACGAACGCGAGCGCCAAGCCCGCTTGACCGATAACAATCCAGTGAAACAGGCTCATCATTTCTTCGCGCGGACGAAAGAGACTTTGTGCTTCGGCGAAAACATCTTTCAGCAGCACGCCATTATAAAACCAACCCCACAAGAAAATGAAGATAAATGCCGCAATGAACGCGAAGCTGAATCGCTTCATGAATCAGAATCTACCTTGCGACCGGTGAGCTGGACTTGTAGATCGCGCCGATGATTGCGCCGGCGATGGCAAATTGGATCAAGTCGCCGGCGATCCACCCGGAGAGGATTTTCGTTGTCAACGGTTGGACTGCGAACGAAATCAAATCTGCCCCGGCATACACCAACGCCACCAGGAATCCCAGCATCGCGCCGGCGCCTGCGCCGCCCCCGGGAACAAACTTTGCGCAAAGCATGGTGAGAAAGAATGCCATCACGACGTGACCTAAAACGAGCCATGGGAAGTGATCCTTAAAATCGGCTTCGGTTCGGAAAACCGCTGGCACTTCTTGATGCGCGCCATGCATGAGCGTCCCGTACCACAGGAAGCCAAATAAAAAAAGGAAAACGAAGGCTACTACGAATGCGATGAAGAATTTTTTCCAGTTCATAATTTCTTTCTGTTGAGGTTCTTGTTGAGTGCCGCGGGAGTGGAATCCTTGATCGCAAAATCGCGGGCCGATGTCTATCTCAAATTTTAGGGGCGAGCAAGGAACGACTCCTTCCCACCCGTCGCGTCCTTGACGGCTAGCAAGCCGTCACTCCTTGAATCTGCAACCAAGTTTGCGCAAAAGAGCTACATCTACATCGGCTGCTGGATTTTTTGCGGTCAGAAGTTTGTCGCCGTAAAAAATCGAATTCGCGCCTGCAAAAAAACAGAGTGCCTGACCCTCGCGTGAAAGCCGGGTGCGCCCAGCCGCCAGGCGAACGCGTGCCTTGGGCAGCGCGATTCGCGTTACCGCAATCAGACGAACCAACTCGAAGATATCCACCGGCGGTTGATCGGCCAGCGGCGTGCCTGGCATCGCCATCAAACAATTGATCGGCACGCTTTCAGGAGGCGGATCGAAGTTGCTCAATACTTCCAGCATTCGCAGCCGATCGGTTTCCGACTCGCCCATGCCGATAATCCCGCCGCAACAGACTGACATCCCGCTCTCCTGCACAGCGGCGATGGTTGCGAGGCGGTCCTGAAACGAATGTGTGCTTACAATTTTTGGATAAAATTCGGGCGACGTGTCGATGTTATGATTGTAGGCCGTAACTCCGGCTGCTTTGAGTTTGCGCGCTTCCACTGGACCGATTTCGCCAAGTGTAACGCATACTTCCATTCCGAGTCGGCCCACCTCCCGGACAATCCCCAGCACGCGCTCAAATTTTTCTGAGCCATCGCGTACGCCGCGCCACGCTGCGCCCATACAAAACCGCGTCGCGCCCTGCGCATGCGCACCCTGCGCTGCGGCCATTACATCTTTAATTGACAAGAGTTCTTCGCGCCCGACGCCGGTGGAATAATGAGCGGACTGCGCACAATAAGCGCAGTCTTCGCTGCAGCCGCCGGTCTTGATGCTGAGCAAACTGCACCGCTGCACTTCTTCGGCGCGCCAATGGTCAAGATGAACAGTGCGGCTTTGCGAAATCAGCTCGAACAGTGGCTGGTGGTAGAGATCCTCGAGTTCCCGAAACGTCATCGCGTGCCCGCGACGTTAAATCCGAAATCCGAAATCCGAAATCCGAAATTTAGTTAACCCACTTGCCGCCGTCGGAAATGAGGATCGGTAGCTCTTCCATCATGAACTGGGTCTTGCCAATGGCGCCAATCATGTGGACGCCGGTGGCGGCGTACCATTTTTTCGACATTTCTTCCCCGGTGTGGCAGCCCCAGCTCTTAGCGTAGGCACGACGAGCGAAAACATGACGGTTGATTTTAGTTAGATCGTTTTCGTGCAACCACGACTTACAAGCGCTATCGATGTTGTTGCTGTAATCGAACATGAAGCACGCCCGGTTTGAGTGTCCGAAATATTCAAAGCCGATGACCTTCACCTGATCTCGCGGCTCACCGTTGTTTAGATAGTTAATCACCGCGGCGCCGGGGCCAAACCAGACGAGGTTGATATTAAATTTGTCACGCACGGAACCGATGAGGCTTATCAGATCCTGATGCTCCTGTTTGGCACGGTCCTCGTAACCCTGCCGGTAAACGAGCCAGGTAATCTTTGTGTCCGGCCCGAGCTCGGTCCGTAATTGTTCGGTGCGTATCCGGGCAGCCCGGACAAAGTTAGCCCACCAATGATCATGCGGATAAGTCTTGTACTTTTCCCACTGATACATGGATGGTCCCCCGACCAGAATGACGTATTCACCTTGTGTCGGCTGAGCGGCTTTCGCGCCGAGCGCGGATATTAATAGAAACGAAAGGAGCAAAAGGCGCTTCATTGTCATTAGCGAGAGGACTATTTATGCGGGATGCCAAATTACGCAAGTTGTAGCCGCGATCGGTGATCGCCGCCGGCCGACATCAACGATGCCGGCTCCACTGTTAAACCTCATCGCGCACCAAATCTTCCCATGTTTGCCGTTTTCGAATCAGGGCAAATTTGTCGCCACTTACCAGCGCTTCCGGGGGCAAAGGGCGTGAGTTATAATTAGACGCCATCACAAAACCATACGCCCCGGCGCTCATGATGGCGAGCAGATCACCTTCGTGGAGTTCTGGCATTTCCCGATCCAGCGCAAAGAAATCGCCTGACTCGCATACCGGCCCGACAATATCGACCTTCTCTGCCCCGGCGTCCGTCGCGGCGGACGCCCTACAGACCGGCACGATTTCGTGATAGCTCTGATAAAGCGCAGGTCGAATCAGGTCGTTCATGCCGGCATCGACAATAGCGAATTTCTTGGCGCCCGTTTTTTTGATGTAACGCACGTGGGTCAGCAATACGCCACCGTTTCCTACAAGAAAACGGCCAGGCTCAACCAGGATGCGAACGTCAAGCTCGCGCAAGGGTGGAACAATTGCCTCAGCGTAATCGCGGACGCTGAACGCAAACGATTCGCTGCCGTGCTCGTGCCACCATTTGCCTGATCCGCTCTCGAGTGCGCTCTGGTAAATAATTCCCATGCCCCCACCAACGCTAAGAAACTTGATTCCGTATTTTAATTTCAGCTCACGCACGACCGGCGCCACTTTTCCGATCGCGCTCGCGAACGGCTTCGCTTCTGCAATTTGCGAGCCGATATGCATTTGGACGCCAACAATCTCGACATTGCGCATTTTGGCGGCTTGCTCGTAAATCGCGCCGATGCGATCCAGCGCGATTCCGAACTTATTTTGGTGCGAGCCAGTCGAGATGTACTCATGCGTATGCGGATCGACATCGGGATTCACGCGCAATGCAATTGGCGCGCGTGTTTTTTTTGCACCCGCAATCCGATCGATATGGTCCAGCTCCGCTTCGCTCTCGACATTGAAGCTGTAAACGCCTTGCTCAAGCGCGTACTCGATTTCCTCAGGCGACTTGCCCACTCCTGCGAACGTGCATTTGGCGGGGTCGCCGCCAGCCGCGAGTACCCGATAAAGTTCGCCACCTGAAACGATGTCGAAACCTGCGCCCGCATTGGCGAGCAACTTCAAGATCGCGCGATTCGAGTTTGCTTTGACTGCGTAACAGATCAGATGGTCCAACGGCGCGAGCGCTGCGTCCAGGCGCGCGTAGTGATCGAGAATCGTTCCTGCGCTGTAAACATAAGTCGGCGTGCCGAGTTGCTCCGCGATACGAACAAGATTGACATCCTCGCAGTAGAGATGCCCGTCGCGATAACGGAAAGAATGCATGTAGCACTCTATCCGTTTCGCGCGATGAAGCGCAAACCTCAGGGGTAGCGCACGCGTGCGCTACCCAATGACTCGCAATCCGATATTGAGAATCGCGATCAAGGCGACTCCTATCGAAAAACTTGTCAGCACAAGTCTTTTGCCATGCTTGAGCATTTCTCCAATCACGGCGTGCGTGGCCAGATACAGAAATCCGCCGCCGACATGCGCCATAATTAAGCCGAGCCAAAAAGTCGAAACTTTGCCCAGCCACAGCATACCAATCGCGCCGCCGAGGAGTGTAGTCGCTTCGACGGCAGCCACCCAACCGAGCGCAGTCGAGCGTCGCAGTCCCGCGCCAATTAAAAGACTGCCCAGCGCGAGACCTTCAGGAACCTTGTGAATACAGAGAGCGGAAAAGAGCGACCATTTTGTCGCATCCATTGAGGGCGCCTCCTGTTGAATCCCCAAGGCCAGACCGTCGGTGGTGCTGTGAATCGCCAAGGCAATAATCAGCGCTGTAGCGATCTCGCTGAAATGCCGTGTCGCATCGGCGTCGAAATGGCTGGCCGCGCAAGCGGGACAAACATGATGCACGTATTTGCTGATAAAGAAAAAAAGGACGTACCCAGTAGCTGCCGCCGCGACTACTGGCCATACACCGCTGTCATTCAAACCTTCGGGCAAAATTGCAAAGAGCGTTACGCCCAGCAGTGTTCCAGCTGCGAAGCTGATCAACGCGCAAAGAGCTTTGTGTTCCAGCCGCAGTGACGTGCTGATCGCTCCTCCGGCAAGGGCAAAAACATAAGCCGCGACGACCTGCCAGAGTGCGCTAAGCATTTAGGGGCGTGCCGGTGCGTGATCTTCGCGGCAATGTTGCGTCTCGATCGTGACGTGAACCAGTTCGCGATGTCCACGAAGTAACGCCCGATAGGACTCGCAACTCTTCGGTTCGTGCGCCACCACAGAGATCATTGCCGCATATTTTCCGATGCCGACCTGCCAGACATGCAAATCGGTCACGAGCGAATCGCCATCGCTTTCGACCGCGCGACGAATTTCATCAGGCAAATCCGAAGAAGCTGGGGTCCGATCGAGCAAGATACCGCTCGTATCCCGCAAGAGTGTGTAAGCCCACGAAAAAACGACACCGCTCCCGACAACTCCCACGACCGGATCCAGCCACGCCCATCCAAAAAATTTTCCACCTGTTAGCGCCGTAATTGCGAGCACCGAAGTAAACGCATCGGCCAGCACATGCAGATACGCTGCGCGCAGATTTAGATCATGATCGTGAGCGCTACCATGACCGCTTTCGTGATGGCGATCAGCGAGTAACACTGCGCAACCGAGGTTTACGAGTAGTCCAATGCAAGCGATGCCGATCGCTTCGTTGAAATGAATTTCCAGCGGAACAAACAGCCGGTGCACCGATTCGCCGGCCATCAAGAAAGCCACGATCGAGAGCACAACAGCGCTAGTGAACCCGCCTAGCACACCAATTTTCCCCGTGCCGAAGCTGAAACGCGCGTTGCCGGCTTGCGTTCTGGCGAAATAGTAGGCCGCCGCGGTTATCAAGAATGCAAGAACATGGGTGCTCATGTGCCAGCCGTCGGCCAGCAACGCCATCGAGTGCGACATCAACCCAACCGCGATCTCCACGATCATCATTACAGCGGTAAGGCCGATCACGATGCGGGTGCGCCGTTCCGCGTGCGAAAAATCCGGAACGAAATCGTGTCTTTTCCCAAAGCGGGAATGATCAGTTCGATGCATTAGATGCAAAATAGCGCGATTATCGGAAAATCAGCAAGAAAGCCGTGCCGCCGCGAACCTCAGCCGCGGCCGATGCCGTGAAATCGAGTGCGAATCAACGCATACATCGACACACCGGTGAGCAGCGCGCCGAAAGTACAAACGATCGCTGCGCCCGACGGCAGGTCCCACCAGAAGGAGAGAAACAGACCAGCGATTCCCCCGACCCAGGCGATCACCCACCCGATGAGCAAGCGGCGACTGATTCTCGTCGCCAGGTTGATTCCGCAAACGGCCGGAACAATCAGATAACTAAAAACGAGCAAAACGCCGGCGATGCGAACGAAGCTTGTCACCACTAAGCCGAAAACGGCGTAGAAGAGAAAGTCCCACCAGCGGACACGCAGCCCCTTCTGGTAGGCACCGTCACGATCGAACGAGACTAGCAAGAAATTTTTGCGCAAAGTGAAATGGAAGACGCCCACCGCGACAAAAAGTGCGAAGCATTTCCAAACTTCATACGGCGTTACGAGCAGAATATTGCCAACCAGCATGTTCTTGATTTCCTCGTCGCCTTCCGCCGCGCGGCTGAGCAGCAAGACAGCAGCAGCAGCAGCCACGACATAAGAAATTCCAATAACCGCTTCCTGCGGGATTTGGCTCGAACGTTTTCCGGTTACAGAAAAAATGGCCCCTCCGACCAAAGTGAATCCCAGCGCGATGCCGAAAGTGGACCAGCTTTGAAGGTCGAGATGAAATAGAACCGCGAGACAAATTCCAAGCGACGCCATTTGCGCCATAGCAATGTCGATGAAGATGATCCCGCGCTGGACGACATGCAGGCCGAGATAGACGAGCAACCACGGTAACAGAACGCAGGCCACGATCGGCCAAAACATTACTTCCCACATATTATTTGAGCGCCGCCGCCAGCCGCGAGATGAGGGTATCGATCAGCTTCACGTAACTGTCCGTTCCCGGCAGGCCTCCCGGGAATTGCGAAAACTCCACCACCTTGGCGCCGGTCGCGCTCGCCACTTTTTCGGCGATTCGGCGATCGTGAAACGGTTCAACAATAATTGCTTTAACTTTTTGCGCCTTCATTTGCGCGATCACTTCGGCCAGGTGCGACGGCGATGGTGGGATTCCGGGCTTCGGCTCGAGAAAGATGTCGATGTTAACACCGAAGCGATGCGCGAAATAGGGCCATGAGTCATGATACGCCACAACCTGCTGGCCTTTGAACGGCAACATGGCCGCGCCCCATTCTTGCAACTTCGCGTTGATCGTTGCCTCGAACTTTTTGTAGTTCGCCTCGTAAAATGCCGCATTCGCTGGATCGACGGCGGAAAATGATTGCGCTATGTGTTGAGCAATCGCCTTCGCGATAATTGGATCGACGGTGAAATGCGGATTACCAAGCGCATGCACGTCACCGGCAGCGCGAGTGACATTTGCCGGCACGTTCATGAGGTGAATTCCCTGAGACGCCTGAACGCGTCCCGGTTTGCCGATCTCGATTTTCGGGTTGCGAGCGTTTTGCAGAAGCGGCGGCAGCCATCCAAGCTCCAGCTCCGCGCCGCCATCGATCAAGACATCGGCGTTGCGCAGCGAAACAACGAAGCTCGGGCGCGCGTCGACAAAGTGCGGGTCTTCGGTCGGTTTGGCTAAAACGACGAGGTTGATCTTGTCTCCACCGATTTCGCGAGCGAGCAAGCCGAAGTCAGGCAAAGTCGCGACGACGTTTAGTTTTGCATGCGCCGAGAAAGAGCAGGTGAGAATTGCAGGCAGAAGTAAAAGAATTTTTTTCATGAGTTAGAATTTGTGGGCGCCGTGAGCACCAAGGATGAATTCCCACTGGAGAAAGACCGACTCGACTTGCCGTGCCGAGAGGAAAAAGTTTTCCTCCAGAAAATCCTGATTGTACTGCAATCGGATTTTTGAAAACTCTGTCGGATACCAGGTAAGATTAGCGCTGAGCCGCCAACGCGATTGCCGATCTAAATCGTCGGTAAACTTGGAATCCTGCATGTCCACGTAATCGCCACGAATGCCGGCGACCCAACCCTTTTTGAATCCCCACAGCACCTGCGAATACAATCCCCAATCGTGAAATGTTTCTGCGACAGGAAACGAGTCATCAGCCCCGTGGCCGGCCTGGAAGCGGCGATACATGAATTCCGTCTGCCATTTCACAAAGGGGAATCCGCCTTCCGCGTGGGAGCTTTTCCATTTGTAAAGAAGGTCCGCGCCGTAAATCTGAGTTCGCGAATTCGCACCGGTTTCGTTTGAACCAAACGCGCCAGAAACGCCGGCCAGCACAGTCTGCGTGTCGCTCAAATTAAAAGAATTTTCGAAGCGCGGAATCCAGACGAAATCCTGCAAGCCGCGCGCCTCCCGATCAGTCGTTATCCGATCGAAAAACATTCCGTCCTCACCGGGATTCCGAAACGAAAATCCTGTACTGCCGCGTCCGTTTTGCGCCGCAAAGATTAATTGCGAATACCACGGCAGAGGCAACGTCCAGGAACCTTGGGCTCCAACGCCGCGCAACCCGTCGGGCCCCAAAAATAAGCCGTTGACGAGAGGTGTGTCTGCGAAGTCCCAGGTGTGCGGATGGGTCGGGTTCAGTCGCCCGAACGCGGCGAAAAATTGTCCGCCTTTTAATTGCAAGTTGAATGGCAGGCTGGTCGTTTGCATGAATGCTTCTTCGACTTCCACTTCCGTTTCATTGTCGTTATCCAACTTGAAAACGATGTTGGCGAAGCCTTCGAAGTAAGGATCGACCGCACCGTCAAACGCCAGCTCGATGTTCCGCGCGTTGAATCCGCGTTGCTGTGGATCATGATCGCCAACCTCGATGTTATGGAGATCGCGTGCGCTGGAGTATGCCAGTGCAAACAGGCCGTCTAACGAAATGTTCATGTAATTTCTCCCGCCGCCGATCGTGATTGGTTGCGTCAGCGATGCGCCAGCACCAGTGCTTGAGATAGTTTCCGGTGCCGATGTCACCACTGAGGTGTCGGTTGTCGGAAAACCTCCCGCGGCAGGAGCGGGACTCGCACCTATGCCTGGAACAGACGAAGCTGCCGGCGCAGTTGTCGAGCTTACAACTGATGTGTCCTCCGTTGGAAACCGTGGCGGCGCAGTCCCGCCGGGCGCTGGAGATTCCTCGGCCCCCGCAATGGGAGATGGCTCTGGATTTTGCGGAAGTCCCGACTCACCCGTTAGGTTTGCCTTTTGCAATGCAGCCTGCTGATCTTTTACCTGCTGTTGCAAGTCTTTAACGGTGTCGGTTAGGGATTTTACCTGCTGGCGCAGCGCTTCCACGTCCGCTGCTGTCGCTGGCGTTGTATTTGAAACTGTTGGTGCTGGCGATGAGCTCGCAGCGGACGTCGCTTGCTGCGCGGAAGCCACCGTTACCGGGAGAACGGCCACCGCCAATAAAATTATCTTCTTCATTCAAAACTCCTGATTCAAAAACTCGGGCGGAACCGCCCAATGAATTTGCGTTCTGCGCGCGCTGACTCAGCGGCGTGAGGAACGCACTGAACGCCGCTACCCGCTTGCGCGGGAAATAATCAGCGGATCAGGAGTGGGCAGGCGGTGCGTGCGCGAAGATGTGTGCCTTGAGAAAAAGCGGCTGAACCCAGATCGAGCTCAGCGCTGGAACTGTCCCAAATTGAGTAAGGGGATCAGGCGCACTGATCGGCGGGGGCTGTGCAGCATGATCATAGCTGCCGGTCGCAATCAGTGTAACCGCGCAAGTGTGGTCCGAGCGATTCCCATCCGCGTGGACGCGCTGGTGCAGTTGCGGGGAAACACTTAGCGCCAGAGCCCAGACAAACGCCGCGAAAATCCAAGTCGCGACAAACGTGCGTCCGTGATTTGTTGAACGCGCGAACGTGCTCATTGCGCAGCGATCTTGTAGCCGCGTTGTCGCCCGCGCAAGAAATTTCTGGGGGAGCGCACTAATTCAAAGAGCGAACTTATTGCAAATTTGCCACGAACTGGACAAGCTCGCCGGCATTATCAAAACAAAAGGCTCTCGCTTGCATCTTCTCCGGCGCCGTCCGTCTCCAAAAGCAAGGATCCTGACCCGAGCTGTTCGACTCATACTCGCCTGGATCATGGCGGCGGCCTCCGAGACCGCGTTCACGATTACAACAGACTCAGCGTCACTGTTCGCTGAACAAGGCAACGGGCCGTTAACTCCCCTTGGAATCAGCGCAAACCCTGGCGCCGTCAATCAAACAACTGGAACAGGTCAGGCGGGTGAATGGCTGGGATTTAAGAAGGACTCGGGCGTTTATCTTGGCGGCGTCTGGGCAGGCGACACAAATTATTTGATTTCCGGTGGCGAACAGCCAGGCGTCTGGAGCTGGAACAGCTTGCTTATCATCAGTCTCGGCTTGGATTCTGAAAAGCTCATCGGCTGGAAAGGCGGAAAATTTGGTGTCGAATTTTTGCAATTCGACGGGCAGCCCACAAATCAACAGGCTGGCAGTGTTCAGGGATACAATTCCCTGCCCGGTCCCCCGCCACTGGACCGGTCCGAACTATATCAATTGTGGTGGCGCCAGGAGCTCTTTGATGAAAAACTGATCATCCGCATCGGGAAAATGGTGCCGACGGCTGATTTTAACAACGTCCTGCGTCCGGTTCCGACACAAGATCAATCGCTCTTTATTCCCTCAGTTTCCGGTCTGCTCTTTACGCCTGTTTTTGTAAATCCTACGATACTTGGCGTTATGCCTGGTTATTACAATTCAGCGTGCGGAGTAACGACCACGTTTGCGCCGACGAATAATTTTTATCTTTCCTATGGAGTGTATGACGGAAATATCGCCAATGGTACGCAAACCGGTACGAGAGGACCCGAGTTTAACGGCTATTACTTTAATATTTGGGAAGCAGGCGCAGCATGGGAAATCGGAAGCGACAACCTGCCGGGCTCATTCGGCGTTGGCTTATGGAATCAATCGGGCCAGTTGCGCGCCGGCGATGTGACCGAATCCGGCGCGATGGGTGTTTATCTCTTCGGCTCGCAGCGAATCTGGTTTCGGCATCCGGGGAAGGATAACAGCGGGATCACGAGCTTTTTCCAGTTTGGCGCAAACAACTCAGAAACGCTCCCCGTGAATGAATATTTCGGATCGGGCCTGACAGCCTTCGGCCTTGTGCCGGGAAGATCGAAAGATTCCGCGGGTGCGGGCATGGCGTGGTCCTGGTTGAACGGCAATATTTTCCACCGCAGCAGCGAATTGATGTTTCAGGCTTACTATCAGGCGCATCTCATCGCGGGCACGTATTTGGAACCAGCGATCAGCTATATCCCGACGCCGGGAGCCAGCCCTGATCTTGGGGCCGCATGGGCAACCACATTACGGGTCACCGTTCTGTTTTAAACAAAGACATGGCCGGCCCAACCACACCAATTGGCGATTCCGCCAAGCTCGTCACCGCAATGCGCGTTCGCGAAGGCATGAGGGACGAGTTTCTCAAATGGAATGGACGCGTCGCCGACGCGTTGATGGCCAGTCCCGGTTTTACAAGCCGCGAAGTGATTCCACCGCAAACCGAGGATATTAAGGAATGGATCCTTATCGCGCGCTTTGATTCCATCGAACATCTGCGCTCATGGCGCATGAGCGATACGCGTAACATCCTTTTTGCGGAGGTGAAACCGTTGCTCGATGGAGAATTCACCGAACTAGTGGGCGACGCCGCAGCGCAATATCACCTGGAAAACAGCGTGACTGAGGTCATTCTCGAGCAGGTTGCTCCTGGGAAGGAGACGGCTTACCAGGAGTGGTCAAATCGCATTCAGCAAGCGCAGGCTGCGTCTCCTGGTTATCAGGGTGGATATTCCCAGCCACCAAAAACTCCAGGCGCGGGCTGGATGACGCTAATGCGCTTTTCCAGTATCGACGATCTGAATCGATGGATGAATTCCCCGGCACGCACAGCCCTGCTTGAAGAGGCGAAAGATCTTGTCGCGGCGTCCTACCAGCATCGCGTCGATACTTCTTTTCCTGGATGGGTACCGACCGATCCCGCCTCTGGAAAGGCGCCACCGAACTGGAAAGTCACGATGCTAGTCCTTCTCGGGCTCTATCCCATCGTTTGCTTGGAAATTCTTTTTCTGATGAAAAGGCTCGCCCAACTGGGCCTGAAATCGGCGCTGGCGGGCTTTGTTGGGAACGCGATTAGCGTCGCGCTGGTAGCATATGTCACAATGCCGTTCCTAGTCCGTTGGTTGAACTGGTGGCTCTTGCCAAAACCAGGCGCGGCGAAAAGAGTGCACTGGAAGGGCACACTTCTTGTCTTCGTGCTTTACGCCTTATCGGTTGCGATCTTTTGGAAATTTATGTGATATGAGCGACGCAGCCGCGAAGTCGTGCGCGGCCCCTTCCCCGAAAAAACGTTTACATCCCCTTCTCCCCCCTCTAGAACCGACCAACGCAAATCCCACAAGCAACAAAAGAAAAAAAACAAACAGATGAGCACACCAGATATTGAGAGTAACGAGTATAAGAAACAATTCCTCCGCGAGGCGACCCGGCTCGCCATCGAGTCCGTCGAGAAAGGATGGGGCGGACCATTCGGAGCTGTCATTGTGAAGGACGGCAAGATCATTGGTCGGGGCCAGAACCGGGTTCTTCTGACCGGAATTCCGGTTTATCACGCTGAGGTGACTGCCATTATCGACGCCTGTTCCCGCATCAATACAAAGGCTCTTCTTGGTTCGGATTATTATGAGGGAAATTTGAAGATGATTCCGCGTCCCGAAGGCTCGCCCGATCCGGTTCCCGAGCGCGCGCAGATGCTCAAAGGCTGCGACCTTTACGTTAATGGCGCTCCCTGCCCGATGTGCATGAGCGCCATCTATTGGGCGCGCATTGATCGGGTGTATTTCGGCACAAGATTGTCAGACACCAGCAAGATTGGCTTTGACGACGAGTTTCAATACATCGATTTCAAGCTGCCGTGGGAAGAGAGGAAAGCCATTAAATGCTTTCCCGATTTCGAACGGGAATTCGCTTTGAAGGCCTGCGAAGCATGGCAAAATAAGAAAGACCGGCACCCTTACTAAGACAAGGTCTGCAAGATGGTCACAGTGTGGCGGGCTGATGCCGACTATGAGGCGACGCGACGCCGCATGGTCTGGAATGAGCGTATTCCGGATCGATTTCCCGACGTTATTGTTTCGGTTACGTCTGATGCCGACGTGATCGAGGCGGTTAAGCTCGCACGTTCACGTCGGCTGCGTATCTCCATACGCGCGGGTGGCCATAGCTGGATCGCGACTTCGTTGCGCGATGGCGGAATGCTCATCGACCTGTCAAGACTCAATCGCGTCACTGTTGACGCAGCGGCTCCAACGGCTACTGCGGAACCGGCGATCAAAAACACTGAGTTGGTCGCGGCACTGGCACAGCACGATCTTGCTTTCCCCGCAGGACATTGCCCCACCGTTGCTATCGGCGGCTACCTGTTGGCTGGGGGTCAAGGCTGGAACCAGGGTGGCTGGGGAATTGCTTGCTCAAATATTCTAGCAATCGACCTGATCGATGCGGACGGCGAATCGATCACGGCCGACGCTCGGAATAATCCGGACCTGTTGTGGGCTGCGCGAGGAGGCGGGCCAGGCTTCCCCGGGGTGATTCTTCGTTATCATTTGCGGCTGTACCCGGCGCCGAAGATGATTATGCAATCCATCTACGCCTATCCATTAGAGTTAATCGAGGCGGTGGTACCGTGGCTGGCCCAAAAGGTACGTTCACTGCCCAACTCAGTGGAGCAGCTCCTGCTGCTAGCCCCTGCGCCTCGTAGCATTGCTAGCCAGTTGGATAATCGCGAGAAACGATACCTGACCCTCTGGCCCGTTGCCTATGGCAACTCGGCGGCGGAAACGGCCGCAGCGCTCGCACCGCTCGACACCTGTCCGGTACTCGACCAGGCTCTGGTGCGGCAGATCAACACGCCGGTTTCCTTCGACGATCTGTTTGCAATCGAAGCGGCCGTTTTTCCTGAAGGCCATCGCTACGACGTGGGGATCATCTGGTCGGACGCCGATCCCACGCCGGTGCTAAGCGGACTGCGAGATCAATTAACACGCGCCCCATCAGCAATGAGCGAGATCCTCGTGGCCGTAACCGGACCGCCGGTCATCGATCACGCGGCCAGCGAAATGGCATACTCTCTTGCTGCCCCGCTTTACATCGGCGTTTACAGTGTTTGGAACAACGCCCGCGACGATGAGGCAAATGAACGGTGGCACCACGAAACTCTAAAGTCGCTCGAACCGATCACGCGCGGGCATTACATGGGAGAAACCGATTTGCTCGCGTCGCCGAACAGGGCAGCTGAATCGCTCGCGCCGGGAGTCTGGCAACGGCTTCAGGCGGTTCGACGGCGGTATGATCCTAACCAAGTCTTCTACGGCCACATTGGCCAGGCGTGAACCGGCAATGCAGAGGCATTTGAGCATAAGACGTCTTCGTTCAGCCCAGTCGCGTAAATTCGCGTTCAGTTACACTTAGGCCGACGCACGTTACGTCAGGCTAGTGGTCAGCTTCTCCCTTCGCGACAGCGCTTCGCTGAAAAGCGACGGGATGATTATGCTCAGAAACCTTGGAACCCGCTGCTCTGTCGCGGACACGGCGCGCATACGCACTGTTCTCCACGTAAGTCTCCCAATCGGAGGCAACCGGACCGAAGTAGAGGTGTCCCAGATGCCGCCAACACTCCAGCATGATCCCCCGCTTGAATGGCTGCCCTTTGGCCGTCACGACGATGCAATTATTTTCGCGCCATGTGTTTGGATCGTATTCGCCCCAGTGCAATTCGAGACTTTTAAGCCGCAACGCATCGATGGCGATGAGCAGATCCTCCGACCACTGGTAGCAGTAGCCGCGCTTCCTAAGGCCATGATAAATGAGGAAATTGTTGAAAATTGGCGTGCCAAACATGCGGTACTCCCGCCTGAGCTTGGTTACGGTGGCGAACGCGCAGTCTGCAAGCAGCTTTGCTTCGTCACGATTCACTCTTGGCGAAAGTGAGGTGAGCTCGGTGGCCAGTTTCTCGGCCTTCGCAACATCACTTTTTTGTACCTGGAACGAAGGTGAACGTTGTGGTTCGTCGCCGAGCGCCGACCCGGTCCACACCGCAAGGATTACCAGGAAAGCACCAAAATAAGTCAGCGATTGAATTTGCCATTTCATAACGCGCGCCGTGAGGATCATTGCTTCTCTGATAGAAATATAAAGATCTTCAGTAAAGTCACACAGTCCCTTCGTCGAAACGTCCCCATCTGTGTGTATTGTAATGAAACGACAAGCAGATGGACCCTGGCCGCCGTCGATGTCGACAGGATCAAGAGAAGATTTGCCTGCTCCTGATTTCAGCGTAATTCTGAAAACTTTTATATGCCCGACCGCGCCTATCTTCATCCAATCGATCCCGAGTTAGTTCCCGGCGTGCGTAATGCGATCAATGTCTGCCTCCGATTAAAACCCCAGGAACGGATCACAATCATCACAGACACCGCGACCCGCGAGATCGCGGCGGCGCTCCAAACGGAAGTGGAGCGGGTCGGTTCAGGCTACAGTTTATTCGTGATGGAGCATCATGCGCGACGTCCACTGAAATTCATGCCGGAGATTATCCTGGACGATCTGGCGCGCTCGCAGGTGTCGATCTTTGCTGCTCAAACGCAGCCGGACGAGCTGCCTGCGCGGACGCAAATGACCAGCGTCGTGAACAATCACAAAATCCGACACGGTCATATGGTAAACATAAACCGACAAATCATGCTCGAAGGCATGCGGGCCGACTTTGTGAAAGTGGACGACCTGAGTGAGCGCCTGGTCGAGCGCGCCCGCAAAGCTGACCGGATTACCTGCAGAACGCCGCACGGCACTGAGTTTGAGGCTGAGCTTTCACCGAAATTGAGGTGGCTTAAGACCAGCGGAATTATCACCAAAGACAAATGGGGCAACTTGCCTGGCGGCGAAATTTTCACCGCGCCGCTCAATACTAACGGAGTCTTCGTTGTTGATGGCGTGGTTGGCGATTATCTCTGCGAACGCTTCGGTGATCTCGAATCCAGCCCGCTCACCATCGAAGTGGAAAATAATCGGATCCGCTCTTTGAAATCAGAGAACAAGGATCTCCGCGATGAATTTCGCGCCTACACCAGCACTGACGAAAACAGCAACCGCGTAGGCGAATTTGCGATCGGCACCAACACCGCTTGCACGCACGTTATTGGACACATCTTGCAGGATGAAAAAATTCCCGGTGTTCACATCGCTTTTGGTCATCCCTACGCCGAGCATACTGGCGCAAACTGGGTGTCCAAGACACATATCGACTGCGTCGGCCGCGACTTCGACATCTGGTTCGACGGCGAACAGGTGATGCGGGACGGGAAGTTCCTGGTCTGATTTTGCTGTAACCTTATGGTCGCCGCTCGTCTGTGCTTGGACCCGTTGACCAAATGACGAAGCACTAATGACGAATGCCGAACGAAGTCCCGAGTTTGCGAATGACTGAAGATCACCGGACAGATTTTTTTGTCACTTGGACTTCGTCATTCCTTCGTCATTAGGCATTCGGTATTCGTCATTCAACGATATGCACCCCGAATTACGCGCCCGTTTTAACGCTGATTTCACGCCAGATAAATACGCAGCGCTGGTGCGCTGCGTAAATGAAACCGAGAAATGGCCGGCAGATTTTCGGATTTCAGAAACGCCGATTTTTTTGCCGCGCGATTTCACCGATGAAGTGACGCGCGCCGCGAAGGAGATTGTCGATGCCATGCGGACGCAAGAATTCGCAACCCACGCGGCTGCGGCTGTCCCGAAAGGGCTGGAAGTTCCAAACGAAGCAGCGCATCCGAGCTTTCTCGTGGTTGATTTCGCGATTTGTGCTGAGGACGACCGGCTCGTTCCACGCCTGATTGAATTGCAAGCTTTCCCGAGCTTGTTCGGATTTCAGTTATTGTTGCTTGGCTGTATTCGAAAGGCTTATCCGGTCATTCCGCGTAACTGGACTTCCTCATTTGGGGGAATCAAAGACGAGGCATATCTCGATCTTTTGCGGCGCACCATCATCGCCGATTCGGCTTCGGAAAACGTCGTCCTACTGGAGATCGAGCCGGAAAAACAAAAGACGCGCATCGATTTCGCCGCCACGGAAACTCTTCTTGGCATTCGTCCGGTTTGCGCTACGAAAATCAAGAAACGCGGACGCCAGTTGTTTTATGACCGGGACGGACGCGACGTGCGCATCGAGCGCATTTATAATCGGGTAATTTTCGATGAGTTAATTCGCCGGCCCGATTTGAATCTGCCCTTCCGGTTTCAAGATGATCTTGATGTCACGTGGGTCGGCCATCCCAATTGGTATTTTCGGATCAGCAAACATTCCTTGCCGTTCTTGGAAACCGAGCATACCTCGCCAGCTTTTTTTGCGGATAACTTTCCTGTCAGTGAAAACATCAACGATTACGTCTTGAAACCGCTTTATTCGTTTGCGGGCCACGGCGTGGACATGGAACCAACACGCCAAAAAATCGCCACTTTGGAAAATCCACACGAATGGATTTTGCAGAAGAAAGTCGATTACGCCCCGTTTGTGGCGACGATCGATGGCCAGAAATCGAAAGCCGAAATTCGGATGATGTTTGTTTGGCCGGACAACGACCGCGATCCCACTCTGGTGAACAACCTTGTGCGAATGAGTCAGGGCAAAATGATGGGTGTCGATTTCAACATCGAGAAAACCTGGGTTGGCGCCAGCATCGCGCTGCACGAAGGCTAACGCTGCTGCGCCGGGAAACGCCGACGAAGTTCTCTACAGTTGCTTTTCCATCAACTCTCGCACTTCGGCGGATGTACGAACGGGCACGACTTCGAAGTCCATCAAGTCTTTCCAATTGTCGGTCCAGGCCCGGAAGAGCGACTCGTTCTCCGCCCGCATCAGTTGCCAGCAGGTTTTCATATCGACATCAATCCAACTCGAAACGTATTCGAGTCCCTCGGGCATCATCCTGCCTTTTTCGCGTAGCCGCTGATAGATCGCAGGCACGTCTTTGAAGTGCTCGACGACCATGTAAAGCATACTTTTCTCGCGCGATTACGCCGGCTCGGTTGAAACGGTCGCTTCCCCGGCGCCCTGCTCGAATGCCTGTTCCACTGCCCGCCAGGGGAGCATCGCGCATTTCACCCGCTGCGGAAAATTTCGCACTCCCTTCATCACGCGGAGATCGCCCAGGGTCTTGGGCGCGTCACCTGCATCATTGGTCACCAGATCGTGGAATGCGCGGAGCATTTCCATCGCTTCCCTGTGACTTTTCCCCTTCAATTTCATCGTCATTAATGATGCCGACGCCTGGCTGATAGCGCACCCACGCCCGGTGAACTTGATCTCTTCCAGTCCGCCGCCGGCATCGAATTTGACTGCCAGATGAATTTCATCGCCGCACGCAGGATTATCGCCGTGCACGCGGACCGCGGCATCGGGCAGCTCTCCAAAATTCCGTGGCCGGCGCGAATGATCGAGAATGACTTCCTGATATAGCTCTTCGATTTCCATGCATGTACCTGTTTAGCGTTTTGGATCCCCAGCCTCGCTATCCTGTCTGTCATGTTGAGCGGAGCGAAACATCTCTGGTTGGCCTTGTCGCGCTGGCCACCGGATGATCAGAGATTCTTCGCTACGCTCAGAATGGCAGCAAGGCACACGCATCATGAAAAGAAACGCGCAGCCTTGTGCAGGATTTCAATCATTCGATCGATTTCCTCCATCGTGTTGTAAAAATAGAAACTAGCCCGTGTCGTGCCCGACACACCGAATCGCCGCATCAACGGCTGGTTGCAATGATGCCCACCTCGCAACGCCAGGCCGTATTGATCGGCGAACGTGGTGAGATCGTGCGGGTGCGCCGCTTCCATCACAAATCCAACCAGGGCGCCGCGTTCCTCGGCCGGTCCAAAAACACGTGTCCCCGGTAATTCGTTCACGCGCTCGAATGCATACCGCGCCAGTTGCGAGTCATGTTCGAAAATGGCTGCGCGTCCGATTCGATCAACGTAATCGACCGCCGCGGCGAGACCGATTGCGCCGGCGATATTTGGGGTGCCGGCTTCGAACCGGTGTGGTGGTTTCTTAAACGCGCTTCTTTCCAGAGCAACGCTCACGATCATTTCGCCGCCGCCGTGCCAGGGCGGTATCGAATCAAGAATCTCTTTCCGCGCGTACAACGCTCCAATGCCGGTCGGGCCACACATTTTGTGTCCGGAGAAGGCCATGAAATCGCAGCCCAGTTCCCGCACATCGATCGACAAATGTCCCACGCTCTGTGCCGCATCCACGAGTGTGAGCGCGCCGACGGCGTGCGCTTTCTCACACAATTCGGCCACAGGATTAATTGTGCCCAGCGAGTTGGAGATATGGGTAAACCCAAAGAGTTTTACCTCCCGCGTCAGTAACGCAGGCAGCTGTTCGAGATCCAAAGTCCCATCATCGAGAACCGGCACAAAGCGCAGGCGCGCGCCCGTTCGTTCCGCTAACAACTGCCACGGCACAAGATTGCTGTGGTGCTCCATCTCCGTCAACAGGATGACGTCTTCTTCGCGAATAAATTTCCCGCCCCATGCCTGGGCCACAAGGTTAACGCTCTCCGTGGTCCCGCGCGTGAAGATGATTTCGTCCGCGCTCGCCGCGCCGATGTATCCTGCAACACGCCGCCGCGCTTTTTCGTAAGCTTCTGTCGCGCGCGAGCTCAGAGTGTGCAGCCCACGATGAACATTTGCATTCTCATGCTCGTAAAAGTTCCGAAGCGCCTCGATCACCGCCCGCGGTTTCTGGGAGGTGGCCGCGCTATCAAAATAGATCAGAGGATGGCCATGGGCCTGTTCGCGCAGAATCGGGAAATCTTGGCGAAGGGCCTTCCAATCTACTGTGCTGCAAGCAGCCTTATGCACACCATAATCTGCTTCGCGCACGGCGATACGCCACCTGTATTCGAGGGAGGTCAAAAGTTACACGCTCAAAATGGGCAGCTCCAAAAGGCGATTGAGACGCGACCAACGTGGAACGCGTTGTCCTCAGCGCGTTGGCGAAAATCCAGCTTTGCCGGTAATATTCGCGCCCTCGGCGGTTACCTAATGGCATCGGTCCGAGCCGGACTGGCATTTTCGGAGAAGGCGATCCAGCTTTTGCGAACGCGACCGTTTATCACTATTGCAATTCTTTGTTCACTTCTGCGAAGGCGTTAACCGCAAATTCCAAATCTTCGCGCGAATGCGCTGCCGACACCTGTGTACGGACACGTGCTGTGCCGTGCGGAACGACCGGGTAAAAAAAGCCGATGACGTAAACGCCTTTCTCAAGCATTCGAGCAGCGAACTTTTGTGATTTGGCCGCGTCCCCAATCATGATGGGGACAATAGGATGAACTCCGGACTTGATCGTCAGGCCGCGCTCGGTCAAGGCGGCGCGGAAATACTTTGTGTTGTCTTCGAGCTTGTCGCGTAGTTCAGTCGATGCGCTGAGCAGTTCGAGCGCTTTCAGCGACGCGGCAACCACCGGTGGTGCGATCGTGTTGGAAAACAAATAGGGCCGCGAGCGCTGTCTCAAAAGATCGACGATCTCCTTGCGCCCACTGGTGAAACCGCCGCTGGCGCCACCAAGGGCTTTGCCAAGTGTGCCGGTGATGATGTCGATCCTGCCCATGATACCGCGATATTCATGCGTGCCTCGTCCTGTTTTACCCAGAAATCCGGTTGCGTGCGCGTCGTCCATCATTGTGAGGGCATCGTATTTTTCCGCGAGCTCAACAATTGACTTGAGGTCAGCAATGGTTCCGTCCATGGAGAAGCAGCCGTCGGTGGCAATTAATCGGAAGCGCGCATCCTTTGCAGCGCGAAGTTGCGCCTCGAGATCGGCCATATCGTTGTGCTTATAGCGAAACCGTTGGGCTTTGCAGAGTCGGATGCCATCGATGATACTGGCGTGATTCAATTCATCGCTGATCACCGCGTCTTTTTCAGCGAGCACCGTCTCGAACAAGCCGCCGTTTGCGTCGAAACACGATGGATAAAGAATCGTGTCTTCAGTGCCGAGGAATTTGGTAAGCGCTGCTTCGAGCTCCTTGTGAATGTCCTGCGTACCGCAAATGAACCGCACACTCGCCATCCCAAACCCATGGGTCTCGAGCGCCTCTTTGGCCGCAGCGATCAGTGCCGGATGATCCGCAAGCCCAAGATAATTGTTCGCACACATGTTAAGCACGCGCTTGCCGCCCGTGATCGCAATGTGCGCGTCCTGCGGACTCGTGATGACACGCTCAGTTTTGAAAAGACCTTGCGATTTAATTTCTTCGAGAGTTTGAGCCACCTGATTTTTAAATTCGGAGACCATAGAGTCCACAGATTACACAAATTTCGGTTGGGAGAAAAAGAAACAGCTCGAAACGGCGAAGCGAGCTACAACGTGCGTAAAAAATCGCTTGCGGTCCTGTGAATAACTGTTAATAAGTTCCCCGGTGGTTCGCCTTGACCTACGCTGACCGTCGTAACCTTGCCTGGGCCATTCTCGCGGCGTTTATCGCCATCATTCTGCTCAGCGGCTGCGGGACGAGTCGGCATGCTCTGCCGGCATACGAAGCGCCACTGGCAAAGACGGATTTTCAACATGTGCGCACGACCGCCTACACGCACACCGAGTCAGACCACCGCGCGTACGGGAATCACAATGCTCTGGGCGGAGAGTTGCAGGCGGCGGGCCCACCCATTCACCGGGCCGAAGTAACGCGGCGCGCAATTCCTGTTGGTGACGCGCCACGCGCTGTGTCCGTGGACGACACCGGTTCGTATTCGCCACAGCTCCAACCATTCTCGATGGAAGAAAGACGAACGGTCACACGCACAACGAAACGGGGGACGAAGACAACGCGCACCGTGAAGCGCGCCGTTGCAGTCGCCAAACCGCGTGTCGGCAGCGCTGCGGCGGACTGGTCGCGCTGGCCTGCGGGCACGGCATTCCGGTTACTTTCAACCGGGCAAATTTATCGTGTCGACGATTACGGCTGGGCGCTCGCTGGGCGCAACACGATTGATCTATACATGCCGAATCAGCGTGAAATGAATTCGTGGGGTGCTCGCCAGGAAGCCATCCAGGTTCTGCAGTGGGGCGATCCCCAGGAAAGTTTGCAGTTCCTGCGCCGGCACCAGGATTACCGACACATCAAGCGAATGGTGCTTGAGCTTGAAGGCCGCCACGAAGAAGCGGCCGCGTTGCGCTAGCGAATCTGGGTAGCACAAACATCCGCGGAATTCGCGTAATCCGTGGCGCTGCGAGAGGTTCTTCGACTGCGCTCAGGATCACAAATCGCCCCAATTGAGCACGATCTTGCCGGAGTTGCCGGACTTCATGAGCTCGATGGCTTCCTTGAATTTCATGTACGGGAAGCGGTGCGTGATCACAGGCGAGATGTCGAGGCCGGACTGGATCATGGCGGTCATTTTGTACCAGGTTTCATACATTTCCCGGCCGTAAATTCCTTTGATGGTGAACTGATTGAAGACCACCAGGTTCCAATCAATTGCAGCGCTGCCAGGCATGATGCCGAGCAGCGCGATTTTCCCGCCGTGAAACATGTTCGGCAAAATATCCGCGAACGCTTTTGGATTGCCGGACATTTCGAGCGCGACGTCGAATCCCTCCTTCATGCCCAGCTTCTGCATCGCATCGGCGACTTTTTCCGTACGCACGTCCAGTGCAACGTCGACGCCCATTTTTCTGGCAAGATCGAGACGATACGGATTCACGTCGGTAATCACGATGTGACGCGCCCCGGCGCGTTTGCAGATCGGAATGGCCATGCAACCGATCGGCCCTGCACCGGTGATGAGCACATCTTCACCGACCAAATCGAACGAGAGCGCGGTATGCACGGCGTTACCTAACGGATCAAAACAGGAAAGCACGTCCAGTGGGATCGAGGGATCCGCGTGCCAGCAATTGTCCTGTGGAATCGTCACAAATTCCGCCCATGCACCGGCACGATTCACACCCACGCCTTGTGTATTGGGGCAAAGATGACGCCGCCCCGCCAGGCAATTGCGACAATGTCCACACGTTATGTGTCCCTCGCCCACCACGAGATCGCCCTTGGCAAATCCTTTTACATGATCGCCCACGTCGTCGACAACGCCGACAAACTCATGGCCAATTGTCATCGGAACGGGAATCGTTTTCTGCGCCCACTCGTCCCAGTTGTAAATGTGAACATCGGTCCCGCAGATCGATGTTTCTAAAACGCGAATGAGCACGTCGTCGCCACGAACTTCAGGAACGGGAACTTCTTCGAGCCACAGCCCCGGCTCGGCTTTCGCCTTCACGACGGCCTTCATCATCTTCTGCACCCGATGATGTTATCCGCAGATTTCGCAGATTCACGCAGATTCCTCAGCAAGCGTTTCAGCTGCCCCGCGAATTAACGTGAATAGAGATGTGTGCGTTTCAGTTTCTTTGAAGCTGTTTCGAATTTCAATATTCGGATTTTCAAATTCCGGGCCGCTGGCGTCGGGGTTACGTCTTGCCACCGGCACGCCCTCTGTCCTATTCTCTCTAACGGTGTGAAAACAGGGCCGGTTCCGCCTCATCGCGAAGCGGAAGGCGCCGGCGACGCGCATCGCGCTGTTATCGCTCTGGCAGCCACCGCGATTCTGGTTGTCAGTGCGGCTGCGTTTTTCGTTTTTCCCTCACTGCGCATCCATCTGACAACTGTCGGATCGACTTCGAATCCTGCAAAATCGGAGAAAAGTATTGCCGTGTTGCCGTTTGAAAACCTGAGCGGCGACCCGGACAACGCCTTTTTCGCCGATGGCGTGCAGGACGATATTTTGACCAAGCTGGCAACAATTTCCGACCTCAAGGTCATCAGCCACACCAGCGTCATGCATTACCGTGGTAAACAGGATCTGCGCAAGGTTGGGAAGGCACTGGGCGTTTCACATGTGCTGGAAGGAACCGTGCGCCGCTCAGGCGGCAAGGTGCGCGTCAATGCTAGGTTGGTGGACACGCGCACCAACACGCATCTTTGGGCGCAGGAATACGATGGCCGTCTGAATGAAGTATTCGCGATCGAGGCGGACGTGGCGCAAGCCGCCGCAAATCGACTGGGAGCGAACGTTTCAGCTCGCGAACAGATGGCCATCCAGGAGCCGCCAACCAGCGATGTTGTCGCCTACGATCTCTATGTTCGCGCTGCCCCTTTGATCGAGGAGTCTCTCTATTATGGCCTCAGCAGTGAGACAAATCTTTTCAAAGCCGTAGACTTGCTCAACCAGGCAATCACCCGCGACCCTGCTTTTCTTCTGGCATATTGCCAGTTGGCCAGAGCCCACGACGGTATCTACTGGACGGGTCTCGATCACACGCCTGGCCGTCTGGCGTTAGCGAAGTCAGCAATCAATTCTGCTTCTCGAAGGAGTCCGGAGTCGGGCGAGGTGCATCTCGCCTCGGCTCTGCACTTTTACTACGGTTACCTCGATTACGGCCGCGCCCGGAATGAGCTCAACATCGCTCTCCGCACAATGCCAAACAACGCGCGAATCTTTGAACTGAACGGATACATCGATCGAAGACAGGGGCACTGGGATGATGCCGAGCATAAACTGGAGCGTGCAATCGAGCTGGATCCCCGAAATGATGATATTCTTTTCGGAGCAGGATTTACTTACCTCTGCTCACGCGACTATAAACGAGCCAGAGAGATTTCCGATCTCGGCCTTGCCCTTCCAACAAAGAACAATTACGCGCGGCTGCTGCCCGCTTGGATCGATTTCCATGAACGAGCCGATTGCCGGCCTTGGCATGATGTTCTGGAAAAGATTCTCGGGGAGAATCCTGCGTCGGCGAGAGATCTGACACGGGGGCGTTTCTTTGTCAGCTTGTACGAACGCGATCCCGTCGCCGCCGCGCGCGCGCTCGCCACACTGGATTATCCGGTGATGAATGCGAGAGGCATCGGCGATGTCAAATTTAGTCCCGCCTATGCGAATGGGTTGGTCACTCGCATAAAAGGAGACGCAGCGGGTGCGTACGCTGCGTTCAGCGCCGCTCGCGCGCAGCAGGAAAAGGTAGTCCGCGCGGCGCCTGAAGATGCTTCGAAGCTCTGTTTCCTGGGCTTGATAGACGCGTCTCTTGGGCGGAAAGAAGAAGCGCTAAGCGAAGGCCGCCGTGCAGTCGAGCTACTCCCTGCAACCAAAGACGCTCTCAGCGGCACGGAAATCCTTTATTTTTATGCGGTGATTTGTGCGTGGACCGGAGAGCGAGACCAGGCCATCGACCACCTGAAGACACTCGCCACTCTTCAAGCAGGCGTATCATACGGTGAGATCCATCTCGACCCCTTTTGGGACCCGTTGCGTGGCGACCCACGCTTTGAACAAATCGTGGCCTCCCTAGCCCCGAAGGAACCGCAGTGATCGCTCATCAACCTTGTTTCTTTTCTGACAGAAGGAAACAAAGGTAACGAAGGCTTTCCCGGGTTGTAGGCGTCTGAGTCAGACGCCATCTTCGGAGAAACAGAATCTTTGTCTCTTTTGCCTGCTTGCCTTGCCCAACGCGGCGGGCGAAAGCCTTCGTAGTTATCCTCTGTTTAGCATCTTGCTTGTTCCGAGAGAAGGTTGTTTCGGCCGAGCGCACTCCTTCGACTGCGCCCAGGACAGGCTCAACCAGGTAGCGGCGGCCTTCGTCTCCCTTCTGGCTTCGTCATTCGGATTTCCTTTGTCATTCGACATTCGTGCTTCGTCATTTGGGCGTGTGCCTAAATTTTTTTCCCACGCCAGCCAAAATTTTCCGAAGGAATGGTGACGGCCAAGACCTATGAAAACAAAACGGTGACGAAGCCAATGAGGATTGACCGATATTTTGAACGGTGCGGGTTAAAAGGACCGCGCTTCCCGGCCGACGCTACTGGCTCGCGTTAAATTTCTATCAAACGCGGGAATTCTCTTGGCGCGCTCACCAAAAGCTAATACAACCACAAGTTCTATGATCGCGCATCCAGACAGCATATTCACGCCGTCGCGATTGCAGCGCATTTTTTCCTCATTATTCTTCGCCGCGACCCTGTTGGCTTGTCTGGGTTCGCTAATTGCACTTCCCGCTGCTTGGGGACAGGCGCTCTCGCCTATGCCGCGCCCCAAGGAGCCGCTCGAAAAATACGACAATCCGCCTGCATACATTTTTCGAATAGAGACTTCGCCAGCAATGGTCTCGCAGTACGGTTCATTCACGAGTTACCAGGTGGACGTCGATGCGGGTGGTCACAATATCCTCGGCGACGCTGCGAACGAGCCGTCTATTGCCGTGGACCCAACAAACCCCGGCAGGATGGCAATCGGTTGGAGGCAGTTCAACAGCGTAACTTCCAACTTCCGGCAGGCAGGGTATGGGTACACCACTGATGGTGGTACGACGTGGAGGTTTCCCGGGGTTCTGCAAAATAACGCCTTCCGCAGCGATCCGGTGTTGAACTCCGATAGCGCAGGGAATTTTTTCTACCTCAGCCTTCTGGAGACATTTTATGACGACATGTGGCGCTCGCTAAATGGCGGCCAATCCTGGACGCGCCTCGGGCCGGCGACGGGAGGCGACAAGGAGTGGTTCACCATAGATAAGACCAACGGCATTGGGCACGGGTTCCAATACCAGGCTTGGAGCACTGACGGTAATAATTACGGCGGGAGACAATTCAGCCGTTCCACCAATGGCGGGTTGACCTGGATGAATCCAATCAATATTCCCAACCACCCCGTATGGGGAACGCTTGATGTGGACGCCAACGGCAGGCTCTTTATCGGCGGCGGGGATGAGAGCAGTCGGTTTTGGTGCATTCGCTCATCCAATGCGCAGAACGCCGGCGTCACGCCAACTTTTGACCAGGTTACTGGAGTCAACCTTGGCGGCAGCATAGTTTCTGACGGGTCGATAAATCCAGGAGGACTTGCCGGACAGATATTCCTGGCGGTGGACCGTTCCGGCACGGCCACAAACAACAACGTTTACATGCTTGCAAGCGTGCAGCCGACCGGCGCCACCAACGGCATGGACGTTATGTTCGTGCGCAGCACCAACGGCGGGCTAAGCTTCAGCGCACCGCACCGAATCAACGACGATCCCATCAACCATAATAAGTGGCACTGGTTCGGCACACTTTCAGTAGCGCCCGATGGGCGCATTGATGTTGTGTGGTTGGATACGCGAAACGCCGCAAACAACACCAACTCGCAACTGTTCTACTCCTACAGTGCCGACGGGGGCGTCAGGTGGTCAGCGAATGTCGTGGTGAGCAATTCGTTTAATCCTTTCATCGGTTATCCCAACCAGAATCCCAAGATAGGCGATTACATCACAATCGTTTCAGACGACACTGGCGGCAATGTCGCGTATGCCGCAACGTTCAATGGGGAAGAAGACGTTTATTACATTCGCGTAGAGCCGCCACTACCGCAACCAACTGATTTTAACAACGACGGTCACCCAGACTATGTGCTTCGGAAAGCGACCACCGGTCAAACAGCGATCTGGTATCTCAACAACAACGTTTTCATCAGCGGCGCATACGGCCCGACCCTTCCGGCCGGCTGGGGACTAAGGGGGGTGGCGGATTTTAATCGCGACACCCATCCAGATTATGCCGTGGGTAACCTTGTTACAGATCGAACGGCTATCTGGTATTTGTTAGGACCGACGTTCATTGGAGGCGCTTACGGGCCAACCCTTCCCAGTGGCTGGGAATTGGTGGCTACAGCCGACTTCAACGGTGGTGGCAAACCGGATTATGTGCTTTATAAACCCACTACCCGCCAAACAGCGATCTGGTATCTCAACAACAACGTTTTCATCAGCGGCGCGTACGGCCCAACGCTTCCGGACGGCTGGGAATTGGTGGCTACAGCCGACTTCAACGGTGGTGGCAGACCGGATTATGTGCTTTACAACGCCAACACGCGTCAAACCGCCATTTGGTACATGAACAACAACGTCTTTGTCAGCAGCGCTTACGGCCCAACGCTTCCGGCTGGCTGGAGTTTGGTGGCTACAGCCGACTTCAACGGTGGTGGCAAACCGGATTATGTGCTCTCCAACGCCAACACGCGTCAAACCGCCATTTGGTACATGAACAACAACGTCTTTGTCAGCGGCGCTTACGGCCCAACGCTTCCGGCTGGCTGGAGTTTGGTCGGGCCGTGAGTGATCTTTAACGACGACCTCCGCCGATTTTTTACTTGGGCAAGGGGGCGCCTGGTCTCCGCGGGTCGAGGCGGATGACAGATCTCTGTTACTCCGAAAGGCGCAAGGCTGCGAGTTGCACGTACGCAGATAGAGCTCACTCGGGAATCCGCGTTGCAAATAACCTTACGAATTCGCCTAAGCGGTGAACACATCGCACTTCGCTCATTTTAGGGAGAGTATGCGTTAGTTGCTGGGCGTGCTTTTTCGCTCCCTTTCTATGGGAGTGTTCAGGAGATTGTAGCGCGGCAACGTGCCGAACACTGCGAGGAACTTGCTCGCGCTGCGTGTTGCAGCTCCATCTCCGATTCTTCGTTCTCTTGGCTGGCATCTGTAAAAGTCTCTGCAATTGCAGTGTTTCGGCAAAATGCCACCGCTCCTCTCTTGCATCGCGCGGCATCCTTCGAGATGATGCAGTGCATGCCTGCAACGTTGGAGCAAACCAGATCGAACGTGATCACACCGCGTTCCGCTTTCATTCTCCGGTTCGCCAGCACGGTCGCGCTTTGGACAATCGCTCTGCTGATTATGTTCACAGGTTACGAGATCTTGTTTTGGCTGCTGATCAGCCTGTTCGGATTGATCGGACTTTGGGAATTTTACCGGATGCTGGATCACAAGGGCCTTCCCAATTTCAAAATCACAGGGATGATTTGCGGCGCCGTTCTGCTCGCCGGCAGTTTTTATTACTTCTCCAAGATTGGACCGGCAGGTTCGTATGATTTTGAAGTCGCCGTCCTGCTGTTTTTTCTGCTGACCGTCTTCGGGCGACAGATGTTTGCCCGCCTTCGCCATGACGAGCCGCTGCAAACCATGGCTTACACTCTGTTTGGCCTGCTCTATGTGCTTTGGCTTTTCAACTTTATCACCAAAATTGTCTATCTAACACCGCGCTCGAGCACAGGTCAGTTGACCGGGCAATTTTATGTCTTGTATCTGATCGCGGTCACAAAATTTTCCGACATGGGCGCGTATCTGACCGGCAGCGCAGTGGGACGGCACCTTATGGTCCCGCATATCAGCGGCAAGAAAACGTGGGAAGGCTTCTTCGGCGCCATTGCTTTTGCGCTGCTCTGCAGCCTGGGATTGTTCAAACTGATGCCGGGGCATTTGTCGGTGCTGAACTGGACGCATGCGACAATCCTGGGTGTGCTTCTTGGCTTCGCAGCAGTGCTCGGAGATTTGGCTGAATCAATTATCAAGCGTAGCACAGGTGTGAAGGACTCCGGGAATCTGTTGCCGGGAATCGGCGGTGCGCTCGACCTTTTGGATAGTCTGCTGTTTACCGCGCCGCTTTTATTCTTCTATCTGCGACTGGTGATTCACGTAGCTTAACCACTCGTGGTCAAAAAATGAGAACGGAAAAGTCCGGGGTGCGTAAGCGTGTTGTAATTCTGGGCGCAACCGGATCGATCGGGGAGAGTGCGCTGAAAGTGGCACGCGATATTCCGGACCGGATGGAAATTGTCGGGCTGGCGGCCAATAGTAACGCTGAAAAACTCGCGGCAGCTGCGAATGAAACGCGAGCGCAATCTGTTTGCCTGGTCGATGAAACCAGGATCGACATCCTGACGCGCGACCTTGAGTACAAGCCGCGAATTCTTGGGGGACAAGAAGGACTACTTGAGATCGCCCGCCTAACGAATGCCGAGATGGTGTTGGTTGCAATCGTAGGTACGGGAGGATTGCGTCCGGCGCTGGCGGCGATCGACGCTGGAAAAGATCTCGCCGTTGCGAGCAAGGAAATTCTTGTGATGGCAGGCGAGATCGTGACCCGCGAGGCTCGAGAGAACGGCACGAACGTTTTGCCCGTGGATAGCGAGCACAACGCGATTTTTCAGTGCCTGGAGGGCAAAAACTCTTTGGATGTCCGTCGGATCATTCTTACCGCCTCTGGCGGACCATTTCGCGAAACGCCGCGAAAAGATTTCGACTCGATCACCCCCGAACAGGCGCTCAAGCATCCGACCTGGAATATGGGGCCAAAGATCACAATCGATTCCGCGACGCTGTTCAACAAGGGTTTGGAAATGATCGAGGCGCACTGGCTTTTTGGCGTCGAGATGAAGCGCGTCGAAGTGGTGATACACCCGCAGAGCATTGTTCATTCGATGGTCGAATTCGCAGACCGCTCCACGCTCGCCCAATTGAGTTACTCCAACATGTGTTTCCCGATCCAATACGCAGTGACCTGGCCGGATCGCGTGCCGAATACCTTGCCACCACTCGATTTCTCGAAATTGTCCAGGTTGGAATTTTTCACGCCGCGCTATGAGGATTTTCCTGCGTTAAACCTGGCACGCCGGGCAGGTGAAACCGGCGGTACGTTGCCTGCCGTCATGAACGCCGCAAACGAAGTAGCGGTCGCTGGATTTTTAGACCGGCACGTGCGTTTTCCAGACATCTGGCAGATTGTCGAAGAAGTCATGAACCGCCACACGTCCGTTGCGCACCCCGATCTGGATGCCATATTGCAGGCCGATCAGTGGGCGCGTAAAGAAGCGCGGGACATGTTAGATCGGTAAATCGTTAAAAGAATTACAACGGCAGACACGATGGCGTGTCCAATCAATGACTTATCACTGATCACTGGTTTCTAATTCCAATGCTATTGCACATTGTTCGAGTCGTTTTCATCCTGCTGGAAGTCCTCATCCTCTTCAATCTGCTGATTGTGGTGCATGAACTGGGACATTTTCTGGCCGCCCGTTGGAGGGGGCTTTACATAGAAAAATTCGGGGTCTGGTTTGGCAAACCGCTCTGGAAGAAAACAATCAACGGCGTCCAATACTCGCTCGGGTCGCTACCGTTCGGTGGCTTCGTGGCGCTGCCGCAACTTGCGCCGATGGACATTATCGAGGGCAAAGCCGATGTGGACCGCGCGAGGCTGCCGAAAATTTCGGCCCTCGACAAAATCATCGTAGCCATCGCCGGGCCGTTGTTCAGCCTGCTGCTGGCGCTTTTCTTTGCGGCCATCGTCTGGGCCGTTGGCCATCCGGTGAGCGAAGCGGATTCAACCACGGTGATCGGTTATGTTTTGCCCGATTCCCCGGCACAAAAGGTTGGGCTGCAGCCCGGCGACAAAATCGTGTCAGTGGATGGCAAACCGGTCAGGCGCTTTATGGGGATGAATGACAGTGTGAGCTGGGATGTGGTGCGAAGCGAAGGGGACAAGATTGCCGTAAAATTCGAGCGAGACGGAAAGGTGCAGACCGTTTGGGTGGAACCTTACAAGGCAGAAACGCGCGGGTGGCGCAGAAAAAGCGTGCGCCAACTGCTCATCTATCCGGCAGAGACACCGATCATTGACAAAGTGGAGCCGAACACGCCGGCTGCGTCCGCGGGGTTGCGCTCAGGAGACATCATTCGCGGGTTTGATAAAACGCCGATCTACAATCCCATCGCGTTGCTGGAATACATCAGCAAACATCCTAAAGATCAGCTGGTTCTTCATGTGGAGCGCGGTGGCGAGAGGTTTGACGTTCCGGTAAAACCAACGCTTTTGCCTACGAATGGCGAACAGAAACCACGAATTGGAATTCAATGGGACACGACGGGAATAGTATCGATCGACCATCCAAATCCGATCGAGCAGGTTTATAACAGCGTAACCAGCACGTTAAAGACAATCGGGGCGGTTGCCTCGCCGAAGTCGGACGTAAAGTTGCAGCACTTGAGCGGACCGGTAGGGATCGGTCGCATTTACTATCTGCTTTTCCAAAGCGAACGCGGCTGGCAGCTAGCGCTGTGGTTCAGCGTGATTTTGAATGTGAACCTGGCGATTTTGAACATGCTGCCGATTCCAGTTCTCGATGGCGGTCACATTGTGCTCGCGATCATCGAATCAATCCGCCGCAGACCGGTGAACATGCGTGTCTTGGAAGTCGTGCAAACAAGCTGCGCGGTAGTGATCATTGGTTACATGCTCTATATTACGTTTTTCGACGTGCAGGATTTGCCGTTTGTCCGAAAACGGCTCGATCAACTCGAAGCACACTCGGCGGCGAAAGATACACAAACTCCGTAGCCGGCATACGTTGCACGGGAGCGTGCGAAGCCTTAAAATCCTATCGTGACGACGATGCCTAGGTCGTCGACCTGGCGCTTGTCGTTTTATTGAATGACGTTGAACTCCTACAATGCGTGAGTTGTCATACTGCGAAAACCCATTCCTTTATCGCCGTCGCAAAACGCGCGAAGTGAAGGTTGGTAACGTCGGCATCGGCGGGAACAACCCAATTCGCGTCCAATCGATGATTACCTGCGATACGATGGATACGGACGCGTCGATTCAACAGACGATTGAATTGGCGAATGTGGGCTGTGAGATCGTCCGCATTACTGCGCCGACCGTGAAGGATTCACGCAATCTTGAGCACATCGTAAAGGGTTTGCGGGAGCGCGGCTGCAAAGCGCCGATCGTCGCAGACATCCATTTCAAGCCGGAAGCCGCCATGGAAGCCGCCAAATGGGTGGACAAAGTGCGAATCAATCCAGGCAACTACGCGGATTCCAAGAAATTCGTCATTCGCGAATACACGGATGAACAGTACGCCGCTGAATTGAATCGGATTCGCGAACGGTTTTCACCACTGGTCGAGCTGTGCAAAAAGCGCGGTATCGCCATGCGCATCGGCACAAATCACGGCTCCCTTTCCGACCGTATCCTGAATCGCTACGGAGACACGCCGCTGGGCATGGTGGAAAGCGCGATCGAGTTCGCCCGGATCGCGCGCGACTTCGAGTATCACGATTTCATTTTCTCGATGAAAGCGAGTAATCCGAAGATCATGATTGCGGCGTATCGGTTGCTCGTCGCACGGCTAAACGAACTTGGCCCGGACTGGAATTATCCACTGCATCTCGGCGTGACCGAAGCAGGCGAAGGCGAAGACGCACGAATCAAAAGCGCTATCGGAATTGGTTCGCTGCTCGCCGATGGAATCGGGGACACGATTCGTGTGTCGCTTACCGAGGACAGCCCGCATGAAATACCGGTAGCGAAAGCCTTGGTTGAGAACATCAAGAAAACTTCCGACGCCCAGGGTCCAACACTCAACGCTCAATTGTCTTTTGATCCGTATTCGTATCAACGGCGCGCGTCGGAGACAGTCGCTGTAGCCGGGATCGGCTTGTCCGCCGTAGCTTCAGCGGAGGCGGGCGATCCCGGCCAACGAGTTAAACTCGGCGGCGCAGAGTTGATTCGGGTAATCGTTAGGCAAGCTAACTTCGACAAAATCGCGCACAAGATAGACAAGATGGGCGATTACCAGCCGGAAATTATTTATGAAAACGCCAGCGTTGCCGACGTCGATCCACGCGATGATGCCGCGATCGCCCAATTGAACGCGACGCAAAGCCCGCAGTTTGTCACCGTAAGAGCCGACGTTGATCTCGCGATGATTCCGGCGTTTCGATTGCTGGCCACACGCTTGCACCCTCGGCATCCGATCTTGTTGAAGGATGTTTTCGATTGTCGGTCGCAGAGCGTGGATTTCCTCACGACGTTGCTCACCGCAGCGACAAACATTGGCTCCCTGCTCTGCGATGGAATTGGTGACGCGATTTTGGTGCAGGGCGAGGAAGCGCCCGGGCAGGCGTTGCGCTTGAGTTACAACATTCTTCAGGCAGCCGGATCCCGGATTTTCAAAACCGACTATGTCGCCTGCCCTTCCTGCGGACGCACATTATTCAACTTGCAAACCACGACGGCGAAAATCAAAGAGGCGACGTTGCATCTCAAAGGCGTGAAGATCGCGATCATGGGTTGCATTGTGAACGGGCCGGGCGAAATGGCCGACGCCGATTTTGGTTATGTGGGCGGCGCTCCGGGCAAGGTGAATCTTTACGTCGGCAAGGCTGCGGTGAAATTCAACATTCCCGAGGCAGAAGCAGTCGATCGGCTCAAAGATTTGATCCGCGAGCATGGCAAATGGGTCGAGCCTTCAGGCCGGTCGGCTGCGCTCGAACCCGCCTCATAGCACAGGTGGAATATCGAACGCGAAAGCGTTTCGGGTTCGATTGCTGGCATCTCCACAGCCATGGCTCTGGATCGTTCGCACCAGGAGCCATGTCCGCATTACAAAAATATAAGGTTAAAAGGCTTGCCCTGTTCTTCGGGACGCTAACAAACTCGTTCCTCGGGAAACGTGTAGGGAACAAAACTCCAACTTCAGCTAAAAAATATGAAAATTCTTCGTCGAATCAGTAAAAATCGTGCCTTTACACATGTAAGGATCCTAGCTGCGGTTCTCCTTGTCCTCGCCGCAGCAGCATTGGTGTTCCTGGCGGTATCGCCGCCAGCCGTGGCTCAGCCGAGTGCGCGCCCGCAGCCGCTGATTCCAAAATTCTCCAAAGCGGTGGCTTTTGATGTGTCGCCTGCTCTGCGCAGTTTGCCGCGCGTCACGAGACCTCGGATCTTCCCACCAGACACAATACTGGAAATGCGGCCGGAGCGACGCGGATCAGAAGGTCCGCAGGCGTACCGGGTCAAGGGCTTCACTGCCGATCGGGCGCTGCAACTATTTAACCCCCCACCGACTATTCCCGCTCCGTTACTGACCTTCGAAGGATTATCAAATCAAGACAACTTCAACGTCTTCGGTTTCCGCGTAAATCCACCGGACCCCAATGGAGAGATCGGTGCGAACAATTATGTCGAGATGATCAATCTGGTCTTTGCCGTTTATGACAGAGCCGGCAACCTGGTAGCAGGCCCGATTGATACCGGTTCCCTCTGGGCGGATTTCGCCATTCCAGATTGCACAGATCCGTCAGGCGATCCGGTCGTGCTATATGACCAACTCGAAGATCGCTGGCTGCTTTCGCAGTTCACGACCAGCGGTCTTAACGATCCGACCAAGCCCTTCTGGAACTGCGTTGCGGTTTCTACGAGCGGCGATCCGGCTGGCACGTACTACCGTTACGCGTTCGAGACCACGTCGGATGGAATATTCTACTTCCCAGATTATCCGAAGTACGGCCTCTGGAGGAATTCCTACATCCTGACCACGCGCGAATTCGGGCCAACTGTTGAATACGGCATTGGCGTTTACGCGCTCGAACGCGACAAGATGCTGGAAGGAGATCCGAACGCGCGCGCTGTTAAGTTCTTCCTGGATGGGAACGCTCCGGGAATGTTGCCCCTCATCGGGGATGGTCTGTTACCGCCAGACATCGACGGTAGGACAAAGCCAGCCAGTGGTGCTCCTGCGCCGATTGTTGGCACGCAGGACGATAACGCCTCTTATGGCGCGACGTTCGACGCTCTTAACATCTGGGAACTCAACGTGAAGTGGCAGAGCAATCCTGTGGCATCCATCGTACTCAAGGCGCAGCTTCCCGTGGCGAGCTTCGACTCGATTTTCCCTTGCGCACCGACGAGCCGCGACTGCCTGCCACAACCGGGCATCGTCAACCCTGCTCAGTACCTCGACATCCTATCGTATCGGCAGCGCCCGACCTTCCGCTTGGCCTACCGCAACTTTCGAAACTACGAATCACTGGTGACCAACCAGTCAGTGGAGGCGCTACCCGGGGTCGCCGGTGCGCGCTGGTACGAGATTCGGCGGACGGGCGGCACCTACTCTCTCTACCAACAGGGAACCTACGCACCAAACGATGGCGTCAATCGCTGGATGGGTAGCATTGCGCAGAACAAGGGGGGAAATATGGCTCTCGGCTACAGCGTAGTGAACGGTATCGACGTATATCCTGGCGTTCGCTACACGGGCAGGCTCAGCGGCGATCCGTTAGGCCAGATGACTCTGGGCGAAGGCACGATCATCGACGGGAGTGGGGTGCAGACGACTACTAACTCGCGCTGGGGCGATTACACGGACATAACGGTCGATCCCACGGATGATTGCACGTTCTGGTACGTGAACGAGTACTACACTCTTGCTGGCCAGCAATCCAGCCCGGCAGGTTGGCAGACGCGAATCGGCAGCTTCCAGTTGCCCGGTTGTCAGTAGGCGTTATCGAGGAGCGGCTGCCACAAGCGGCGTCCTTGGAAGCAGTGTTGTAAGAGGGCTGCGATCGTTAGCATCGGGAACGGGATAAACTATTGATTGGGTCGACGCTGCTCCGCAGGGCAGCGCTCTGGAACCCATGTCCTAACGCGACATCTTGGGAGACAGTTGCAATGAGTGGCCGCTCGTCGGGGCAAATGCGCGGAAAATGACGAAACCCGAAGCACGAACAGAAGCCGCGCCTCGCTCTTTCGTCACTGAGTCATTCGGGTTTCTTTCGCTATTGCTCTGCTCCATTCGATCTGCGGAAGTTTGACTCCTCTTCAGTCTCTGCGATACTCCCCGCTTCCCTCCCCGGAAAGTCACTCTTCCATGGATAAAATCCGTAATATCGCCATCATTGCGCACGTCGATCACGGCAAGACGACGCTTGTAGACCAATTGCTGCGGCAATCCGGCACGTTTCGCTCCAATCAAAAGATTGAGGAGCGCGTAATGGATTCAATGGATTTGGAGCGCGAAAAAGGAATTACAATTCGTGCCAAGAACGCGTCTTTTCAGTGGAAAGGTTATCGCATCAACATCGTCGATACGCCCGGCCACGCCGATTTCGGCGGTGAAGTCGAGCGGATCATGAAAATGGTGGACGGCGTGCTGTTAGTCGTCGATGCCCATGACGGACCGCAGGCGCAAACGCGCTTTGTTTTGCGCAAGGCGATGGAAAACAAACTCAAGCCCGTAGTCGTCATTAACAAGATCGACAGGGAAAATGCGCGTCCACACAAGGTCCTCGATATGGTTTTCGATCTTTTTGTCGAACTGAAGGCGACCGATGAGCAACTCGATTTCCCAATCGTCTACGCCAGCGCAAAAAACGGCTTTGCCGTAAGCGAGTTGCACGAAAATAAGCAAGACATGACGCCGCTTTTCGAAGCAATTGTACAACATGTGCCGCCGCCGAAAATTTCAACCGAGCCATTTTTCCAAATGCTCGTATCGAACCTCGATTACAGCGATTACCTTGGGAGAATTGCGCTGGGGCGCATCGTAAGCGGTCGCGTGGCCGTCGGCGATCCAATCGTCTGCATTCACCGCGACGGCCGCCGCGAGCCAGCTACTGTCACTGCCCTTTTCACCCACGAGGGATTGGAGCAAGTGGAAATCAAGCAGGCGAACGCCGGCGATATCATTGGGCTAACCGGTTTCGAGGATATTTTCATCGGCGAGACCCTAAGCGATCGCGAGGAACGCGCGCCACTTCAGTTCGTCGATATCGATCCGCCAACAATTCGGATGCGCATTCTCGTTAACGACTCGCCGTTTGCTGGGCGCGACGGAAAATTTGTGACTGCGCGGCATCTTCGGGAGCGTTTGCTCCGAGAGACGCGCGGCAACGTTTCGCTGCAGGTCAACGACACCGATACCGCAGGCGCATTTGAGATCAACGCGCGCGGCGAAATGCAAATCGCAATCCTGGTGGAGCAGATGCGCCGCGAAGGCTATGAACTGATGGTCTCGCGGCCCGAAGTGATTTTTACGCGGGCTGCGGATGGTGCCCTGCTCGAGCCACTTGAAAATCTGTATGTCGATCTACCGAATGAAAATCTAGGCGACATCCTGCAATCCATCGCAAATCGCAAAGGCGAGATTCTCGGCATGGATCATCACGCCTCGCGTGTATCAATCGAAGCGATCATCCCAACGCGCGGCCTGATTGGATTCGAGACCGATCTGGTCAACCTGACTCGCGGACAAGGATTGATGAGTCACCTTTTTCGCGAATACGCGCCCTTCAAAGGCGAAATCGGAGGACGCGGGCGTGGTGTAATGGTGTCGATGGAATCCGGGATCAGCACAGCTTACGCACTCAACAGTATTCAGGAGCGCGGCCGGCTTTTCATTGGGCCGCAAGAAGACATCTACGAGGGAATAATCGTAGGCGAAAACGCGCGCCCGGATGACCTGCCAGTCAATCCGTGCAGGGAAAAGCACCTCACCAACATGCGCAGCCAGGGCGAAGGCAAAGGAATTCAACTGGAAGCGCCACTGCGGATGACCCTCGAGCGCGCGATCGAATACATCGATACGGATGAGTTCGTGGAAGCAACGCCAAAATCGCTTCGCTTGCGCAAGCGCATTCTGGAGGCCACCGCGCGGAAACGCGCTGCCGCCACTGCCGCGTAACGAGAGCGCGAAAATCATAATGGCAGCATGTCCGCCGGCGGAGGGCGACAGCATTACAAACTGTTCCGTGATCCGCGGCCTGGAATGGTCAATGCCGCCACTCGGTGCCGGTAGAAATTACTAGTTGTCGGTCTTGTTCTCGGGCTGCGTCGCCAGGACGCAGCGAAATCCGTAAATTACGTCGCGATCATTCCGATCGATCACGTTTCGATACGAGGATTGCATCTCCGGGCGATTGCTCGTCGCCCAGGAACCGCCGCGCAGTACGCCCCAATCGCGGCCCGTTACAACGCTGTCGCCCTTATAAGTGTCGCCGCACCATTCCCACACGTTTCCGCCAAGATCATACAAGCCTAACGAATTCAGTTTAAAACTTCCTACCGGCATCGTTGCGCCGCGGCGCTGCCCTGAGGCTGCGGAATAATTTCCCGCGTCGTTGGGCGGCGGCCATTGTTTTCCCCATGGAAACTCATTCTTGATCTTACCGTCGCGCGCCTGTGGCGTGGCACCACTCTCGTTAACCAGGCCAACTGCCACGCTCCACTCGAGATCGGTAGGGAGACGGTAGGCTTGTTGATCTTCAATTAAATTCTCCTCACGCTCCTTGTTGGTCAGCCATTTGCAAAACGCCATCGCGTCGAACCAGTTTACTTTCACGACCGGATGAGTCGCAGTCTGCGGAAAGTCGGCGGGCTCATAACGCCGTCCGGTTGCACGGCAAAAAGCTTGGTAATCTTGCACCCGCGTTTCCCACGCCGACATGTGAATGTTATTGAGAGGAACGAATTTCATCCCCAGCGAATTGGTAAACGGCTGCCCGGAAGCGGGACCGGCACTCTTTTCCAGGCGGGCCGCCAAAAACGTCTGCTGTTGCGGTTCCACTTTGCCACTGACGGAAGTCGCTTTGTAACCAGCAAGCCGCAGCTCGTAAGCTGCATGGCCCGGCTTTACTTCCTCGATCACCAGCGGTGTTTGCCCGAACTCTTTCCCGTTCGCTATGACGGTCGCGCCTCCCGGCGCGCTGGTGATCTTGACGCTGCCATTGGCAAAGACAAAGTGGGCGGTGTTTTCGCGCTGCGCGTCAACGTCGATTCTTTGCCGTTCGTCAGGCCATCCGTCGAGATGCGCCACCAGTTCGTGAGGGCGCGACGGTAAGTCCAGGCGCAGCGGCGTGCCGCCGCGCGATTTTCCGTCGACAAAAATTTCGGCGCCGCTCGGCTCGCTCGTGACGTTGGTGATCGCACTGACAAAGGCAAATGACTTGTTCGTTGTCTCGGCCCGTTGTACTTCGACTTCGTCTTGCATCCACCAATCGCCTCGATGCGCCATCAGCGAATATTTTCCCGTCGGAAGATCAACAATTGACTGCGGTGCCACGCCTTCGCGCGTAACCTGACCGTCTTCGCTTCGGAGTGAGAACTGCGCGCCAGTTGGTTCAGATTTGATTTGCAGCGCACCTTTACTCCGCACGAGATGAAACGCAGGCAAGTCAACCGGGCGTTTGCTGCTTAAATCGAGGTTCGTTTCCAGCGGATCATACCCCGGAGCCATGATGCGCAGCTTGTATTTGCGCGACTCGAGATCTTCGAATGTGGCCGGACTCTTCTGCGCGTGATCGCCTAACACGACGAGCGCTCCGGCCGGTGCGGTTTGAATCGTCAGGTGTAGATCGATCCCGCTGCTGCGAGATTCGCGTTCCAGCCAGAACCAAATACCCGCGACTGCCAGCGCCAGAAAGAACATCATGGCAAATAAGATTTTCGGGCGCGATTTTTTCCGAGGCTCGCCGCCCTCGAGCGCCGCGAGATCGCGATGCATTGCCTCAGCCGATCCGTAACGCTTTTTCGAGTCATTCGCGCACGCCTTTATGAGCACTCGATTGAGTTGCAACAGCTGCTCCCGATCCGGCCGAGTGCTCAATTGTGAATCTATCTCTGGAAAATCAAGCCGGTCTTTTCCCGTGCAAATCTCGTAAAGAAGTTTGCCCAGACTGTAAACGTCTGCGCGCGGGGTGCCGGGGCCTTCCGGCGGCACGTAACCTTCCGTTCCAACGAATGATTGTTGCCCGCTAGCAGCCACTAATCCGATGTCGGCGAGCTTCGGCGCGCCCTCGATGAAAATGATGTTCGATGGCTTGATGTCGCGATGCGTTAACCCGTGCGCGTGCAACGCCTCGAGCGCTTTCGTCAATGAGAGCCCGAGGCGAATCGATTCATCAGCGGGGAGGCATTCATGCCGCGCAAGGTCACTTTTCAAGGTGCGCGGTTCGTAATTGACGATGTCGATCTTGCGGCCAGCCAAATGATCGTCGGCTAGCTCCATGCTGTAATAGAGATAATCTGCAGTCCGGCCGACGTGAAGAATGTCAACAAACCCATCGTGTGCGCGTGAGATGGGTTCGAATGCGGACATACCTTCGAACTCCCTTAGAAACGTCCGCTCGGTTTCAAACGTGCTGCGGTACACAACTTTCACCGCGCGAAATGCACCGGTCACCGTCCGCGCTAGCCAAATCTCCCCGTAACCGCCGCGGCCGATCACACGTAGCAATTCGTGATCAGGGATAATCGGGATCTGAGCAGTGACTTCGCGGGGAATGCCCGATTTTACACAAGGCGCGGTCGCGAAGCAATTCCAGGGAGCCGGTCAGCGATCGATCTTTTCCAGCGTCTTAATCTCCCTTTTCAGGAGCGCCGCCACGCGGTGCCGCGCAAGATAGACTTGGCCGACACTGACTCGGAGTCGTTCCGCAACTTTTTGCGCCGGCCATTCTTTGCGTACGTAACAATCAAAAATTTGAAACTGTTTTGGATCGATTTTCCTCTTCACGCGCGCGATCGCGGCTTCCAATAAATTGTCTTTCCACTCCGTTTCCCAGACCGCTTCAAGATCGACAATCCTCGAATCAGGGACACGATCGATCGTTGCCGTGAAACTGTCGTCCTGCAAATGCGTGCGGTTCGCACCTTCCGGTTCACGTTTGCGGAATTGATCGGCGACGCGCCATCTGGTGATTTGTAAGAGCCAGCCTTTGAACGAGCCGACTGCCGGATCGTATTTCAACCTATCGATGTTCTTGGCCACGGTGATGACCGTTTCCTGAACGACTTCCTGTGCTTCGGCGTCGGCCAGGCCGGATTTTCGCGCCGCTGAATAGATCAGTTTCCAATAAGTGTCGAAAAACTCCTGCCAACGCCGTTGATCGTCCCAGTTGGCCAGGCGATCGACCAGGCTGCGGCGCGTGGCAATCAACCCACTGTTCTCCATATCGATCTTTTAGTGTCCTGTCTCGGAGATAACTAGACATTTGTTGAGTCGGAAATGGCCTTCCGGCAAGACGCGGCGAGGGAGCATCCCAAAAATGGGGCTGTGACCGAGGCGCAACGCCGCCGCAAGGCCTTTTCCGGCTCAACCCTCCGGGCGGCCGCGCCTTTTGCCCGCGTGCTGCGTTGCTCGTCGGTCACAGATCGATCGCGAATATGCTTCCTCCTCACGCCTTGCGCGCAGCCAAAATTCGCAGCCGCAAATGCCTAGTTATCTCCGAGACAGGACACAACGCAGTTCTGCCCACAGGCACAATAGTATCGATTTTCTGAAAGATTCCTGCTGAACTCACGTATCCTCCTTATGAATACAAGTACCCTCCTCACCCGATCACTTCAGCTGGCTGCCCGGCCGTTTCTGCTTCTCTTTAAGTTTCTAAAGAAGATCGCTGTCGCGATCTTCGGCCGGCTACAATGGAGTCCGCCGCGCTGGCTTTCACAAAGCGGCGCCGCCTTCTCCAAATTCAATCGCGCACACCCCCTCATCACGGCTTCGGGAATCATCGCCATCGTTCTGCTCGCATACGGGACGGCCTGGACGTTGCACTGGTACCAGCACCGACCCAAGCCGCGCTACGTAAGCGTTATCATTGAGGCGGTTCCCGTAACGAAGTTGGAGAAGGACCTGACTTTTCCAACGCTTGATATTCGATTCAGCGATTCCGCGGCGCGCCTGGAAGATAAAGATAAAACATCTCTGCAGGGCGTCCGGCTGGATCCTCCGTTAACCGGTAAATGGATGTGGGCTAACGACAAACATTTATTCTTCAAACCAACGGTGGACTGGCCGGCCGACCAGAAATTCAAGGTCATCTTCGACAAGAAATTCTTTCCACCGCACATCAAATTGGAGCGATTGACTTACGAGTTCCAGACGCCGCCATTCCAAATCGCAATCAAACAACTGGAACTGTATCAGGACCCGGCTAATCCGACCCAACGGCAGATCACCGCGACACTGGAACTGACGCACGCAGTCGAGCCCGGTGAATTAGATCGACATATCCAACTAGAGATGATCGGCGGGTCAGCTGTGTTTCCGCCCTCTGATCCGGCGCCGCATTTTACGCTTACTTACGGATTGCAGCGGCGCCTCGCGTATTTGCGGAGCTCGAACGTGACGCTGCCGGACAAGGAAGATTTCATGAAGCTCGAGCTGAGCAAAGGTGTTCGCACTGCGCAAGGCGGAGCCCTAACTCGGGACGCGGCCGAACAAAAGCTGCTCATTCCTTCAAATGGGACCGCATTTCAGATCAAATCCATCGAGGGAAATATCGCCCGGAACAAGAATGGCGAACCCGAGCAGGTCCTGATTCTAAACACGACGGCGGACATCAGCAGCAGCGAGCTGGCTAAAGCAATTCAGATGCGGCTGCTGCCGAAGCGTGAGGCTGAAAAGACCGAAGAAAGCGATTCGGGGAGTTCCGATTCGGGATCCGCTGATCAAAGTAATGAAAGCGACGAAAACAGGCAGAGCGCCGAATCGGAAGAGGACGAGGCAGATGACACGACGGAATCTGATAAAGCGTCGAAATGGCAAAGTCCGACCGACGTGCCGGATGATGTGCTCGAGCAAGCCAGGCGAATTGAATTCACGGTCGTTCCCTCGGAAAAGGCACAGGATCGACAACATGTTTTTAAAATACGCGTCGAATCGGAAGGCGAGCTCTACGTTCGTGTCGCGAAAGGAGTGCGCGCGTTTGGTGATTATCCTTTAGCGGAAGATTACAACGCCGTCGTTGCAGTGCCGCAGCTTCCGCGCGAAGTACAGATCGAAGGTCAAGGAGGTCTGCTGGCACTCAGCGGCGACCGGAAATTGTCGATCCGTTCACGCGCTTTGCCAGCGGTCGAATTTGAAGTTGCGCGCGTCGCAACTACTCAAATCAACCATCTCGTTAGCCAGACCGAAGGTAAATTCGAAGACCCGGAATTCCGGGCGCCGCTGTATTTCAACAAGGAAAACATCTCTCGCATTGCAATCGAGCAACAGCCGATCGCGATGGAAAACAAATGGAAGGCCAATTACTCGGCGTTTGATTTCGCGGAGCACCTCCGCAAACCAGCGGATGGCGGGAGTGAGCGCGGCCTTTTCTTTCTGACTGCACGCGGCTGGGATCCGGTGAAAAAGAAACCGATAAGGTCGGCCAGAGATAGCAGATTTTTGCTCGTTACCGACATCGGAATTTTGACCAAGAAAAATACCGATGGGACCAGCGACGTTTTTTTGATGTCCATCAAAAATGGTCAACCGATCAATGGCGCCACAGTGGAAATTCTGGGCAAGAACGGTGTGCCGATCCAGACGGCCCAAGCGGGCGCAGACGGTCATTGCGCTTTCCCTTCTGTTGAAAAATCGGAGCGCGAGAAAACGCCGGTGGCGTTTGTGGCGCGCAATGGCGACGACATCGCGTTCATGCCGTTCGCGCGCGAAGACCGTGTCCTGAATTTTTCGCGCTTCGAGATTGAAGGAGCACAGAACATCGCGCCGGAAGGTCTGGACGCGTTCGTTTTCACCGAGCGGGGCGTTTACCGGCCTGGAGACGAAATTCACATCGGCATGGTGGTGAAACAGCGAAGCTGGGGCGGCAACCTCAAAGGTTTGCCCATTGAAACCGAAGTGGTGGATGCGCGCGATCTGCCGGTGCAGACAAAGAAACTCAGTTTGCCGGAGACTGGCTTTACCGAACTCAGCTATCAAACCGCCAATGAATCGCCGACTGGCCTCTATACGTTCAACGTTTACCTGATCAAAAATAACAAGCGCTCGAGTTTGCTCGGTTCCGCTACGGCGCAGGTGAAAGAGTTTCTCCCCGATCGCATGAAAATCGAGACGCAGCTTTCCAAAGCTGCGCCGCGCGGCTGGATTCAGCCCAAGGAAATGCACGCCTCTGTTGCGCTGGCGAATCTTTACGGCACGCCCGCGACGGATCGGCGTGTAACAGGCAAGGTTGAGCTCGAGCCGGCGGCATTTTCATTTCCGGAGTTTCGCGACTTCACTTTCTTCGATCCGCTGTTTGATGAAAACAAATCTCGGACGGAGCAAACGGTCGATCTCGGCGAACAGAAAACCGATGGCGAAGGCCACACGGACTTTGATTTGCAACTCGAACGGTTCGCCGATGCGACTTACGCGATGCGATTCATTGCGGAAGGCTTCGAAGGAGAAGGCGGTAGGAGCGTTACAGGCGATGTCGGCGCACTGGTTTCCGCCCTGCCTTACGTGATCGGCTACAAAGCCGATGGCGATCTGCGTTACATCGAGATGAACAAACCGCGCGGCGTCGATCTAGTCGCAGTGGATCCACAACTCAACCGCATCGCAATCGAAAACATCAGCCTGAACCTCATCGCGCAGGAATATGTTTCTGTGCTGAAGAAGCAGGAAAATGGCAATTATGTTTATGAGTCAGTCCTGAAAGAGCGCCCTGCCAAATCAGAAAAAATCTCGGTGGCATCAAACGGTTATCATTACGCTCTGCCAACCGAGGAGCCCGGCGATTATGTGCTCGAACTGCGCGACGATCAGAATCGTATTCTCAGCAAGCTGCGGTTCTCGGTGGTGGGTCACGCTGCAATGACCGGCGCCCTCGAGAAAAACGCAGAGCTGCAGATCAAACTTAACGCCAAGGAGTATCGCGCTGGGGATGAAATTGAGTTAAGCGTGACCGCGCCATACAGCGGCTACGGTCTCATCACAATCGAACGGGAAAAGGTTTACGCCTACAGCTGGTTCCAAACCAACACCGCCAGCAGCATCCAGCACATTCGCCTGCCTCAAAATTTTGAAGGCACCGGTTACATCAATGTTGCGTTTGTGCGGGCGCTCGATTCCAAGGAAATTTTTGTCAGCCCGCTCAGTTACGGCGTCGTCCCATTCACTGCCAATATCGAAAACCGCCGACTCAAGATCGAGCTCCAGGCCGCAGCGAAAGCGAAACCGGGCGAACCGTTGCACATCAGCTACAAGACCGACCGGCCCAGCAAGATCGTCATTTTCGCGGTCGATCAGGGAATTCTGCAAGTTACCGCTTACAAAACGCCGGATCCGCTAACCTATCTCTTCCGCAAATGCGCTCTCGGCGTGGAGACGGCGCAGATCGTTGATCTTATCATTCCGGAATTTTCCTTGCTGCGTTCTCTCTCCGCGTTCGGTGGTGACGGCGGCGAAGTTCAAAAATTGAATCCGTTCAAACGCGTCACAGAAAAACCCGTGGTGTTTTGGTCCGGCATTATCGACGCCGACACGACAGCTCGTGAAGTTGTCTACGACGTGCCCGACTTTTTCGATGGCACGCTGAAGATAATGGCGGTCGGCGTTTCAAATGAAACAGCCGGATCAGCAGACCGCGATGCGCTCATCCGTGGACCTTTTGTCGTAACGCCAAGCGTGCCGGTGCTGGCCGCTCCCGGCGATGAATTCGAGGGTGGCGTGACCGTCGCTAACAATGTCGAAGGGTCCGGCGCCGATGCAGAGGTGGAGCTCCACGCCGAGACATCTCCGCAATTGTCAATCTTGGGAACGCCAATCCAAAAATTGCGAATCGCAGAAGGACACGAGCAAAGCGCGAAGTTCCGATTCCATGTCAACGACAGGCTCGGCTCCGCCGAAATAAAGTTCGTCGCGCGCCGAAATGGTATTGAGACGCGTCGCCGCGCCACACTGAGTGTTCGTCCGGCGGTTCCCTACGCGACCGATGTTCGCAGCGGCAATTTCAAAAAAGGCCACGTGGATGTTCAGATTACACGGGCGATCTATTCTGAGTTCGCCAAACGCGAGGCCGCCGTCGCTGCGGTACCACTGGGACTCGCGCACGGTCTTTATGTTTTTCTAAAAGATTTTCCTCACGGTTGTAGCGAGCAGATCACAAGCGGCGCATTCTGCCGGCTCCTGCTTTCGGATGAAGCCGACTTCGGTCTTAACCGAGCGGAGGTAAACACACAGCTTGAAAAAACGTTCGCGACTCTGCGACGCCGGCAAAACGATCAGGGCGCGTTCGGTTATTGGGCGCCGGAAACAGATCAGAAGATCAGTTTCAATTCGGTTTACGTGATGGATTTCTTGAGCACGGCGAAAACAGCCGGTTTTGCGCCGCCAGCGGACATGTTCGCGAGCGGCTTGCGCTACTTGCAAAAGATGGTCACGCTCGAGCCCTCGACTCTGGCCGACGCGCGAATCATCGCCTACGGGATTTACGTGCTCACGCGCGAAGGTGTCGTAACGACCAATTACATTCTTAATCTGCGCGATTATCTCGATCAACATCAGGCCGATATATGGCAAAATGACGTAACCGGCGTTTATCTCGCGGGAGCGCTCAAACTTCTGCATAAAGACAAAGATGCAGACGATTTGATCGGCGCCTACAAGATCGCGAATGATTCGAGCAGGGATTATGACGACTTCTGCCAACCGCTCGGAGCGAACGCGCAATACATTACCGTACTCGCCCGCACGTTTCCGGCGCGTCTCAAAGGAATTTCGGCTGCGGAATTTGAACAAATTCTGCAGCCGATCGGGCGCGGGGAATTCAACACGCTGTCGGCCGCTTATGCTGTTTCGGCTCTGAAATCGTACTCACACGCCATCGCGCAAACGCTGCCCGTACTCAGCATTGGTGAAATTCACAAAGACAAGCGTGAGGTTGCCCTAACGAGTGGTGCGAAATTGCTGCAACGGGCCGCTTTCTCGAAAGACGCGATTGTGCTTCGCTTCAACAGCGCTGGAAAGCTCAGCGGCCCGGGCGCTTTTTTCCAGGTGGTGGAAGCTGGATTTGATCGACATGTTCCAACGCAGCCGGTCACCGCGGGCCTGGAAGTTCATCGCGAGTTACTCGACAAGAACAATCAGCCGGTCACGCGGACGAAACTGGGCGAACCGATTCATGTCCGTCTGCAGGCGCGAAGCGTAGGCGATGATTCCGTCACCAACGTTGCCATTATCGATCTTCTCCCCGGCGGCTTCGAAGTTGTCGGGACATCTTTGCAACCCGGCGTCTCGACAATTTCTGGCGTCGATTATGTCGATGTTCGCGAAGATCGCGCCGTCTTTTACGGGACGGTTTCCAGCAGCGTACTCGAGATCAATTATCAAATTAAGTCAGCTAATCGTGGCGAGTTCACGGTGCCGCCTATTTTCGCCGAATCGATGTACGAGCGGGCCATCAAAGGTCGCGGCGTCGGAGGAAAGATCACCGTGACGGAGTAGCTACCTCTAGTTATAGAAAATGAAAACGATTGGGCAGTATAAGAAAACGTTGCTCGCGTTCTCGCTTCTTTGCACGGGTGCCGCTGTTACTTGGATCGCGCTGCCCAGGCCGCCATTACTCGATGGAATCTCATTCTCGCAATGCGTTCGCGATCGCAACGGGAAACTGCTTCGCATCACTTTGACAACGGACCAGAAATATCGGGTCTGGACTTCTTTGCCAAATATTTCTCCCGCGCTGATCGATGCCACCCTCCAATTTGAAGACAAGTACTATCGGTACCATCCGGGAGTTAACCCAATCGCATTGGTGCGGGCGGCATTTGGTTTGCGACCGGGCGGGGCACATAGCGGCGCTTCCACCATCACCATGCAACTGGCGCGATTGCGTTATCATCTCCCTACCCGCACTTTCAGAGGAAAGTTCGTTCAAATTATTCGTGCACTCGAACTGGAGCGGCATTACTCGAAGTCTCAGATTCTTGAAGCCTATCTGAATCTCGCGCCCTATGGACGAAACATCGAAGGCCTTGGGGCGGCCAGTCAGATCTATTTTGGCAAGAGCGCCGGGCACTTGACGACGCCGGAAGCAATTTCGCTTTGCGTCATTCCGCAAAGCCCGACCCGGCGTGCGTTGTTTGCCGACCGCGATAACCGCTCACTCGATTCGGCGTTGAGCGGCTGGTACGATCGCGCAAAAACCAACTGGCAATTCTTCGCGCGCTCATTCAGCGCTCGCGCGCAAACGGAACGCACATTTCTGGCGCCGCACTTTGTCCAGCAAGTTGTGGCGGCCGAGAAAGGCCGAGACGAGATTGTGACCACCCTCGACCTCGCAAAGCAACAAGTAATCGAGCGCCGAATCACCGACTACGTTCGCGCAAATCGCAGTCGCGGAATCCAAAACGCGGCGGCACTGTTAATCGATACGCGGAGCATGGATGTGCTCGCACAAGTGGGCTCGGCAGATTTCTTCAACGGCGAAATCCAGGGACAAGTGGATGGAACACGTGCCCCGCGCTCGCCCGGTTCCGCACTAAAACCATTCGTTTACGCGCTTGCTCTGGAGCAGGGATTGATTCATCCGTTATCGATCCTATCCGACGCGCCGCAGAGTTTTGGCGATTACGATCCGGAAAATTTCGATCGGGAATTCGTCGGCCCGATCCGCGCATGTGACGCGCTCGCGCGAAGCCGCAATCTTCCCGCGGTTGAGCTTGCATCCCGACTGCGTCATCCCACGCTTTATGAATTTCTCCGCGGCGCCGGCGTCAAGTTACCGCGCTCGGAAGCTCTTTATGGATTGACCCTTCCGCTGGGCGGGGCCGAAGTCACGATGGAGGACCTGGTTCGCCTGTACGCTGCGCTTGCCAATAACGGAGAGTTGCGGCCGCTTCGCCGGAGTTCATGCGATCCAGTCGCCTTGCGCGGCCGCCGGATGATCATGCCGGAAGCAGCATTTCTAACTTTGGAGATGCTCGATCTGCCACGGACCGAGATTAGCCGGGCATATTCCGATCAAGCCGCGCCGGTGTTTTGGAAGACGGGAACGTCTCACGGTTTTCGCGACGCGTGGTCAATGGCTGTCTTCAATCATTACGTGCTTGCGATTTGGATCGGAAATTTTGATGGGCGCGCCAACGGGAATTTTGTCGGGCGAATCGCCGCTGCCCCGCTCTTGTTTCAAATAATCGACAGCTTACGTGCGGGCTGGCCCGAACCTAACCAGCCGCATCTCCCACCGCCCGGTGCAAATTTAAAACGTGTCTCCTTTTGCGCGGTGTCAGGCGATTTACCCGAACCGTACTGCACACAGCAGGTTGAGGGGTGGTTCATTCCGGGCATTTCGCCGATCAAACTTTGCGATGTGCATCAGGAAGTGCTCGTCGATGCTGCGAGCGGCTTGCGCGTGCCAAGAGATGACGGAACTCGCGAGCTCCGCCGTGAAGTTTACGAATTCTGGCCGACAGAGTTGCTATCGATTTTCCGACGCGCCGGAGTGCCGAGAAAATTGCCGCCGCCCTTTTTGCCCGGAACGTCCCCCGACTGGATCGCGCGCACTGGAAACGCGCCGCGAATCGTTTCGCCGGCTGAGGGACAAAAAATCCTACTGACATCGGTGGGCACGATCGCGTTGCGAGCAAAAACAGATGCAGATGTCCGCGAAATTTATTGGTTCGCGGGCAACACATTCATTGCCAGGACAAATCCACAAGACGTCATTACATGGAAAGCAGCGCCAGGCAGTTACGAACTCACCGCCCTGGACGACCATGGTCGCGCCGGGTCATCGGCATTCACGGTGCAATAGAAGGCGCACACCAACCAATAAACCCCTGACTCGCGCAAAGATTTGCGTTGAGATAGTTGCTGCAGTTCTTTGCAATTCGCAATCGTTAATCCGCATTTCGCAATCGCACCATGTCCCGCCAATACACGTTGCAACGCGCGCCAGCACCGACCTCGATTCATGTCGATTACGCTGCCGAGTTGAATAAACAGCAGTTCGCGGCTGTGACTGCGGCGCCGGGTCCGCTACTCGTGATCGCGGGTGCAGGGTCGGGAAAGACGCGCACTCTTACATACCGGGTAGCTTACTTGCTGGAAAATGGAATCGATCCTCGCAATATCCTGCTTCTCACGTTCACGAACAAAGCTGCGCGCGAAATGCTGGGCCGTGTGGCGAATTTGCTGCCGGTGGACTCAAGCGGACTCTGGGGTGGCACATTCCATTCCATAGGAAATCGGATCTTGCGCCGGCACGGCAGCGCGCTCGGCTACTCGAGCGCTTTCACCATCATGGACCGCGAAGATCAAAAGGATTTGATCGATGCCGTCGTAATCAGCGCAGGAATTGATCCGAAGGAGATTCGATTTCCGAAAGGCGATGTACTCGCGGAAATTTTTAGTTTTGTCGTCAATACGGAGAAACCGGTGGAGGAACTGCTTGCGGAGAAGTTCCCCTATTTCGTGCCGCTACTCGAGAAGATTCAGGACGTTCGGGAGCGCTACGAAAAAAAGAAAAAGGCAACTAACTCGATGGATTTCGACGACTTGCTGCAAAAAACATTGTCGATGTTTCAACAGCACGAACGAATCGCGGAAATTTATCGGCGACAGTTTCAGTTTATTCTCGTCGATGAATATCAGGACACGAACAAGATCCAGGCTGATCTCGTCGATCTGCTCGCACGCGACCATCGCAACGTGATGGTAGTGGGCGATGACGCGCAGTCGATCTACTCTTGGCGCGGCGCCAACTTTCAAAACATCCTCGAATTTCCAAAGCGTTATCCGGATGCGCAGGTGTTCAAGATCGAGATGAACTATCGCAGCGTGCCGGAAATTCTGGAAGTAGCGAACGCGGCCATTGCCGCAAACGTTCACCAATTCCGCAAGCACTTAAGCGCAACGCGCGAATCAGAAGCGCTGAAGCCAGCCCTTGTGGCGCTAAACGATGGAGCGGAGCAAGCGCAGTTTGTGGCCCAGCGAATCCTCGAACTGCGCGATGAAAATGTTGATCTCAACGATATCGCGGTGCTCTACCGCGCGCATTATCACGCGGTCGAGCTGCAGCTGGAGCTGTCACGGCGCGGCATACCTTATCAAATCACCAGTGGCATCAGGTTCTTCGAGCAGGCGCATATCAAGGATGTCACCGCGTTTATTCGCTTCGTAGCCAATCCTCGCGATGAAGTCGCATTCAAACGCATGGCGAAATTGCTTCCCGGCATCGGGAATCGCACGGCAGAAAATCTTTGGCGCGAATGGGAGAACGCCGTTGCGGCCGCGGGCGACTTGTCCGCGGTAGCCTTGGCGAAGGCGGATGACCGCGGCTCTGCAGCAACGTCCACGGAAGCCGGGGTCAACGATCCGCCTCAGGGGGGCTACAGTTTTGGCAACGCGCTATCGATCATGAAAGTTCCCCAGAAATCAAAGAAGGCGTGGGAGCAACTCGCGCACACGCTGGACGAAATCGCTCCGGCTGGTCAGCCGAATATGCCATCGGAAATGGTCACGTCCGTGGTCGAAGCGATCTACGACGATTATGCCAAAGCGAACTTCACAAACTACGAGCTTCGCCGCGAAGATTTGAATCAGCTCGCAATCTTTGCGCGGCAGTTTAAGGACGTGCACGAATTTCTTTCGCAGTTGGCGCTGATCAGCAACGTGGATGCAGAAGCCGCTTCAACTCAGATAAGCGACAAGGAAGCGGTCAACCTTTCCTCAGTGCACCAGGCCAAGGGTCTTGAGTTTCACACAGTGTTCGTAATCTGGCTGACTGACGGAATGTTTCCGAGCAATCGCTCGCTCGATATACGCGACGCGCTCGAGGAAGAACGGCGTCTGTTTTATGTGGCCATCACACGCGCGCGCGACGAATTGTATCTCACTTATCCGCAGATGCGTCTGAGCGGAGGATATGGCGACGTTTTCCAGCGGCCCTCGCGTTTTCTGCAGGAAATCCCAAACGAGTTAGTAGAAGATTGGCAAGTGCAGCGCCGGTGATTCCATAATTGTCATTCCGAGCGGAGCGCAGCGAAGTCGAGGAATCTCTCACTGTTTGATAAAACGAATTTGTAATCAGAGATGTCTCGACTTCGCTCGACATGACAAAGTGACGTGTGGACATGATGAATCTTTCCCCTGAACAAAAGATTGCTGGTGTTCTCGTGCCGCTGTTTGCGTTGCGCGGGGCAGACGATTTAGGAATCGGTGACACCGGCGCCCTCCGGGAATTTATCGATTGGGTTGCGCAAATTGGATTCAAGCTTGTCCAACTCCTGCCCATCAACGAGACCGGGGCCGACAACAGCCCATACAACGCGATCAGTGCGATGGCGATCGAACCAACCACGTTGCACCTAGCGCTAAACTCGTCGCCAGATTTAACACGCGAACACCTTGATGCTGCAATTGCTGGCGCCGATCTTCGCAGTCTTCGTGTTGGCGAAGTAAAATACCGCCAAGTCAAAAAACTGAAGCGGCGCATCTTAGAAAAAGCGTTTGCGAACTTCTCCGCGAACGCCAGCGAAGAACGACAGTTGGAATTCGAAACATTTTGCGAAGAGGAAGCCGCATGGCTGCGAGATTATGCCTTTTTTCGCGTCCTAATGGAGGAGAATGAGGATTCCGCCACTTGGAATCGATGGCCAGCGCAGCATCAGTCAACAGAAAGGGCGCGAAACTGGTTACGCGGCCTGCCGCAAGATCGACAAGCAGGGCTGGCAACCCGTCAAAATTTCTTCTGTTATGTGCAGTGGATTGCGCACCAACAATGGCGCGCAATCAAATCATACGCTGAGGAACGCGGCGTGGCCCTGATGGGCGATATTCCATTCGGCGTCAGTTATTACAGCGCCGACGTTTTTGCCCAGCCTGATGAATTCGTGCTTGATTGGTGCGGCGGAGCGCCTCCCGAGCCTTACTTCAAGGACGACGCTTTCACGCAAAAATGGGGACAGAACTGGGGCATTCCACTTTATCGCTGGGACAGAATGCGCGCGGGCAATTTTCAGTGGTGGCGCGAGCGCGTCCGGGCTGTCCGGCGCATTTTTCACCTCTTTCGCATTGATCACGTTCTTGGATTTTATCGCATCTATGCCTTCCCGTGGCGGCCGCGGAAGAACAAGCAATTTTTTCCGCTCGATTGGAATCAAATGCTCGAACGAACTACCGGCCGCGCACCACATTTCGTTCCGCGAGACGACGACACCCCCGAAAACTCCGAGGCGAACAAACGCGAAGGCGAAGAATACTTGCGCGTTGTTCTGGACGAAGCTGGGGCCACGCGAGTGATCGGCGAAGACCTCGGCCTTGTTCCTGATTACGTACGACCAAATCTGCGCGCGCTCGGGATCGCGGGATTTAAAATTCCGCAATGGGAGGTCCGTGGTGAACAAGTCACGCCTGGAAAAGAATACGAGCGGCTTTCCGTTGCGACTTATACAACGCACGATCACAAACCGATCCGCGCTTTGTGGGAAGAAGCTTTTGAGTATCCGACGGCGACATCAGAACAATCACGATTCGATTTAGCAAAGATCGCCGCCTTCGCTGGGTTCGATTCAGGAATCGACCGCGTTGATTTTGAAAAACATTTTTACCCTGCGATCATGGAAGCGCTTTTCGCAAGCGAGGCATGGCTCGCTATCATCATGATCACCGATCTGCTGGCGCGCAAATACCGCTTCAACGTACCTGGGACTAAGGCAAACTTGAATTGGACACGGCGAATCCGGCGCTCGATTGCGCAGCTGATTTCCAGTCCCAAAGAGCAAAGGCGAATGCGGCTAATCCATGAGCTACTGGTAAGAAGCGGCCGCGTTTAAGTACGTTTCGGTAACACACGCGTCTCGCGTGTTGGTTTCGACGTCGCGCCGAAACAGGCTGTCCTCAAAATCTCCTTGCTCCGGGGCGGTACGAACTCACAACAAAAGGTCGCGATCGCGAGGACGCGCTCGCCAACACGCGAGACGCGTGCGCTACCCAGATCTCGCCTTATGAGCTTTTCTCAATCGGTGCGCCAACTCTGTTGCCCCATTCCGTCCAGGAACCGTCGTAGTTCCGCACGTTATTTAGTCCGAGCAGATAACTGAGCACGAACCATGTGTGACTCGAACGCTCGCCGATGCGGCAATAAACGACTGTCTCCTCTTTGGGTCCGACTCCGCATTGATCGAAGTAGATTTTTGCCAGCTCTGAAGCCGGCTTGAACGTGCTGTCGTCGTTGGTGGCAGTTTTCCACGGCATACTCTTCGCCCCGGGGATATGACCGCCGCGCAGGACGCCCTCCTGCGGATACTCGGGCATGTGCGTAATCTCGCCCTTGAATTCGCCCGGTGAGCGCACATCGATCAGCGGCTTGCCGTTTTTACTTTGCGCCAATGCTTCATCGAAGAAGGCGCGAATTTCTTTGTCGAATCGTTTCTTCGGCACTGGATAATTTGTCTTTGCATATTTGGGGACGTCGCGCGTGATGGGACGGCCTTCCGCTTTCCATTTGTCGCGACCGCCATTCAGAATTTTCACTTTCTCGTGTCCAAAGAGCCGGAACGCCCAGAGTGCGTAGCAGGCCCACCAGTTGGCTTTGTCACCATAGAAAATGCAGGTCGTGTCTGGCGCGATGCCGTTGCGGCTGCAAAGCTCCGCAAATTTCTCAGGCGAGATATAGTCACGAATCACCGGGTCTTGCAGATCAGCGCGCCAGTCGATGTGCACTGCGCCGGGAATATGTCCGGTATCGTAAAGAAGAACGTCTTCATTCGACTCCACGATCCTGATCCCATCGTCTTTGAGATGTTTCTCCAGCCACTCGGTCTCCACCAGCGCCTCAGGATGCGCGTATTCGGTAAGTTGTGTAGCCATAGGAAACAAACTTCAGGCGACGCCGACAACCCGGCAAGAGGTTTTATAATTTCATCGCCGATGGAGCCTCACGACCATGCCGAAAACTCTGCTCGGACCCGGGCAAGCAATTTCGGTCAACGAGGAGCTACGGTCTTAATGTTTCTTTGCTTGCAAGAGCTTGATGGCGTCGCGCAACTCCGCGGCGCGCTCGTAGAGCTCTTTTGCAATCGCAGTTTCCATCTCGCGCCGCATGATCTCCAGCTTGGAAAGCGGGCGTTTCGCTTTCACTTCCTCAAGCCATTCGTCGAGAAATGCAATCTCAGAACTCTTCGACACCAGCTCCGGAAAGTTTGACTGTTGCAAAAAATCAACGATCGCGTCGCGGCCACGCTCAATTTCGGCTATCGCCTCCGCAAATTTACCCTGGCCGAGAAAAATGGAAGCCTTCGCACGGGTGTTCATCATGAGCACGTAAGGACGGAATTGTTGGAGGCTCCAGGAAAATTCCTCGCGGTCCGTGTGCTGAGAGACGAAGGTGAAAAGATCCAGGTTGCGCTGCGTGTCGCGCACGACGCCTTCGAAGTCATTGATCTGAAAGAGGCTCAGATAGCGATGATAATATTGGATACCTTCCTGTTGGAGTTCTGCGCATTGTTCGGAGGTGAGCTCGTAGGTTTCGCTTTTCGCCGCTGCGCGGGCCGCCCGCCTCTGATGATATTCCAGAAGCGACTCACAATTGTGCGGACGTCGGCCATCCGGTCGCCCGGCCAATTCCATTTGCAACACGCCTAGATCGACCCGCAGCTGCAATTTCTCACGGCCATCCAGCCCCGCGATTTTGCGCACCTTGATATTCCCATTCTCGTGCGGCCAATCCTTCAGGATCGTATTGAGGTCCAAACTCATCGTAACTAAACATCGGACACTTAAGGTTGCCTTGTCAATAATATCGCAAACTGGTGGAGATCTTGCGCTGCGATGCAATACCGGGCGATCGCAGCGCGCCCTGTTATCGGTTTTGCACCCGACACGCCTGTCGCTACAATGAGGAAAATGGAAAACGCGATCGAGTCGTTCATCCGTTTCCTCGCAATCGAGCGCGGCCTTTCCGAAAATTATCAGCTCTCTACACAAAGATCGCTGAGTGAATTCGCGCGCTGGTGTGCAGCCAGGAAAAAAATTGAAGACGCGCGCGCGGTGACATTGCCAGCGATCAGCGAATATCTCGCCGATCGCAAGCGCGCCGGACTTTCCGCTTCTTCGATCAAACTCATCGTGGTCGCGTTGAAGATCTTTTTCCGGTTCCTGGTCGCTAGAGATCAGCTTCAACGCGATCCGGCTGAAGCGCTGGCGCTTCCGCGGATCGAGCGATACCTCCCTGAAACACTGAACGAATTACAAATCGAGGAGTTCCTGGAAAGGATCGACACGAATGCTCTTCACGGGTTACGTGATCGGGCGATGATCGAACTGCTTTATGCAAGCGGTCTGCGTATTTCGGAACTGGCAAACACGCGTCTTGAGAATTTCAACTTCGAAGAGCGAGTTGTACGGGTAACCGGCAAAGGAAACAAGACGCGGCTTGTGCCGGTGGGCCGCAAGGCATGCGAAGCGCTGGCAGCGTACCTGTCCACTGAGCGGCCGAAACTGGTGAAGCGTCGCAGCAGCAGCGAAATTTTTCTTTCCCAGCGCGGTACCAAACTAACAACAGCACGGATCTGGCAGATCGTGAAAGAACATGCCCGACGCGCCGGACTCGAACAGCGCATTTACCCTCACCTTCTGCGACACAGCTTCGCGACGCATCTGCTGGGGAACGGCGCCGATCTTCGCATCATTCAGGAAATGCTCGGCCACGCCGACATTTCCACGACGCAAGTCTACACCCACGTCGATCAACAGCGATTAAAAGCTGTGCATCGCCAATTTCATCCCCGGGCCTAATCACTGCGCTGAGGCTACTCGACCAAGTTTGCGTTTGATCCCGTATCGAGCATCGAGTATCGAGCATCCGCGCTTGAGAGGCGCTGTTTATGAAGCGAATTCTGTTGCTGATCATTGCGGCCGCCGTTGCCGCATACGCTGGTTGGTACTACTGGAATTTTTCCCAAAAGGTTTCAAGCGCTCCTGTGGCCGAACTTCTCCCCCGGGACACAATCTTTATGGCGCACATGCCGGACTTTAGTCGCACACGCGACGAGTGGCGTCAGTCGGATATTTACCAACTATACCGCGAACCGGCCGTGCAGGATTTTCTGCGCAAGCCGCTGGACAACGTGCCAACCTCGAAAGCTTTTGGGACCCTGCAGGAGATCGAACAGCTGGACCCGAAGAACGCCTTCTTCGCCTTGACGTCCATCAGCGATAGCGCTCCAAGCGTTGTGGGAGGTTTTCGTTTTCGCGGGACCCAGGAGGATGCTGAAAGGGTCATCGGCAAATGGCGCGGGATGCTTTTGGAACAACGGTCAGGCACAAAGGGCGAGAAACTTCAGTATCAGGGCCATGAAATCGACGTGGTCACAGCGACTCCGTTTACTCTGGCAACAACATATGATGGCCCATGGTTCTTCGCGGCGACAAACGTGACGGAATTAAAGGCGCTGCTCGATCGCGTCGACCATCGCGCGAAAGATTCAGGGGCAACGCTTGATAAGGACGAAGCGTACCGGACAGCTACCTCGCACCGGCCATCGAACTACACAGCGTTTTTCTATCTCCAACCCAAAGCATTTTCGGAGCGACTTGCCGCGTTGCGTGCTGCAGTCCAATCAAGCCCGACTCCCGGCGAGACCACCATGCTTGAAAAAATGCGGTGTATTGCGGGTTCGTCGCGATTTGAGAACGGAAAAATACGCGACGTGCTTTTTCTCGGAATGCCAAAGCTGGAGACTGATGGTACGCTCAACCGCTCCTCGCTAACGCTTGGAACAAAGGAAACATTTTTCTATCTGGCGATGCTGCTCAATCTCGGGGAAAAGATGGAAACACTAAACCAGGCCGCTACGCTGGGCGGCGCGGTGCAGAAAATCTTTCAGGACTTCGCCACCAGCGGGATCGCAGCTGATGATTGGAAAGCTGCGTTTGGCCTCGAGCTGGGAGCGCTGGCAGACTGGCCATCCAGTGCCCATTGGCCATCTTTACTTCTGACTCTGCCAGTGTTGGACATGGCCAGGGCCAGCAAGATTATCGAAGCGTTCACACGCGCCGATGAAGGCGCAATCTGGACGCAAACGGAGAAGGACGGCGTCCGCTATTTCTCGAAACAGTCTGCCGCTACACTTGTCGCAATTACTCCAACGATCGCGTTGTCTGGCCAGATTCTTATCGCCGGTTTGAATCCCGTGTCAGTAGAAGAGGCCGTGAAACGCAGCACGAGTAGCTCGTCGGAGCTTGCCAATTCGCAAACGTATAAGGCGGCCGAGCGATTGCTGCCGGCGCCAACGAACTTTTTCTCCTACGTGGATACTGCGCTGCTGTATTCGCGCCTTGATGCTGCGCTTCGTCCGATGTTGCTAATGGCGGCGGCCTTCGTGCCTGCGATAGCTCGTTCCGTCGATCTAGGTAAGCTTCCATCCCCAGAGGTGATTACGAAACACCTGAGTCCGATTGTCTCCTCGCAAAGATATGACCGTGACGGCTATGTGGCCGAGTCCCTCGGTCCAATTACGTTAGACCAGGCTGCGCTCGGGCTCGCCATCCTCAGCAGCGTCGGCACGGCACGACAGCAAACCGGCACAGGTCTTGGCAGTCTAGTGCCGTCGTCGAGCGCGACGCCCCAGCCAGCGGTCAGTAGCCCGTCGCCCACGCCGTAGACTCTAGTGGCGGGCGTGTCGCCTGCGGTTCCCGCGTCCCGCCTACGGCCTTTTTTTGGGTATGCAGCCGGCATCCGCTTCTAAAGAAAAATGCATTCTCCCGTCGCGTTCCTGATCTGGTAACTGAGGAGCTGGTCGCTGTCCTCTCACGGCGTTCGTCGTTCGAATTTAAGCAGTTGTTCGACATCGTGCACGAGAATCTTCGGGCCCGGAACGCCGCCAGCGGTGGCGAGGAGATGCTGCGTTTGCGAGCTTATGAAAAATTGCAGAATCTCGTGGCGCGCGGCGCGGTCAAGAAGAATGGCAAGAAATACAAGGGGTTGCCTTCGGCTTTGGCCAGCGCGATCGCCCAGCAGAATGGCCATCTTGCTGGTGTAAAATAACCGAACCCTGCTGGTTCCGGGGAATTCCGGATGTTAGGCGAATATTTGCCGGTCCTCCTGCAAATCCTTGTAGCCATCCTCTTCGCTGCGTCCGCGTTGGTTGTCAGTGTGCTGGTAGGCAAGAGTGGAAAACGTACGCCCGCCAAAGATACTCCATACGAATGTGGCATGATTCCCCAGGGGGAACGCCAGCCGCGCTTCAGCGTGAAGTTTTACGTGGTGGCGATGCTTTTTATCCTGTTCGATATCGAGATCGTTTTCATGTATCCGTGGGCAGTCGTGTACCGCGACGCTATCAAACAGAGCAGCGTTATTTTCTGGAGCATGCTGAGCTTCATCACAATCCTGATGGTCGGCTACGCTTACGCGGTCAAAAAAGGGGCCTTGGATTTTAAAAGGTAAGGACGAACAGAATCGGCATCTGGAAAATACTCGCGACGTGTTCTCTCCGCGCGTCTCAATTAGGCGATTCCACATTTCTCTTCGCCTACCCGGGGTGTTGAACGCAGCGCTTCACCAAAGCCGGTGGCGACGCCATTAAGTCCACTGCCATCAGGCTTTCCGTCTCTTGCGAGAGGAACAACTGCTTCATTCTCTGCTCAATCCTAGGCCCCGGGGACCAACTGACGCTGCCAGCGGTTGCGGTGGGTTATATGATAAGTGGTGATGAAGGGTTTGACGCGAATCGTTTCTTTTTTGCCGAGGAAGGATTGGATCGTGGTCGGTTGGGTACTGGCTATCAAGGTGCTGCTGTTCTCTTTTGGCGCGAAGAGCTACGCGGTGTTATGGGATAGTTACATAAGGAGCCCATACCAATGGTTCGAAATATGGGACCAGTGGGATTTCGGATATTATCAGAAGATTGCCGAATTCGCGGCACCGACGGCTCCATAGCGTTTTATCCCCTCTTTCCGTGGTTGGTCCGTCTGGTTGCGTGCGTCAGTAGAAGTTACCTTGCGGCGGGATTTATCGTCTCTGGTATCGCTTCCGTTGTCGCAGCGATCCTGCTGCGAAGACTCGTTCAGCTTGATTACCGGGCGAGCGTCGCAATATGCAGCGTCTGGTTGTTTCTTATTTTTCCAACGGCATATTTCCTTCACATTGGATATAGCAAAGGCCTGTTTCTAGCTCTGGCGTTGGCTTGTATCCTGTCAGCGCGCGGCGAACGATGGCGGTTGGCGGGAATACTTGGGGCGCTTTGTTGGATGACCCGCGCCACCGGCGCTGTTCTCGTTCCAACTCTCGCCATAGAAGCGGCCCAACAGTTTTGGGTAAGACGCCGGTCTTGTAGCCAGAGCTCTGTCCGCTCTTCCGCCTGGAATTGGCAGTGGCTCTGGATTGCCATCGCGCCTGCTGGCTTTGCGGTTTATCTGCTAATTAACTGGAGCGTGAGCGGAGATCCATTCGCCTTCCTGCAAGCCCGAAAGACGTTATTTGACCAGTCGTTCGCCTTACCGTTGACGGAAATTCGCCAGGCAATTTGGGCTCAGTACCCTACTCCTCACGAAGCAGAAATGGTGGGCACACAGGAACTGTTTTTCGTAGCGCTTGGTTTTGTCTGTACGATCATTAGTTGGATCAAGCTGCGTCCGGCTTACGCCATGTGGATGGCTGGGTCCTGGATTCTTTCCGCGAGTGTTAACTTCTTTCGGAGCATGCCACGTTACACACTAACGATGTTTTCGATTTTCATCCTCTTCGCATTGCTTGGTAGAAACCGCTTTTGGGCCGGCGTCCTCACTGCCTGGTCACTATTGTTTTTCGCGTTGTTTGCCCTGCTATTTGCCCATGGTGAATGGGCGTTCTGATATTTTAGGAATTAAGCCTCTGGATGTGAAATTGCGAACGATCATTTTCTCATCGAATAGCGATCCGGAGCCTTTTGAGCCGCTAAAGCACGGACGCGCGGTAGCAGGAACTCCCGCAGCCGTCGCCGTCCTGGCGAAGGAAGGTCTTGACGCCGCTCCCCGATTTCTGCCGGTTCTGGTGGTATTGAGCGTCCTTCTTTGGTTCTATACCACGACCGGTGGGCGACAGGTTTTTGTTAAGGAGATATTAGGCGGCGCGTACGATTCCCAAGCGGAACATTTTCTGCAGGGCAACGTGGACGTCGATACTGCGGTGATCGGCCATGAGGCAATGATCGTCGACGGCAAAGTGCGCATGTACTTTGGACCGTTCCCGGCTTTCCTTCGAATTCCATTGAATTTCGTCTACCCGGCAGGACATGAGAAATGGTCGCGCGTTTCGGGATTTTGCGCGGGAATCATTGCGTTGTGTGCCTTTGCAGGCCTGATGCGCACAGCCTTGCAGTTCTCTGCACTTTCCTTACGGGCCCGCAACTGGGTGGGAAACGCATGCATTGTCGGGTTCGCGCTCGGCTCGCCGTTGCTTTTGTTGCTTGGAAATCTTTCTATCTACGATGAAGCGATTATCTGGGGCCTGGCCTGGTCGCTTGCCGCATTGCACTTCGCTCTTCGCTCACGACAGGTAGAGACCCATGCCTTAACGCGTTCATTACTCGGATTCTCCCTGTGCGCCGCCGGAGCTTTACTTTCCCGAGTCACTTTTGGCATACCGTTCATCTTGATCGCTCCGCTTCTTGCTCTCCGATTGCCACGAAAGAATCGAATAACTAATCTGTTGGCCCTTCTTCTGCCATTTGGCGCTGCTTTTGTGTTTTATATTTGGTTAAGCTACGCAAGATTTGGCAGCTTCGTTGGAGTCAACTACGACTACTACGTCAACTCGGTCCATAACGAATTCGCGCACAAATACGGCGTGTTCAGCCTGCGTCGTATTCCCTTCAGTCTTGCTGATTATTTCAGCCTGCGCTTTCCAGGCATCGAGCGTCAGCCGCCTTTTCTCATGGCCGATCGACATTCCTATAATTATCCTTCTCTCTTTTCCAACCCTGACAGCGAGGTATATATCTCTCTCCTGTGGTCGTCCAGCTGGATGGTCTTCGCCGCCATTATGGGAATCACATGTTTGTTTCGCCGTAAAGGATTCAACCTCTTTGCGCGAGGGGCGACCGTGGCTCTCCTTGCCCAATTTGTTTGCATCCTGTCGTATTTCGTGCTCGCCCAACGTTATGCCACCGATCTCTATCCTTTCCTGATCTTTTGTCTGGTCGTTTTTCTTGGCTCAGGCGGAACAACCTTACTAAGATCGCGTCATCTGTTAATTGGACTAGTCGCTCTCTCGGTTGTCATAAACTCGCTGGCAACCGTTTCCTGGTTAATTAATGCTGACCAAAATGTGCCTGCCGAAACAAGGGCAGCTTGGGAAAAGCTGTTAGGCCGAGCTTCCTATGAAAAATCGAAGTGAGAATAATTGGGCTAGCGCGCCGGCCCCAGGTGCTGGCGATGGCGTCACGCCGTCGCGAACTTTTCTTGAGCGATTGCAGAACTCGACGCGAGCCACCGTTGATGGAAGCCTGTTTCGGCGCGACGCCGAAACCAACACGCGGGACGCGTGCGCTACCCAACACTCAACCCGCCAAGTTTCCTTTGCTTTGACATTCGTTCGTCATCCGTCATTCGTGCTTCGTCATTATCATGGTATCGCGGCGTGAAAATATCCGGGAGTATTCGATAGCCGTAGCGGTATCGTTGTTCGCGGCAATCGCCTTTTATTTTTCGACTAAGGCAACTCTGCACGATCTGGATTATACAAGTCAGATTGCTTCGGCTTTGCTCCATGGCAAGCTGGGTCTTCGGGAAAAGCCGCCTGACTGGCTCAACGAGATGATCCCGCGAGGAGACAGATATTACTCAGCCTTTCCGTTGGGAGCAGTGCTTAGCATGCTTCCGATAGCACTCCTCCAAAGCCTCGGCTTGATCCAGGGTTTTCCTGGACATGTCTTAGCAGCCTTGATTGCTGGCTTGTGCGCTTATTTCTTTTTCCAACTCGCGAAGGCATTCGGAGCTGGTTACTCCAGTCTCGAAAGCAAGGCATTAGCTCGCAGGACCATGTTGGCCCTGTTTCCGATCTTCGGAACCTGGACATGGTGTAACCTCGGATTCGGCGGTGCCTGGCAAATCGCTCTTGGCCTGGCTTTGCTGGGGCAAACCGCAGCGCTCTATTTCACGCTGGTCCGGCCGTCGCCCTTTGTTGCGGGAGCGTTTTTCGCCCTGGCGTTTGGGAATCGCACCGAGCTGCTCATTACGCTGCCGATTTATTTTTATTTTTTTTCCTGCCGATCGGTCGTTGTAGATGAGTCGGCCGCCGCAACGCTCGGTTGGAGAAAGTTGAAACGCGAGCTGCGCGAAAGCACGCCTATACTACTCCGTTTCCTAAGCCTGCCCGTAACAGTCGGCCTGCTGACTGCCGCCTACAACTTCGCGCGTTTCCATTCCATTTTCGACTTTGGTTACCTTCATATCCCGGAAGTGGCGCAGGAACCCTGGTACAAGCACGGGTTGTTTTCGATTCAGGCTATCCCTTGGAATATTTACACGATGCTGTTTCAAGGCTTCGAAAGTATTTCTTATTTTCCCTATATCCTCCCAAACGGTTTTGGCTGCTCGATCTTTCTTGCCAGTCCTTTCCTATACCTCCTATTTCGCGAGGGCGGACGATACAAGGTAGTAGCATGGATGGCGATTGCCTTTTTAACACTGGTGCTTTGGTTGCATGGAAACCCGGGTAGCTGGCAATTCTCGTACCGCTACGCCATGATCTTGCTTCCCTGGATGTTTCTTCTGCTGACAGGTAATGGGCCTGCGAAGATATCCGTGTCCGAAACCTCGCTTTTCGCCGTGTCAGTTGCGATCAACGCGATAGCCACCTGGCAGTTTCTCTGGACCGACCAAATCCAGCCGTAGAGACATCTCCGCTACGGACTACCGGCTATTTGCAATCAACTGCCCATCAGTCATCCGTGCCATCCGTGTCATCCGTGGCCAAAAAATCACGAAATCCTTGACACACTCTCGCGCTTCTAAGTAAAACGGCACTCGCCTGCAACGCCGTAGCAAAGCGAAAGCGGGCAGCGGGTCCGCTATCAACTATCGACTCTCAACCATTGGCTCTCCTTTGCACATGTTAGCTCTGATTTATCTGGCGCTCGCGATTTATCTTGGCGATTTTCTCTGCCGACGATTCTATCGATTTGCATCGGTTGCACACCGACTCGGAGCAGCCGTAATCACAGGACTGCTAATCAGCTCATGGTTTACTTACCTAGCCGGGCTGCTTTTCACCCGCGCAAAGCAACCACTGTTATGGGGGAATGCCTTGTTCTTTGTTGCAGCAATCATGGTGCTATGCTGGTCGCTCTGGCGAGGGAATGTTAGAAAGTCCGCTCAGACTAATGGTGATCGTTCCCATGCGACGAATTTATACCTCATTCGTCCTAAGGGTTCAGGCATAGCTGAGTGGGTGCTGATTGCTGGATACGTGGTCCTCGTGTCCTGGATGATGTTCGCCTCATTTAGCTCCAAGGACGGCAAGCTGCACATCTCCAATCCCGAGTACAGCGACTTCGGGCCAAACACCGCGATCATGCAGAGCTTTGCTGTGGGCCATAATTTTCCCACCGAGTATCCGCATTTCTCAGGTGATCGCATCCGTTATCATTTCCTCTTCTACTTTCAGGCGGGAAATCTTGAATTTCTCGGGCTGAATCCGGCGTGGAGTCTTAACCTGCTCAGCATCGTCACGTTGGTTGCAATGCTGATATTGGCGATGACGCTCGGCGAGGTTGTTTTCAATTCCCGCGCAGTCGGGCGCCTGGGTTCGCTTCTTTTTTTCTTTTTTGGCTCGCTCTCTTACGTTCCCCTCCTTCAGAGGCAAGGTTCAGTTCGCGTTGCGATTCAAGCCATCAGACAACAGCGCGAATTTCTCCCAAGCATATTTCCCTATCGCGGGGAAGCGTGGGGTACCTGGTCGCAAGTCACGTATCTCAACCAGCGGCATTTCGCCAGCGCTATAGGAGTTCTGCTGCTCGTTCTGATTTTTTTGGTTATCCGCTATCGCATGCGACCAAGGAAACCGGCCAAAACCCCGCCTTCTCCTGACCCGGTTGCGGCGCAGCTAAACCCGTCTCCGGAGATCGCAGCGGACACGGTTTCCGGGGATGTCACTCCGTCCGAAAGCACTTCAGAACCGAAGCCGGAGATGCTTTCTGTATCAATGGTAACGGAGCCCAAGGAAGAAGTTGTCGTTCCGGCGGAGCGCTTTCGCAATACGTTGCCGGGTTTCATCTTTTCAGGAGCGCTGCTGGGTCTGCTGCCGATGTGGAACAGTGCCTTGTTTATCGGCGCAGCCGCTGTTTTGGCAGTGTTGTTCATCCTGTTCCCGCTGCGGCTTCAGATGCTGGCGCTCGCAGTCACCGCAGGCCTAATCGCGCTGCCACAGATGCTGTATCTGACTGGTGGAAGTGGAAGGGCACCCATGCCGCGCCTTCTTCATTGGGGCTATATGGTTGAACAGCCTACGGCCGCGAATGTGGCGAAGTATCTTGGGTTCACCTTTGGCTTTAAGTGGCTGTTAATTGCCCTGGCGCTGGTTTTGGCGAATAGCCTGCAAAGGCGCCTGTTCCTGGCAGTTTCAAGTCTCATTGCAGTTGCCTTTTGTTTCCAGTTCACGATTGAGGTGCTCGCTAATCAAAAGTTTCTGCACATCTGGGTGATTATCGCGAATCTGTTCGTCGCGTTTGCGCTCTGGCGGTTGTGGCGTTTTTCACTGGGCGGAACCACACTGCCCGGCAAGTTCGTTGCGGCTGTTCTTTTTCTGCTGGTCATTCCAGGTGGCATCATTGATTTTTTCCCGATTCATAACACCGGCTGGAGCGAGGTAACCTATCGGGACGATGCGCTGATCGACTGGCTGAAGAAAAACACGACGCCACGCGATATCTTTCTAACAGATCGATTCGTTAACCACCCTATCCTGATGGCTGGCCGGCGGGTCTTGTATGGCTGGCCTTACTACGGATGGTCAGCCGGTTACAACGCGAGCAAGTACGACAGGGTTTACACAGAGCTGTTCGAGAGCAAGGACCCGTGGAAAGTGTTCCGCCTTTTGAAAGACAATGGCATCAGCTACGTGGCTTTCGACAATGCGGTTCGGCACGGTCAGTTCATCAAGCGTCCAAATGAACAAGTCTATGCCAAGTATTTCCAGAAGGTGTTCGAGGACAAGCAAAACAGCTACAATTCGTTGACGATTTATAAAGTGCCTGACATAGCGCCTCCTCAGTTCAGTTCCCTGCCGGAGAATACTGCTAATATGTTTGAAGGCGGCAGGGGGACTGGGAAAGGACAATTTGATGCGCCACATGGGATCGCTGCGGACAACAAGGGGAACATTTTCGTAGCCGATACGAACAATGGACGAATCGAAGAATTCTCACCGAGCGGTGTATTTATCACCAGTCTCGGAATCAAAGGCACGGGCTATGGACAACTAGGAGAGCCGAATGGGATCGCCATCGACCGATCCGGCAACATCTACGTAGCAGACGCTTCCAATCACCGTGTGCAGAAGCTGGCGCCCGATGGAACTCTCATTGACGAGTGGAAAGGCCCGGATTCTGGATTCTACGGCCCACGACGGATCGCCATTGGTCCTGATGACTCGGTTTATGTTGTCGATCAGGGACGCACCCGAATCGTCAAGTTCAGCCCGGATGGACGAGCTCTCGCGACCTGGGGCACCAAAGGAAATGGCGATGGCCAGTTTGACGATCACACTTCCGTGGCAGTTGATCCTGGGATGAACGAGATTTACGTGGCCGACCCACGTAACAAACGGATCCAAATATTCGACTCAAACGGGAAGTTTCTGGCGAAGTGGCCAGTGCCAGAGTGGCAGCGGCTATACGGCTTTGAGGATTTGGTCATAGATTCGAAGACAGGCAGGCTCTACGCATCCAGCGCTAATATGGACACAGTGCTCGTTTTCGATTTGAACGGCAACAGAATGGGAAGCGTGAGACCAAAACCGCCCGAAAAACTCGACAGCCCATCAGCCTTAGCTCTGGTGGATCGGAAGCTTTACGTACTAAACATGCATGGGAATAGTGTAAGCGTGATCGATTTGTAAACGGACTAGCGAACTGCCGCATCACACAACCGTGATGGTCTAGAACTCATTCCACAAATGGCGCTGTCATGTTGAGCGAAGCGAAACATCTCTGGGCTGGTTCCGATGCGTGATCGCTCCAAAAATTGATCTGAGATTCTTCGCGTCGCTCAGAATGACATCAACGCTATGAAGTTAGCTCTGGGAAAATCGCAACTCCTTACACCGAGGATCGTTCTACTCGGGTTATCAATTATTAGTCTGGTGATTTGCGCATGGGCTGGCGCGGCGCACTACCGGAGAGCCGCTTGGGGAGATCCGTGGCAGCCGATTGGGTGGCTGCTTAGCATGTTCTTCTTGCTTTGCGCCTTCCTGCCAGCCCCCCGTGGCCTGGCGGCCGGTTTCAGGTCCCTAATAAGCCCGAAGACAGCATTCTTTCTATTCTGGATCCTGTTCTTTGTAGTTTCGCACCTCTGGAATTTCCGGACTGCGCCGTGGAACGGAGACGGACTTTTTGACGAGTCCGGCAATGACCTTGGGTATCTAAAAAGTAACGTTATCGGTCACCCATATCAGGCTGCCTGGTTTCATGGCATTATTTCGCGAGAGACCCTGTTTCATTACTATGTGTGGGGTTTTCTTAAGCTGTTCGGCTTTAATATCCTGTCGTATGAAGCAGCGCTCTTTGTTATTTGGCTGATGGCCTTTGTGTTCATGCTCTTGCTAGTTGACCTGTTCTTTGGGTCTTACATTGTCACCTCAGTCGCGGCGCTGAGCTTTAACTTCCTTCCCTTTGCATTCATTTACACTTTCGTTGGATACCGTTATCCGATGACGGTGGCCCTAGCCGTGGTCTCCCTTTATTTTTTGCACTTGGGGTTTAGAACCACTTCTCGTTTTTACCTTTCGCTGGGCGGGATTGCGGCAGGGCTTTGTTTAGCCAGCTCCATACCCGGCAAGCAATATCTGCTGGCGCTTGTGATCGCTGCGCCGCTGTACGCTGTGTTTTATTGGAGGAGCTTAAAACGAAGCGTCACATGGTCGTCGCTTGCAATAGTCGTGTACGGCTTTCTAGCGGCTGCCACGCCGATTCTCTGTTACATCATCTTCAATCGCGAACACTATACATCCTATGAAGGCGCGTACATTCGCGATTTCTGGCACGCATTGCGGCTGCCCATTTTTGGCCTCGGCTTTTGTTTCCGGATTTTTTGCCTATTCCGTTGCCGTACTACTGGCTTTTACTGCCCGGCTTTGTGCTAGCTCTTTGGCAGAAGCGTTTTGAGGTCGTGCTGCTGGCAACGCTTCCAGTCGCAGGAGTATTTGTTACGGGGGGACCTGCCCTTGAGCAGCGGCTGTTGCTTGCAATTCCGTTCTGGATCATCCTGATGAGCTTCACGCTTGCTGGGCTGTTGAAGCTTCGGCCGTGGCCAGGTGTGCAAATTGTGCTCGGCGTTCTGGCAGGCTTAATACTGTTGAAAGGCTTGGGTCCTTCGATTCGATATATCTATGCCGAGACCAAAACTCCGTTTTCGATCCACCACTATGCGCAACATCAGGTCGCTGTGTCACGGTTCTTAAAACATGTTGTAGCCGGCCAGGAGCATCCCGGTCCTCCTCGTCTGGAACGCGACGAGTTCAACCGGATCCAAGGTATCCCCGATCCTAATTACGACACGTTCGTCTGCCAGAACGATGCTTATTCCATCATTCATCTCTTCTTGCATGATTATGATGCCGGTAAAATCCTCTCTTTTTGTTCCGATTTGCCATTCTTGGGGGTGATGAGCGAGCAGGATGTATGGAACGCGAACAAAAACGCCATTCTTACTTATGCACCCACCGATAAGGATCTGAAGTTGATCTGGGAAAGAGATCCAAAGACGGAAAGAATAATTAGAATATTCCAATCGCTCCGCGATCTCGGAACGGAGGACTCTATTTCGTTTTCCTTCGGCGGAAGGCTAAGGACGTTTTACGCCTTAAACATCGGTAACAAGAACATTCGCCAGTTCCAGGAACGCGTGAGGGCATTGCCTGCTACTCCTGATCAAGAAGCACCCGGGACAGTGTCCCCTCGGCTTAGGTCCCTGCCTGAAGGCGTGGCTAACATGTTTAAAGGCGGCAGGGGAACCGGAAAAGGCGAATTTGATTTGCCGACTGGAATTGCTGTTGATGCCAGCGGAAATATTCTGGTCGCGGATACGAATAACGGGCGCGTCGAGAAATTCTCACCGACCGGCACTTTTCTGAGCATTATAGGAACGAAAGGAAGCGGCCACGGGCAATTAGGAGAACCGAACGGGATCGCCATCGACCGCGCTGGCAACATTTACGTGGCAGAAGTCGCCCACAATCACCGCGTCCAAAAGCTGAGCCGCGACGGGACATTCGTCGCCGAGTGGAAAGGCCCCGAGCTTGGATTTTACGGGCCGCGCCGGATCGCGATTGGCCCCGATGACTCCATTTATGTTGTTGATCAGGGTCACGCCCGAATTGTTAAGTTCAGCCCTGATGGCCGAGTGCTGGCGACCTGGGGCACCAGCGGAAATGGCGATGGACAGTTCAATGACCCTACTTCTGTCGCGGTTGATCCCACGACCAATAAAGTCTTTGTCGCCGATCCGCGTAACAAAAGAATACAGGTATTTGATTCGAATGGGAAGTTTCTAACTAAATGGGTAATCCCTGAATGGGGACAGCCAGCGGGCTTCGAAGATTTGGCTACAGATTCGAACGCGGGCCGGTTATACGCATCGAGCACCCACATGGATGCTGTCCTCGTTTTTGACCTGAACGGAACTAGAAATGGCAGTTTGACGCCAAAGCCACCAGATAAACTCGAAGGGCCATCAGCCTTAGCATTGGCAAACCGGAAGCTCTATGTACTAAACATGGCGGGAAATCGCGTAAGTGAGATCGATCTCTAGTCAAATAGGAGGTCGTCGCCTAGCGAGTATGAGGTTCGATTGATTCTTTTACCAAATATCGTGGCCGGCCTTTTACTTCTTCGTAAATCCTCGCCAGATACTCGCCAATGACGCCAAGGCTAATCATCAGGAAGCTTCCGATGATAAGCTCTAACAGAATCACGGTAGCGAAACCGCTCACAGCTTGCCCGGCGAGTTTCAGGTAGAATGTTTCTATCCCTAAGAGAAGTGACAAACCCAGGAAAACAACGCCCGCAAATGTGACCAAGTGTAACGGAAATGACGAGAAAGCAGTTATTCCGATAAGAGCCAGTTTCAGGCGTTTGAACACAGACCAGGTCGATTGACCTGCTGAGCGTGGGACAACTTCGAAGGGAATCTGCACCGTGGTGAAGCCCATCCAGACAGTCATCCCCCGAAAGAATACGTTGCGCTCATGCATCTTTAGCCACCCATCAACCGCTTTGCGATTCATCAGTTTGAAATCCGATGCGCCTTTAAAATGGAATCCGGACAGCTTGTTCAGGATGAAATAGAAAAGCAACGCACCCAACTTACTGGATAGAGACTCGCGGCCTCTCCTGCGTTTAACTGCTTCCACAATGTCAGCTCCAGAACTCTGCCACATGCGCACCATGTCGGGAACAAGTGACGGTGGGTGTTGTCCATCGGCATCCATTACGATCACCGCGTCGCCACGGGCGTGTTCCAGCCCCGCGCACAACGCCGACTCCTTTCCGAAGTTTCGGCTCAACCGCAGAGCACGGATCGCCTGACAGCTTTTCGCTTCGGCTGTTATCACACGCCATGTGTCGTCAGGCGAGCCATCGTCAACGAGCACGAGTTCGCATGGCACATTGCACTGGGTTAGAAAGCTGCGCACAGCCGCCAAGAAGGTGGATAACTGCGCGCCTTCGCGAAAAACGGGGATGACAATTGAAAGCAACGGCTGATTCATTTCCGGGCTAGCCATTGGGAACCCTTCCATAAACAGCAACGGTGGTGGCAGGCACCCATACGTTGAAGTGTCCAAGCCCAGACGGAAGATCGAAGCCGAATTTGGCCGTGATCAAACCCAAGGGAAAAGCATGCGGATAAGGAAGCCTGCGAACATCGTTTAGACCGGCTCGGCGCATCAATGAACCTAACGTCCGGTAATCGAAGTAGAGAACATGCTCGGGAACCTTAAAAGAGGGCCAACGTCGGCCCATGGCCTTTCTCAATACGCCTCCGATGTCGGGAGTAGAGAGAATAATATGGCCACGGGGTTTTGTGTGGCCGGCTAATCGCTTAACGAATGATAAAGGCTCGTAAATGTGCTCGATCAGTTGCGTCCCAATTACACAATCAAATTTTGCGTCGGATGGAACTTGCTCAATGCCTCCAACAAATACTTCGGCGCCCGTCGCGCGCGCGATCTCCGCACCCTCGAGCGAGAATTCGGTTCCAGCGCGACGTCCGAAGAACGAGCGTGCCTCATCAAGCAGGTAACCGTAGCCGCAGCCGATCTCCAAAAGATCGCCGCCAGTCAATCCGCGTTTGGCAAGATTCTGCAGCAGGCGTTGGAACGTTGCTCGCAACGCGAATTCCTGGGCAGCGTAGCTCGTGTCCGCGTATCCGCTTTCGCCGCCTTCATAGTATGATGGTTCGCGATAGACCTCCTGCATCGCGATCTCGATCAGGCGCGGATAAAGATAGTGCAATCCGCACTCCATGCAGCGCGCTACCCTGTAAGGTTCGTGCAGACGAAATGGAAACTCGCGCCGGTCGCTGGCGCATAACGGACACGGTGGATATTCCAGATTTGCGGAGATCTCTACGGCTGGTTCTTTCAAAGTCATCTGCCTCTTCAAATTATTCACACTCGACAGGTGCGGCGAGCTCACATTTAAGTGGCGACCGCGTTGCCGGGACCGTTTCGCCTAATATGCGCGAAAGGGGAGGCAATCAAGCGACGGCTGCCACGTTTCCTCGGGTAACGGATTCGGACTTGCGCGTTTCAACGGAAACGCCTATTAGCTTTACCCTCATGGTTCATCATGTCGTTCTCTATAAACTCAAACCCGAGGTCACCCCTGCCCGCGTGGAGGCGATGATGATGAATACGCGCATGCAGCTTCTGAAAATTCCCGAGGTTTTGAACATTAAATGTGGGAAGCGGATCGACCCCGAATTGCCGTGGCCGTTCTTCATCGCCATCGATTTTGAGTCGATGGACAAGTACGCAATCTTTCGCGAAGATCCCATTTTCGTGAAGTTCATGGAGGAAGTGATCAAGCCGAACATCGAAGATTCTCTGGACCTGGACTTTGAGATGGATCCAGGCAAGGACGTTCGCTTTTCGTAGCGGTGGAAAACGTCCGACGTCGAACGCTCAACTTCCAACGCTCAACGCCTCGTTGCCCACGAAACACACGAAACAAACGAACGATTTCTTCTTGGCAGCCGTAGCGCAGCGAAGGCAGATTTCGCGTCAATTCGCGTGATTCGCCGGTCCATCTTGTTACTCTACATCCGGTTCGATGCGTCTCGGCTATCTGTACTCCCGGTATCCAGTACTTTCGCAAACGTTTTGCGACGCGGAGATGCTGGCGCTGGAACGGCTCGGTTTCGAACTCGAGATCGGCTCGGTGTATCCTCCGCTTACCAGCCTTCGCCACGAACATGTAGCCTGTTTATGCGCGCCCATTCATTACGCGCCGCCGCAGGAAATCTTAAAGATTTCAGAAAAGACCGCGAAAACGAACGGCAACTGGCCGCGCGATCTGGTTGAACGGCATGAGCGAAAGTATGGCCCGGATGTGAAGGCAGAGCAGCGCGCGCGTAATGCCCTTTACTTTGCCGACCATTTCAAGCGCCGCGGCGTGGATCATGTTCATGTGCACTTCGCGAATCGAGCGGCGCACACCGCGATGTTCTTGAAAGCGATTTCAGGGATTCCATTCAGCGTAACGGCACACGGACAGGATTTCATGAAGGACCTCGGCAATGATGACCTGTTGCGGGAAATCTGCGATGCCGCGGAGTTCGTTGCGGCTGAAACTGATTACAGCCGCAACCTGCTGCGCCAACGCTGTCCGGACTCCCGAATTCACCGCGTTTATAACGGGATGGACCTGACGCGTTTTCCGGCCCGGCATTACGAAATGTCGGAGGATACAGTGCCGCGCATCGTCAGTATCGGCCGACTGGTTGCGTTTAAGGGATTCGAGTACCTCATCGACGCTTGCGCGGAGCTTGCGCGCAAGGGTCTCAATTTCACCTGTGAAATCATTGGCGATGGCCCGCTACGCGCTGATCTCCAAGCAAGAATTAAAAAGCTGAATCTGTCACACCGGATTCACCTGCTCGGCTCGCTGTCACAGGGCGCCGTTCTGGAGAAACTCCGGGCTGCCGATATTTTCGCGCTCGCTTCGGTGACAGACGCTCAAGGGGCCAGCGATGTTTTTCCAACCGTGATCATCGAAGCGATGGCGGCTGCATGCCCGGTGGTGTCCACCCATTTGGCTGGGATTCCTGAATCCGTTGTTCACGGCGAAACGGGTTTGCTCGTTCCACCCGAGGATACAATAGCGTTGGCCGGAGCGCTGGGACGACTTATACAAGACGCCAAATTGCGATTGCATTATGGTCGCGCCGGGCGCGAGCGAATCGAGCAACATTTCCGAATCGAGCACACTGTGGCGCCGCTTATCGAGCTTCTGCAGAAAACACCGGGCGTGTCGACGAAATCCACCGAGCGCCGCGCTTCGCACAGCGAAGCGGCTACAGGAAAGAATCAGATCGCGTACATCATCGATCGGTGGCCGGATAGAAGTTTGCCACTCCTCGACCGCGAGCTTGAAGAGATGAAGCGACGTAACGTGCCGACCGTCCCAATTGTGTGCGAATTGAATTCTCGGACACGGTACACACGAGCGATGGAAAAAATGGCGCCGTCGCTCGAATTTCTGCCGGACCCGATGGTCATCGAGGCGGAATGGCGGGCCAACCAGGCAGTCGCGCAAAAACTGGAAGAAGATCGTGCGCAGCAGAGCGCGAGGGCACCGAGCGCCATCTTTTTGCGCCAGGCGCGTTTTGCTCTCGCGTTGACCAAGCTGCTGAAAAACGTGTCGCATGTCCACGCAACGAGTTCTCGTGCCCTAGTCTGTGCGCTCATCTTAAAGAAACTTCTCAACGTTACCGTGAGCGCGACGATTGAGGCGCGACCGGCATTACCCCGTGAGTGGATCCACAAAGCGTTGTCAGAATGCGCAGGCGGCCGTTTGAGGGATCGGCAATTAGTCCGCGGCAGTTCGTTTCTTGTTGATAAGACGACGTTCCGTTCAGCTCCGCAGCAGGCGCTTGGACTAATCAGTCAAAGAAGCGGGATCGATTTGACTGCTGGGACGCGTTTCTGGCAGGAATGGGCGGATCTGCTCACGCGCTGGAGCGGCAGCGATCGAGAATCGAAAATCGAAAATCGAAAATGAAGAAAGCCATCCTACTCGCTGGTGGCGCCGGGACGCGTCTTTACCCGCTTACGAAGATTGTCTGCAAGCAACTCCTCCCGATCTACGACAAGCCAATGATTTGCTACCCGCTGGCTACGCTCATGCTTGGTGGCCTGCGCGAGGTGCTGATCATTTCCACACCGAAGGATTTGCCGATGCTGCGTGATTACTTGAACGACGGCGCGCATCTTGGAATTCGGATTGAGTACGCCGAACAACCGAAGCCCGAGGGAATCGCGCAAGCTTTCCTGATCGGCTCAAAATTTATCCAGGGCTGCGGCGCGTCACTCATTCTGGGCGACAACATTTTCTATGGAAAACTCGATTTTTACCGGGACGCTTTGGCCATCGAGCGTGGCGCCTGCATTTTCGGGTATCAAGTCCGTGACCCGGAACGCTACGGCGTAGTCGAATTCGACGCTAATGGGAAGGCGATCAGTCTCGAGGAAAAACCGAAGGAACCAAAGAGTCACTTCGCAGTGCCGGGGCTTTATGTCTATGACGAGCGCGTCGTCGAGTTATGTCGAGCACTACGTCCATCTGCGCGCGGCGAACTGGAGATCACCGATTTGAATTTGCTCTATCTCAAGGAGAACCAATTGCATGTGAAGTTGCTCAGCCGGGGCATGGCCTGGCTCGATACCGGCACGACAACAGCTTTACTCGAAGCAAGCAACTACATCGCGACGATTGAGCACCGGCAGGGACTGAAGATCGCGTGCCTGGAGGAAGTGGCGCTTCGGGCGGGATTCATCACGGAGTCTCAACTCGCCGCTACCATCGATCGACTGCCGAAGGGCGAATATCGAGATTATCTGCGAATGGTCTGCGACGAAGGGCCCGGCGCTGGACCGGTGGGCTAGAAGTCTGGGTAGCGCACGGGTCTCGCGTGTTGCCGATTGCGTCTCGCGATCGCCAACTTTCTTCTGCGGCAATCGGGCGAGCAATCCTCATTGAAAAAAAAGACAGTTTCGGCGCGACGCCGAAACCAACACGCGAGACGCGTGTGCTACCCAATTATTTTGGTTGCTCGCGCAGCAGATGATTTGTGTCTGCCACCAACTTCGTTATCGCGTCCGCTTCAGTCGCGTCGTAGTAACCGCGGATATCGCCGTGCCGATCCACCAGCACTATCCGCGTGCTGTGAACCGGAATGCCCTGTTCGCTGCTGCCGTCTGAGACGGCAAGTTTAAAACCATCGTGCGAGAGTTTGTAAATCGCGCTCTTTGGTCCTGTAAGGAAATCCCAGCGCGCAGGATCTGCTTGTAACTTATCCGCGTAACCGCGCAGAATCTGAGGCGTGTCTTTCTCCGGATCGACGCTGAATGAAACCAGATGCACGTCGGTCTTTTCCAATGGCTTTTGCAGTTCACTCATTCGGCTGCTGATCATTGGACAAGGCCCTGGACAGGTTGTGTAAATGAAATCGGCGATCCAAATTTTCCCAGCTAACTGCGCGGAGCCAAAGGGCTGGCCATTCTGATTGATCAGCTGAAAAGATGGCACCGTGCCATACGACGAAACGGCCCGCTGCCTGAGTGCGTTCACTTCGATGTGACGCAGCCACAGTAACAGCCCAAGTGTAACAAACGGAATCAGGATGAGCGTGGTCTTCCACAAAATCGAAGGCCTCGAAGAGGCGCGATTCACTGCAATGGAAGTCGTATTCATGATTTTGTCAGCACAAGCGCAGCCAGCAAGAGTGGCAGGTAAACAATCGATGTAATGAACAATAAACGCGCGGCCTCTCTGGTGCGGACTCTCAAAAACCGCATGGCAACGGCAATAAACAAGCCGCCAAGTACCAGCTTGGCGCTGCGTTCGCCGCTGAGGTCATCGCTTGAAATCATGCGAAAACCCGCTCGCGAATAATCTTCGCGATACATCCAGGCAATCGCAAAGAAATGCGGCAATTGCCACAGCAAAAGAATTGCGAACAGGCTCCCCGCACCGGCGTCGATTGCTCCCCGGGCCGCCGCCCAGCCAATCATTGGCGGGATGGCGCCCGGGACGGCACCAACAACCGTGTTCGCGGTGCTGGCTCGTTTCAGCGGCGTGTAACCGAAAATGTAAATTGTGATCGTTATCGCAGCGAGTACCGCGCTCAGCGCGTTGCAAGCCAGCGCAAGATATCCAATTCCAAAGATCGAGAAGACCAGGCCCAGTGCGAGCGCTTCGGCTGGCCGCATTCGGCCCGCTGGCACTGGTCGCATTCTGGTCCGATTCATCAGCGCATCTGCTTTGCGTTCCCACCACTGATTGAGCGCGGCGGCCCCGGCAGCTGCTGCCGCTGTTCCAAACACGACGCGAAACAATGCGCTATAATCGACGGACGGTCCCGATCCGAGATAAAAGCCGACCGCGGTAGTCAGCAACACGAGCGACGTCAACCGCGCTTTGACTAATTCGAAGAGATCTGCAATGAACCTTCTCCGCGCGAATGCGTGCCTCGCATTTTCGACTTCGATTGCGGCGGTTTTCATGCCGGGATTGGTAGGGCGCTATGCCCGTCCGGCTCGGACCCGCCGGGCGCAGCGTGTCGCGACAACGCCAGGATTCGCCAGCAAATGGCCGAGATACTCACGCCAAAAGATAGCATGATCGCCCCTACTGCGACATGCGCCGTGGCGATGTCAGCGGCTTTGTTGCTCCAAATCGTCCACGCACCGAGCGTCAACTGAACGAGAAGAAATGCTACCCAACACATCGACAATTTCTTGAGCGCGGGAACCTGGCGCGTGTCTCTCCAAACGCGCGAACAAAATGTGATTACACCCATCGCAATCAGCATCGCGACAAAACGATGTATCATTTGCAGCCAGATTTGGAAAGCGTCCACGTCCGACAAGCCACGCGCATCACGCCAGGCGTTGATCTTCGCCAACGCTGTGGCGCTTGTATCCGGAATCCACGCGCCGTTAGCCGTGGGAAAATCGAGAATCGACAGGTCGCGATGCTGATGGCGCATTGTCGCCCCCAGCGCGAGCTGCAAATAAACCGCGAGCGTGATTGCAATCGCCAGGGATCGCATCGGCGCAATGTGGGACAACGACAATGGACGGGCGAGCTCCCGCGAGCCCGGGCTTTGGACGAGCTCATCGCGGCCCGGCGTCGCAGGAGCTCCGCCCTCCAAATTAGCTGCGTTGTGCCCAAGCGACCGCCAAAAATTTGTCGTGACCAGCGCGATCACCACGAGTAGCGCGAGAAACGCTTGCGCGACGCACGCATGAAAGATGCCTATTTCATCCTTCAGCATCGTGACGCGCAGGCCACCGAGAATTCCCTGCAAGATTACACCGGCGAGCGCAATTAGCCCGAGATTGCGGACCCACCCGCGGCTTTCGCTGCGCCAAAGCCAGATCGCCAAAATGATCGTCAGGAACCCAACTACTGAAGCAATCAGACGATGTGTATGCTCAAACAGAATTCCGCCGACCCATTTTGACACGGGAAACAGGAACATGTTGTAGCCGAACGTGGTCGGCCAATCCGGCACTGCGAGACCGACGTTCTTGCTGGTAACCATTCCGCCACTGCAAATGAGGAGCAGTGCGGCTACGCAGATGAACCATGTGAAACGGTTCAGCCATTTATTGTAGCGGCAGTCTGTGACCGCCGTGCTTGCAAAACTCCGTAAACACACAGCACTCCACGATACGTCGAATGACGAACAAACGACAAATGCGGCGGCCATAGACGCGCCGCTACAATAAAGAGACTACCCGCCGGGAGTCGGCGATGCCGCAGGTTCAGACGGTTTGTTTTGAGGCTGCGGCGCGCCTGGCGATGGCGAAGGAGCGGCGCTTTGCGCACCGCCGGCCAGCTCGGCGCGTTCTTTCAGCCAGGCTTCGTAATCCTGCGGCGTATCCACTACGAGCGTCCCTTTCATTCCGTAATGGCCCAGACCACACAGCTGACCGCAGATCACTTCGTCCGTTCCGGTCTTGATGGGAGTGAACCAGACGGGAATGAGCGAGCCAGGGATTGCGTCGCCGGCAATCCGCATGCTTGGCAAAAAGAAATCGTGAATCACATCTTTTGAGGAAAGTTCAGCAACCACTGGCCGACTCACCGGAACATGAAGTTCTCCAGTCGTTACGATATCGTCTTTGCCGGCAGGATCGTTCGGATCGAGGCCAAGCGGATTTGAGTTGCTCTCAAAACTGATATCGCGCCGGCCAAATTGTCCATCCGGTCCTGGCAGGTGATAATTGAAACTGAATTGCTGCGCGACTACGTGGACAAGCAACGCGTCTTTACCCGGCGGAAACTGATTCACACGCTTCGCCCAAAGTGGAATCGCAAAGCCGAGCAGGAGCACCGCTTCAATCAAGACGACTGAGAATTCCAGATGCGTCGAAATGCCGCTCCTCACACCCAGGTGATCCGCTCCAGGCTGTCGGCGTTTTCTAAACCGAATCAACGTAAAAATAAAAAATGCCGACCACCCAATAAAAAGGGCGCCCATGAACCAGTGGCAGAACTCGAGGATGTGATCGATTTGATATCCGTGCGAGGAAGCGTTGTTGGGCGGCATTCCCAGAAATTCATTGATCAGCGCAAGGCTATTCATATTTACTCAGATCTTCCTCGATAATCTCTTGGTGAGGTTCGACAGCCATGCGTCCATGCCGCCAAAGATGAAAACTGAATGCACCGATCCCGCCCAGGACCGACAACACAGCACCAAAAAGAAACCAGATCGCGACCGCCATATGCTCGGTCGATTTTCCATCCTTCGCGCCGTAGCAAAACGGGCACGCGAGCGCCTGCCCGACCGGCGAGAGAATAAATAAAAGCAAAGCCGACAGAATCTTCGCTTTCATGTGATGATTCGCAGTCGTTTCATTTTCCGATAGAACCAGATCCCATAAATCACCAGCGCAACGGCGGTAACAAACGATGCAATCGCGCCCGCGAGATAAACCGGCGCGCCTTCCACCAGATCGACCCAGACGCACCACAGTCCGACTCCTAGCGCGAGAAGCGTCGAGAAAACGATGAAAACAATATGGAACCCTTTAAGCGACATTTAGTGAAAAATCGGATAGTCGAACCACGCCAATAAGATAAGCCAGAAAAGCCCCATAACAAAAAAACCGGTGAAAATCAGGATGCGGTAAATCAGGCGCTTTTCCGCGGCCAGATGCATGAAAACCAAAGCGACGGCTCCCGCCTTCAGCATGGCCACCAGCATGGCGATGGCTATGTTGGCCTTGTCAGTACCGAAGTGGACGTACGACAACGCGACGGTGATCACGGTAAACGTGAGCAGGAGCGCGCCCACCATCAGATAACCTCTGACGTGCTTTTGTATGCCGTGCGCGTATTCCTCGTATTCCTTCGGATCCTGCGAAATATCAGGTGGATTGTTCATGCCTTAGAGCAGATAAAAAAGCGGAAATACAAAAATCCAGATCAGATCGACAAAGTGCCAGAAGAGGCCGCTCACCTCGACGCGATTCGCCAGATGTTCAGGATTGCGCTGATAGAGTTTCTTGCTGACCGGCAGCCACATGTAAATAAACACGATTACTCCGCCCAGCACGTGCAAACCGTGCAAACCGGTAATGGTGAAATAGCTGGCGAAATAAGCGCTGTGAGTGGGCAAAAACATCGTTGCACGCTGGACATCCGCCTTCTCGATAGTGGCGATTTTGTCAGTGACCGGCAGCGGTATAAAGTGCGGCCGATCCATCGCCGGATCGTCGGGATCAGCATTCACCGGATCCAGTGCGACTTCGTATTCGGTTGCGTTTTGACTATGCAGGTGGCCGGTGATCTCGATTCGCGGTTCGAGCCCCTTTTCAAGGCGTCGTTCGTTACCCAGATATTTTTCGTACTTCGCGAGCGCATCCGGTTTGATGTACGCGCCGAAGTGCTCGAACTTCTGCGGCCATTCGTAAGCGAGCTTGACGGTCAAGAAAATCACTCCGCACGTGATGGTGGCCAGCATGTACCACCAATAGGCCCGATATCTTCTCATCTTTAGCGCCGCCCATGCCAGCACCACTGTGACCGACGATATGATGAGAATCGCCGTGTTCATGGTGCCGACCGGGACGTTCAGGAGCCCGTGCGGCCACGTCCCCGGCGCCGCATCAATGCGCAAAAAAATGTAGGCAGAGAAAAGACCGCCAAAAAGCATCACTTCCGATGCGAGAAAAAGCCAGATGCCGATTTTGGCGTTCCAAAGGCCGGTGTCGGGACGAGTGGAGACTGTATACGGAATTTCCATTGCGCTGGGCCTAAGCGAGAACTGGTTCGGCCGGCGGCTTTCGGCGAGTGCGTTCCGCCGGTTCCACCGGTTCGTTTTGCATCGTGAAATCGCGTTCGCGTCCGGGGAGACTGTATTCGTACGGACCGCGATAGGCTACGGGGGTATGAACAAAATTTCCGTGCGGGGGCGGCGAAGGCGCGGTCCACTCCAAAGTGGTCGCTTCCCACGGATTGTCGTTCACCTTTTCGCCATGTTTGATGCTCCAGAAGAAATTGATGATGAAGGGAATTTGGGCGAGCCCCATCGTCCAGGCCGCCCATGAGATCGGCTGGTTCCATTGAAAACCGGTCAAACCCCAAATCGTGTGCTCGTTCGCGACGCCCCACCCCTGTCCGCCGTCGTACCACCGCCGATGCATTCCGGCCATTCCCTGTAAAAACATCGGCAGGAAAATCACGTTCATGCAGATGAGCGTGGGCCAGAAATGCACTTTGCCCCAGAACTCGCTCATCCTTCGGCCAGTCGCTTTCGGGAACCAATAATAGACGCCAGCAAAGAGTCCGAAAATTGTGCCTGGCGCAACGATGTAATGAAAGTGCGCGATGACGTAATAGGTATCGTGCAAATACAGATCGGCCGAATTAAACGCCAGCGGGATACCGGTAAGACCGCCGATACCAAACATCGGCAGAAAGGCGATGGTGAAAAGCATCGGCACATTGAAGCGAATGGAGCCGCCCCAAAGTGAAATGAAAAACGCGCTTAAAATGATCACCGATGGAATGGAGATCAGTAGCGTAGTCGTTTGGAAAAATGCGCTGACCGCCGTGCCCATGCCGGTTAGCCACATGTGATGAGCCCAGACGATGAACGACAAAAATCCGATCACCAACACGGAAAAGACGAGCGATTTATATCCCCATAGCGGCTTGCGTGAATTGTTTGCAAGGATTTCGGCCACAATCCCGAATGCTGGCAAAATCAGCACATAGACCTCAGGGTGCCCGAGGAACCAGAATAAGTGCTGCCACAAAAGGGGGCTACCACCGCCGCTGATCGCCATCGGCA